>MDSZ01049620.1_pt1 | contig 14074 bp, 11 predicted proteins | sample 811201 | NCBI WGS metagenome assembly MDSZ01 (sample SAMN05326647, study PRJNA326480) | marine metagenome | isolation source: seawater | place: Indian Ocean: North | collected 2010
AGCATTGAAAAGCAAGACAAGATTAAGCTTGCTGATTTGATTTTTAAAGTCATCGAAAGTAAACCTTTTCAGTTTTCACAATAAGAAGATTTGATTATTTTGTCTTAAAATATTAAATTTATATTTGATATTCCAATAACATTATGAAAATTAGCCGAAGATCTGCATTAAGAGGGCTCGGAGTTTCTCTGTCATTACCTGCATTGGAGTCTTTTGGCAGGTCTGGTATTCACGAGATTCCTTTGAGAATGGGTTTTACCTATATTCCAAACGGGGTGATCATGGATGAATGGCGACCTCAAGAAATGGGAAAGTTAACACAACTTCCCAATAGTTTGAAGCCATTGCAAAATCATACCAGTGACTTTCAGGTAATGAGTGGACTAGATCACACAAAAGCTTATGCAAATGGCGATGGCGGAGGTGATCATGCAAGGGCCAATGCAACTTTTCTTACCGGTTGCCAGGCAAAAAAAACTGCCGGCAAGGATATAAAAGTTGGCGTTTCCGTAGATCAGATTGCGGCTGAGGCTATCGGTAACAGGACAAAACTTGGATCTCTTGAACTTAGTTGCGATGGAGTTAGGAGATCCGGAAAATGTGATTCAGGATACAGCTGTGCTTACCAGTATAATCTTTCTTGGAAAACGGAATCTATGCCCATGGTGCCTGAGTCGAACCCTCGACTAGTTTTTGAGAGGTTGTTCGGAAATGCATCTTCTTCTCTTGATCGTCAAAGTCAGATTAAAAGAAGGGCTCTAAATAAGAGTATTCTTGATTTCGCTTTAGATACTGCGCGAGGTTTAAATAATAGGCTAAGCCAAATGGACCAAGATAAACTTGATGAATATTTCTCGAGTGTACGTGAGTTGGAGAAGAGAATTGAGCGAGAAGAAAAAAATTGGGACCATCTTCCTCTAATTAAAAGTCCAGATGGAATTCCAAATAGTTATCGTGAACATATAAGATTAATGTTCGATATGATGTCACTTGCTTTTCAAAGTGATTCTACTCGAATCAGCTCGTTTTTGTTGGCTCATGATGGAAGCAATCGCAGCTTTCGTGATATTGGAGTGCCTGAGGGCCACCATTCGTTGTCTCATCATAAAAATAATCCAGATAAAATTAAGAAACTTGCCCGCATTGACCAGTTTTATTCCGAGCAATTTGCATACTTTTTGCAAAATCTTTCTACTGCAAAGGAGGTGGATGGAAGTAGGCTTATAGATCATTGCATGATCGTCTTTGGGGGAGGTATAAGTGATGGAAATCGGCACCGGCACTCAGACCTTCCGATTCTTCTCGCAGGTGGACATGCCCATGGTTTATCGACTGGGAGACATGTTGATTACGATAGCGTACCTATGACAAATTTATACCTAGGAATTTTAGACAAAGCGGGTGTCAATGCTTCTCAGGTTGGAGACAGCACTGGTGTAATAAGAAATCTGTAAAAGCTAAAATTCTCAATCCAAACACAACTTTCTTATATTTGACATGATTTTATAAATTGTAATTTCTCCTAAAGAGATAATCTTGCAAAAAAAATCATTTGTTGAGTATAATTGCTATTCCGTGTTTAGTTTTAATCGTGTTTTTCTCCTATCATTAGGAAGTGTTTGTTTATTGATAATCGCTTTCTTTTGGATCGCTCTAGCTTTTGATTATAAAGCATTGGAAAATTTTATGACTTCACTGACCCAGAAGAAATTTGTGGGTTATTCTATTCCTTCGCTTTTTGGTTCACAAAGTAATGATTCTGTTGTAAGCCAAGTATTTCGATTAAAAATATTCTTCTCTTTGTTTCTTTTTTCCTACTCCCTCTTTTTTATATTTTTATATGGTATCGAGGAGACCAGAAGAAGATTAAATTTTCTAGCCAGAGGCATCTCTATTCCTCTGTTCTTTTTATTAGTAGTTTTTTGGCAAAAATTTATTACTGATGATCATATAATCACAAAGAGTGAGAAAACAGAACTTTTCATTTCAACTATAATTTCTTTGGTCATATGCATTTTGCTTTTTTCTTATTCCTCTCGCTCAAAAAAGAAATTTGTCAAAGCTAACATCCCTAATTCTGTGAAGGCACAAACCTCACAGGTTATAAACACAAATCAATCTACAGATTCCACACCTAAAGACGCAGGTAATGATCAACCAAATCAATTAACGGATGAATTTGTAGTTAAATCAGATGAACCAGATGGACAAAAAAATACCGCGGAAATGGATCAAAGTACCGCAGTAGATAATGCAGAGACTGCTGAAATTAATGATGACTCATCAGTGTTAGAAGAAAAAACTGAAATGGAAAATGTTGTTCCTGACGATACAGTTGATCAGTCGAATCTATCTTATAGCAATGATAATACTCTTTCTGAAAGCCTTTCAATAGATGATAAATCTGCTACAGAAAATATTGATGAAAACACTTCTGAAAATGACCCGAATTCTGAAAATGACGATGCAAATCAAATCGAAAATGTAGATTTGGACATTCCAGATGAGATTCCATCAAAGTAGAAACAAGTTCTGAAATGATTAATTTTTTAAAAAGAGTCTCTATTTTTTTGTTTGTGATTATTTGTCTCTACCTCCTGGAAGGTGCATGTTTCAGATTGGTTGATGGGTATGCTAATTGGCGACTAAAACTTGCGTGGGGGAAAGTTGAAAGCCCTTCATTAAATACAATTTTAAAAAGTATACCACTTGATCATTATGCATTTCGACCAACAGATTCGAATAAACCAAAACATTTAGGTTATTGGATCAATGAAGAAGATGTTTATACCTCTAAAATAATGAGTTTCACACGCCCTATGCGTGATAACTACAAAAATTATATTATTAACAAAAAAGATACCCTTAATAACTATGAAATTCGTGATTACGGTGAAATTAGGGGATTGGTTTTGCCGGGATTAAAAAGAGCTGCAAGTCTTGAGGATGTTCAAAGTAAGAAAGCAAGAAGAGTTGGTGATAAAATGGAATTTGCAAGGGGGGTTTTTCTTAAAGTGATTTTGAATAAGGATTTGTATAAGCAAGAATTTGCCGAACTGGAATCATGCTTTGGCTTTTTGCTTGAAAAAGGTTTTGCCTGTGCAGTGCTACCCATTCTATCTGCAAATGATTTGCTTTCTAAAATCTATAAATTTAAGACTGAACAATCAGTCTTATCGGAAAACTTATATGTTTGGGCTGATGCTGAATCTGGCGGACTTGTTCAAGAGGCTTGTTTTATTAAGCCAGATTATTGGCGTGCTTTAATGATAACTGATCCTGATCAATTTCTTCAACCACCAACCCAATCCATTTTACCATGGGTATTTTTTCAATTTGAAAAGACCAGAATTCACAAGGAAGATGGTTTGGATAATTTGTATAATTGGGTTTTTAGGGCAAGATCCACAAATCACCTTTATTCATCAAGGCTGGGTGGGTTAGTTAGAACATCTGAAACCTTTTATGTTGGGAAAGAGATTCCTTCCATATTTGTGTCTTTTATTTTGGAAAATGTTAAGTTCGTTGAACATCTAAGTAATAAAGGTTTTGAGCATCAAGTAGTTACTTTCGCACAACCAGAAGATCAAAAAATCAATGAGGCAGAACCTATTTCGCTTACAACTTTTGCGAATGATAAAGATAGTCCACCAGATTTTGATTTACAAAAAATAGAGGAGTCTATTGAGGATTTATCTGCAGGAGACTCAGCTACTAATTTAGAACCCGCAGATTTTAATTGTGAAATTATCTCAGCATACAGATCACTAAACGCTGAGGATAAAATGCTAAAAAAAATCAGTAACCGTGATCTTATTTTGAAATTAGGCCTAAGCTTTGAGCAAATGGGAAGCCATGTATTAGAACAAGTTCGGCAAAAAGACCCTTTATTTCATAGATATTATATGTCTTTACAAGCTATTCAGGATTCTCCCTTAAATTAATTTTTATATTCTCATAGATTATATGATGAGGAATTCCTAACCTTAATAATTGTATTAATGTTTGGGGACATTAGGAATCAACTAGGAGAAAGATTAGATTATAGTTTTAATCTTGGCTCTTTGAGCAATCGGTATCTTTTAGTTATTCCACATAGCTCAGATAATTTATTTAAAATTAATCTATATTCTTATTTAGCAGAACAAGTCATTCAAGAAGGCTTATCTACCCTTTCTTTCTCGTTTGCTGGAAGTGGAAATTCACAAGGATTGATTGCCAATAGTACACTTCCAAAAAAAATTTCAGATCTTCAAGATGTCCTATGTATTGCATCTAAAAATGGTTGGAGACCTATTTTTGTTGGACATGGTTTAGATAGCACGATCGGAATGCTTGCAAGTCTTCTGTCCAAGAATCTAGAATTTATTGTTTCGCTTGGAGGTGTTATGAATACCCAATCTTATGCACAGAAACTAATGAATAATCTGTATCAGGATGAACTTGGTTCTGAAAGTTTACATCCCAATTTTATAGATAGTTTACTTCAAACAAAGAACTTACTTTCAGATTCAAAATCAATTTCTATTCCATGGTTATTAATACACGGGAATCGTGATAAAATAGTCCCAGTTGTTGAACTTAATCCAATTATTGAGGCAAAAATACCTGAGCGATACTTAATCGAAATTGATGGCGGTGACCATAACTTCTCTGGAAACTATTTAAGTTCTGCTGGTGAAATTTTGATAAAATGGATTGGTAAGCAAATACAGATTACAAAGAAGTAGAATTAATTATACAAATCTCGTAACACCAGGGGTTGGAGGTTGGGGCACCGGTAATTTCTTCTCCCAATCAAGTTGAGATGGAACAAGTGACTCCTTAGAATTTAAAGCGTCTGAGTATGAAATTCTTTGCCCAGTATAAGCTACCATTCTGCCTAAGATCGCAACCATCGTACTGTGAGCTGAGCGTTCTCCGTCATTAAAAGTCTTCCCAGATCTTATTGAAGAAAATAAAGTATCGTGTTCAGTTTGGTACATATCGTTATTTTCACCTCTGAATCTCCATGAATTTTCACCTGCATCAATAAGGTGTCTATTTTTCGCGGAGCAAAACCCCTTTTCTCCAAATAATTCTAGTTCATAACTTCCTGCAGTTCCATTTTGTTGTCTTGAAAAATGATAACCCTTGGTACCATTTTCCCATTGGTAGCAAATCGCAAAATGGTCATATATATTTCCATATTTATCCATGTCGTCGTAGACTTGTCTTCCGCCAGTCCCTTCCGCGTGCATAGGCATGGTTTCACCCATTGCCCATTGCATCATATCAATACAGTGCACTGCTTGTTCAACGATGGAATCACCAGACAACCAAAGGTGTGCATTCCAGTTGCGCGTTTGTGCTTCCATATCGCCCCAACCTTCCTCCCTTTTCTTTTTCCATACTTCACCGCCATTATAAGTACTGTACATTGCATTAACTTTTCCGAGGTCCCCGTTTAGGATTCGTGTAAAAACTTCTTGCTTTGGATAGTGGTGGCGCCAACAGAAACCTGACATAAAGTTAAGATTTTTTTCTTTCGCTTGTTTTGCCAATTCGATTACCTTTCGAACGCCAGGAGCGTCTACAGCAACCGGTTTTTCGAAGAAACAATGAACGCCTTTTTTGACCGCATATTCAAGTTGATCTGGCCTAAAGGCTGGAGGTGATGTCAATATTACCACATCAATACCCGAGTCAATTACCTTCTTGTAAGCATCAAAGCCAACAAAAGTAGTTTCCTCAGTTACTTGGTACTTATCTCTGCCTCTTGCTTTTAAAATTCTACTTCTAAGCTTAATTCGATCTTCATAGAGGTCGCCTATTGATGTTAATGCAACATTAGGATCAGCATTCATTGCTTGTGCAGCTGCTCCACTGCCTCGGCCTCCAATTCCAACAAGGCCTACTTTTATTATTTTATCATTACTTACTGCTTTTAAAATATGGGGGGATGCAAGTATGGCTCCTGCTGAAAGCGTGGAGCTAGATTTAACAAAATTACGTCGCGTAGTTGATATCTTCATACTTACTTATAGTTACCAAGCTTGATTAAATTTTAAAGGATTTAATACACATAAAATTAATTTAATTAGGCGAGATGAACAATCGAATTTCAGGCATATTATGCTGAGATACTATCGGTTGTAGGTTCTTTATCTCGAAAAGTAACAAGGAAGACGAAAAGTACAAAAGCCGCCATGATAGCTGGAAAATACCAGACTGCGGGCCAATTTAATTCTCCGTTATGAGTCTGCCGTATATTCCACCAACCGTTGAGTAATCCGCCAACAAACATTCCTACGCCCAAGGTTACAAATGCTATGAAGCCCTGGGCAGCTGAGCGGATATCTTCTGGGGCACGCTTATCAACATAGAGTTGGCCGGCGAAGAAAAAGAAGTCATAGCAAATACCGTGAAATAGAACACCGAGGAAGGCTAGAGCCTGGGCATCAGGACCAGCATTGGCAAAAAGTAAGTATCGTAAAACCCAAAAAAACATTCCAATAGAGAGGATTACGCGCACACCATATTTGCGAAAAAAGAAAGGTACTAGTAAAAGAAAGAAAATCTCAGAGACCTGTCCGAGAGTCATGACCCCTTCTGAATTTCCAATTTCGCAATATCCTAAAAATACATTTGTGGACTGAAAGTAGAATGACAAAGGAATGCAGATTAGTAGAGAGCAGAATATAAATACGGCGAACGAACGGTCTTTCATCAAGCGGAGTGCCTTTAGACCAAGGACATCTCCTATGGAAACCTCTCTACCTTTTAAGCGGGGAGGGGTGTGAGGGAGAGTAAAAGAAAAAACACCAAGTATGATTGAAGCGAGCACCCCAAAGAGATATGGCCATTTGGTTGATCCGAGTTCCTTGACAGTTTCTCCCGATGGTGCAGATTCGCCACCCATAAATTCTGGCAGTTGCCAGACGAATTCTTCAGAAACAAGAAATCCTCCTCCTACTAAGATTCCTGAGGCTATCCAGCCAACTGTACCTAAAGTTCGTACTGGAGGAGCGTCTTTCTCTGGATTTTCAACATTTTGGAATAGTAATGAATTTACCAGAGCTAAGGTTGGCATGTAGCAGAGTAGGTGTAACAGCAACCACATGAAGAAATCGTTAAAGTGTTGAGCCTGCGAAGTGAGATAGAGAAAAAGAGCTCCCAAAAGGTGAAGAATTCCAACTACAATCTGAGTAGGAAAAAATCGATCGGCTATCATCCCTACAATGAAAGGAGAGACCATAGCAGCAATACCCGTCGATGCATAAGCTAACCCAACTGGAGTAAGAAAGCCCCACAGTTTCCAATCTCCCACACCCTCTACATTTCCAAGGAATTTCCACATGGGGACATACCACACCCCCCATATAAAAAATTGTAAAAACATCATTATACAAAACCGTAAAGTGAGGGAGTTGTTCATGTTAATTTAAATCAATTCATTTACTAAGTTTAAATCAATACATAAATAATGAAAATTTAACTTTTAAGTTGTACTGCTAAAGTATTCGTAATGAAATGAAATTTTTAAAAACTTAATAAGTTCGATGATTTAATTTTTAAATCTATTTTGCTCTTTTGCCCTGCGATAAATCCCTAATGAATAATAAAATATTGTGTGTCGATGACGAGGAATCGATTCTTCGAGGTTTTAAGTTAAATCTAAGAAAAGATTTTGATGTACATCTAGCCTCTAACGGGGTTGAGGGTTTGGAAGTTTTTGAACAAGAAAAAGACTTTGCTGTAGTGTTGTCAGATATGCGAATGCCAGAGATGGATGGTGCTACCATGCTTTCAGAGATTAAAAAGAAAAATCATGAAGTGGTTACTATCTTATTAACTGGTCATACTGATTTTGAATCAGCCGTTGCCGCGGTTAACGAAGGTAATGTTTTTCGAATGCTTTCGAAACCTTGCCCTCCTGAAACATTAATTAAAGTTTTGAAAGCAGGTTTGGAACAGCATGACCTTATTATCAGTAAAAGAATTCTTCTAGATAAAACTTTGAGGGGGTCCGTAGATGCACTTGCACAAGCTTTATCCACTGCTAAACCTTTATTTTTTGGCAGAGCACAACGAGTCAGGCGGATGGCAAATGAATTAGCCGAAATGATGAAAGTTCCAGCTCGTTGGCGTGTTGATGTTGCGAGTGTTTTTTCGCAACTTGGGTATCTTTCTTTACCTGAATCAGTTAGTGAAGATGTGTATTATAAAAGAGATCTGACTCCAGAAGTTAAGGAATTGGTCAAACAAGTACCTTCGGATACTCAAAAATTAATTTCTATAATACCTGGCTTAGAGGAAGTTGATGAAATACTTCAAAAAATTGATATTCAGCATCGATTTGAAAAAGACAGTGGAAATGGAGTTCGTTTATTGGCTTCTATTTTGAGAGTGGCTTTGGACTTTGATTTCTACGAGGAACAGGGACACGACCGAAGCGTGATAATCCAAACATTAAAGAGTAGAAAGAATGATTATGATCCTGCAGTATCTGATTCCTTATCAAATTTATTGGTAGTTGCGGAACAAACCTTCAAACTGGAAGAAATTTCTTTAAAATCTTTGGAAGTTGGAATGCGACTTGCCCAAGAATTGAGATTGGAAGATGGATTTTTGGTCGCCTCGAGCGGAGCTGATGTTGATAGACAATTGATAAAGGTGATTCGGAATTATAATTCTTGTTACGCAGAAAGTCCATTTCCCAAAAAAATACAAGTCACAGTTCCGGTTAATTCTTAATTATGATATCAGGTTGAAGGTCAGATCATATATTTGGATTCTTTCAACTGCAAGTCTGGGCGGAGCATTTTTGGTTGGAATCCTTGGATGGTGGATGTTTCAAAGTACAAATTACCTTACAGCACAGTACTACGAAGCAAGCGAAAATTCTGGTAATTCAGCCGGGGAGTATTCTGATGTAAATGATTTTTTGGAAGTAGTAAGGGAAATCTTTGTTTCCCTGGAAATATATCCAGCTAATTATGAAGGTTTGTTTGGAGTAACACGGGATAAGTTAACAGAAGCAAAAAAAGGACTTAATGACATCGCTTCAAAATATGCAAAAAATTATTCGAAGAGTACTTTAGAGCCAATAAAAGAAGGTTTGGATAGGCTGTCTGAAGCCATTAAAAATTATGAAAGTTTATCTAAAAAAAATGAGCTGATTAAGGTCAATCAAGCTGAAAAGAAATTAAATCGTGCTAGAGAGATTCTCTACAAAAAAATGGATGTAATGGAGCAGGCATCGCTCAAGTTTCACCAAAATTCTGTTGAGGCTTTGGCACAAAAATTTAGGGAAGTTCAAAATAAAAAAGAAAGTGATCTTGTGATATTAACAATAACAAGTGTTTTGTATTTTTCCCTTGTGGTGACGCTTGCTTTCATAACTTATAAAAGTTTTGCAAGTCCGATAAGAAAACTTGAAGCAGCAGCAAAAGCATCCATAGAAAACCATCGTCCATTTAACCTTAAAGAAACAGGCCCTTTTGAGGTTCGTTCTGTAACGAAGAGATTGCAAGGTTTGATTTTTGGCCTTGAATCCACAGTAAAAAAAAGGACTGCTTCGTTGCAGGCAAAAACGGTTTTACTTGAACAAGAAATAAACCAACGCAAAGAGCTTGAAACACAGTTAGTTCACGCTCAAAAAATGGAAGCCGTTGGTCAACTAGCCTCCGGGATAGCACATGAGATCAATTCACCGTCTCAGTTTGCCAATGATAATATACTTTTCTTAAAGGATGCAGTTACTGGCTTCATAGCAAAAATAAAAGGAAATGCCGAAGCACCCGATGAAAAGGAGTTAAATTTTCTAGCTGAAAATGCACCTGAAGCTGTCGATCAAGCAGCAGAGGGTATAAGTCGAATTACCACAATTGTAAAATCAATGAAGAACTTTGCTTACAAGGATGCAGGTTCTGAAAAAAAGCCAAATGACTTAAATCAAGCCATTCAATCAACTGTAGTTGTTGCTACAAATGAATGGAAATACCATGCGGAAATAAAATTGGAACTCCAAGAAAGCATGCCATTTGTACCTTGTAATATAGGTGAAATTAATCAGGTAGTTTTGAATTTGGTTGTAAACGGAGCTCACGCAATAAGGGATCGTTTTGGCGATAAACAAAAGGGCTTGCTTACGATAAATACGAAATACTATGAGGATGCAAATTGTGTTGTAATTTCAATAACAGATAACGGAGGAGGTATTCCATTAAATGTTCAAAGTCGAATTTTTGAACCTTTCTTCACAACGAAAGAAGTTGGTGTTGGTACCGGTCAAGGACTTGCGATCGCTCACAATGTAATAGTTAAATCCCACCAAGGGCAAATTTGGTTTGAATCAAAAGAAGGAGAAGGAACAACTTTTTTTATCAAATTACCCATGTAACAGATTGCGAAAAAAAGAATTAATGATTCGAGTTTTAAAAATTTATTACCTGTTTATCTTTACAATTTTAGTTTCATGTTCAAGCGAGGACATATCTCAAGAAAATCTTGATATTTATATCCCTTTTCCTCCTGACTCTGTGGAAAGGGTTTCCTTTAAAGGCTCTAAAATTCTAAATAATCAAAAAAAGTTTGTTCTTATTAGATCAGGCGAATTTCAAATGGGCAGTCCTCCAAATGAACCTGGAAGAAGTAACGACGAAACTTTACATACTGTTCGAATTACCAAGCCTTTTTGGATGGGGAAGTTTGAAGTTACTGTTGAAGAATGGAATGAAAACTTACCACATTCCCTAAAGTATGGTTCACCCATTTACAATTTTTCCGCAGATCATCTTGAACATTTTTGTAAGGCTGAAAATTACACAGCTGGTAACTATTCTCTTACAGAGTATGAAAAATCTTTTGTATTGGAGGAAGTTCGTCCAAATCAAGATGTTCCAGGAAATTGGGAAATCAAACGAGAAGACAAAAGAAACTACACTATAAATGCAAAGCGTTTTCCTAACTTAAATTCAATAAAACAGGAACTTTCAAAACTTACCATAAAGTCAGTTGGAAGAATTGGACAAAAAAGACCGATTACCCATGTTTCTTATTCTCAAGCAACTGCTTTTTGCTGGAGTAAAACTGAACACGCACATAGGAACAATCTACTCTCAAAAGATTTGCTTTTTAGACTCCCAACTGAAGCAGAGTGGGAGTATGCATCTCGTGCAGGTAATTCTGGGTTTTGTGGCTTGGGCAATGGAGAATTATTATCCGGAGTCAATGCATGTTTAAATGGGTCAAGGCCTGAGTATATTCTTGGAGGAGGGCTCAAACCGATGCTTTTTAATCGCAATAGAGTGATGCCAGTAAATAACAATCAACCAAAATACAAACCGAATAAATGGGGTTTATATCACATGCACGGAAATGTAATGGAGTGGTGCCATGATTTTTATGCACCATACAATGAAAAATCACTAAATATAGATCCCTTGGGCCCATTTAATGGGAGTAGGAGAGTTGTTAGAGGTGGGAGTTTTTATCGGATTGCTCATGATTGTCGTTCTGCCAAAAGAGCAAGCTATGAATCTTCCTATCGTGGGTCAGAGATTGGATTTAGATTGGTTATCGGTCATCGCTTACTTTAATTCGTCAGCCTATCAATTTTTTCTAAATAAGACTTTACAAACCTTTGAACAAGATGAGCAGGGATGGTATAAATTGTGACCCTGTCAACTCTGGCAATATTTATTCCAATACATTTTCCATACAAATTGAATAGGCCACCTCCCATGGCCTCTCTTGGCAGGGGGATGTCATGCTGAAGTATCTCAGAAAAATTATCTTTCCTTTTAGATATAGGTCCACTCATTTGCAAATTTCGGTTAAACAGATCAAAAGTAACTGATCGGTGGCCAAGAGTAACTAAGATATCACGAATAATTTCTTTTCGATGAAACCTTATCTTTACAACATCACCGGGGTCTTTATTGCCGATTATCTTCAATAAGGCTTCTTTTGATTTTATTTTACGATCATCGGCATATGTAACTATGTCACCTTTAAGCATACCCGCTTTATACGCAGCAGAATGTGGAATAACTTCTTCTATTTTAACACCAAAATTAGAATTTTTATTATCCGTGAATAGTACTCCCATTACGCCTCCCTCTCTTCCGATTTCCCTTTTATTCGCACTAAAAACCCCAATTCTGATTTCATCCAAAGAAGCATTTGCAGACAAAACCCAGCTTCCTTCAGAAATATTATTATCCATATCCCATTTTACATATGAGTGAGAGGTGTTTTCTGAAATGATTTGATAAAGAACTAAGTCAAGCTCTTCATTTCGCGTTTTAATCTTTAAGGAGTACTCTTTTCCATCTGCAGTCTTGGCAGTTCTAGCACCTACACAGGAACTAGCTTTTGTTATAAGGTAGCCTCTGGGGTCGACCATACACCCAAGAGCTATAAGTTTGTTATTTCTGATGAGGCGAACGGTCGAAGTTAGTGCTATATCTTTTGCACTGCCAAAAGCATTTTGAACTTCAATCCCATTTAAACGAAATTTCGGGTTTAGAACTTTGGAATAATTATCCTCTTCACCTGAGAATAAAGTTAAAGAAATGAAGATTTGAGAGATTAAAAAAATTATTCTCATTATTTTTTTGGTCGCGAGCCTAAGGTAATTTTGGAAGACATTTTTTGATCGCCTCTGACGTATTCAATGATGATCGAATCATCTGGTTTTAGGGAAGCAATTAAAATTGTAAGCTCTTCTCTTGAGTCCAGTTTCTGACCATTTAAATTAATGAGCAAATCTCCTTTTCTTAGGCCTGCTTTTTCAGCTGAACTATTTTCCACGATAGAATTTATTCGAAGTCCATTAGTGGTTGTTTCACAGCCAACTCCAAGAAAACCTTGACTAGCGAGTCCTTCAATCGTGAGGAGCTTTTGGTTTTTATAAAATTCCCAATTGTTAAGGTAACATTCAATTGGCACATGAAAATTTTGATCTGGTTCTTGGGAAATTCTGCTGTGTATTGCGATAACTTCACCGTCAAAATTGAATAATGGGCCTCCTGAATCCCCACCAAGGAGCCTGCAGTCGGTCTGCATAGTTTCTTCAGATATTCCAATTACTCGTCCAAGACGTACGACGATACCTCTTTCTTTGTTAAAACCTCCAGGATGACCGATTGCAAAGCACCAATCTCCAATTTCAGTCTTATTTTTGTTTGCGATTGAAGCATGTATCCATTTTTTCTTCTTGGTGATTCTAAGCATGCCGCCATCGGAGATTTCTGAACCGCCCAAACTTATTGCAGGAAACTTTCTTCCATTTGGCAGTCTGACATTCATTTTTTTTCCTGTTTTCCCAATAACATGAGCAGCAGTTAGAACAAGTCCATCCTCAGAGATGATTACACCGCTGCCCGCACCATCATTTGCTTCGATCGCAACAAGAGACTTTTTCGCAATTGGAAGTATTTTTTGAAGCTTAGATTGAATTGCAGAAAGATCTGTCAGATTTTGTGGTGTTGAAGAATTCAAACCAATCTTAGCTTCAGTGTGAAAATCACCGAAAGAACAAACAAATATCAATAAAATATTAAAAGTCTTATACAAGATGGATTTATTTAAAAAGTTTTGTATTTAGTAATCAGAAAACACAAAATTGCAAAGCCTCGCTGTTGTGCCTTGGTATTTTGAATTAAAATAAAAGAAGCAATATAGGTTATCTTGTTTGCTTTTACAATTTATCTGTCGATAATTTGGGGATAGTTTGCCAGCCGTTTGTTTCGATACAAAAAGTAAATCGGGCATAAGATTTTGTGATTTGCTTTGAGAAATGGAAACAATTGTTTCCAAAAGCTCATTTGGGTCAGGAAATTGAATGTCTATAACAATTTTATTTTTTAAGCTGAAGTTTTGAGTATCTTTTAATACAAATGATTTGTATTTTTTTTCACAAAAAATGGAGATCGATGGACTTTCGTTCCAATAATCACTTAAAGTATTAATATAGTTATTTTTTTTAAAAAAAATTTGACCTCGATTTTTAGCAGCAATGTAGTTGGCAAACATTAAAGCGTCGTTAATCCCGTTTGATTGGTTAATTATTTTACAGTTAACAGAG
>MDSZ01261186.1_pt1 | contig 14073 bp, 12 predicted proteins | sample 811201 | NCBI WGS metagenome assembly MDSZ01 (sample SAMN05326647, study PRJNA326480) | marine metagenome | isolation source: seawater | place: Indian Ocean: North | collected 2010
AATTAGTTAACGAAGAACCCGAAGAAGAGGATATTGAATGGGGAGTATGGGACCCAGATACTAGTACTGAAGAAGTGGATGAGGAATCTGAAATCCCAGAAATACCCGAGATTTTCCGCGAACCAGATACACCCAAATCTGCACCTATTACACCAAATATAGAACCTACGAATGAAATCGTTTTACCTGAACAAATAGAGCCGAAAATCGCGGAAAAAATATCTTCCATGGCCACACATGCAGCTGATGTCACAATGTCTGCTGCAATGGGTGTAGCCTCAAAGACGGCTAAACTCACAGAGAATGTTGTTCACAGAGTTCGTTCTAAGGCCACAAAAGGGGTAATGCCGGTAAGGCCTGCTGAACTACCGCCATTGGCTGAGTGAGACCCAACTCATGGTGGATGGACACTTATGGGTCGTCCAGTAACAATCGCAGAGAAACCTGAGCCCGAAAAGAATGTCCCAAGTTGGGCGGTCGAAGAGGTGGAGAAACCTCAGATAATCAATAATCCAGTGATAGAAGTACCTTCAATAGTTGATGAAAAACCGCGTAGGAAGACGCCTTTTATTCCAGAATTACCATGATCTGGGGACTGAATCATGTCTGAATCGATTGGCTTTGAAGAATTACTCGATTCACCTCGAGTACAAATTTTTCGGCAATTAGGGAAACATATCCGAAATCGGATTCGGCTTCTGGGTTCCTTGTTCGTATTTGGATTTGTACTAGGTTATCCAATTGCAGGAACTGCTGTTAGCTTTCTCGTAAAACAAGAACATCTCGTACCAGATGGAACGAGTATTATCATTGTCAACCCATTAGAATTGGTAATCCTAAGATTGCAAATTGCTGGCTATGTTGGTCTAGGACTAGTTTTCCTTGCCCTAATTTGTGATGCAGCAGCATGGAGAAAAAAAATCGATATCCCGGACGATGTCGAAATCCCAGAAATTTCTCAACCAGCACGCTTTAGAATATTGATATCAATTATTTTGTCAATCATTTTAGCGACGATCGGAATTCTCTATTCGTGGGAAATTCTACTACCATTTCTCCTAGATTATCTACATCAAGATGCTTCAAGTGCTGGACTTGAAGAAACATGGCATTTGCAAGCATGGGTTGGGTTTGTAGTTTCATTGACGCTAGGCAGCGCATTCGCATTCCAGGTCCCTTTGGTTGTTATTTTACTACTGAGAGGAGGACTAGTTGAACGAGGAGTATTGAGCAAATATCGGCGCCACATTTGGTTTGTAAGTGTTGTAATCGGTGCAATGTTATCGCCACCCGACCCTCTTTCTCTTGCGCTATTGGCTGGCCCCATGATTATGCTGTTTGAAGTTGCCTTGTTAGTTGATGCAATCATTCCCCGGAGGGGTTGATTTCTCTATTACGAGCATCCTCTTCCTTAGCAACAGCAATACCATCTTCAACATCCACCCACCTCATCATGATGGTACCCGTCAAGATAAGTAAGAAAATACTCATTATGGCAACTCGGTCATCAAAGGCAATTGCAAGGGTTCCATACATAATAGGTCCAATGAATGCTGCGACCTTACCAAAGAATCCGAAGAAACCAAAGAACTCAGCACTGCGTGTCTCTGGGATCATTTGGCCAAACAAACTCCTTGAAAGGCCTTGGCAACCACCCATAATTGAACCGAACATTACTCCAAGCATCATGAATTGAATGGTGACTGAAATGCCTAGTGGCTGCCAAACATTTTCCCTAGCCCCTTCTGCTATGAAATCCAATGGACCATCACCTAGATTGGTTGGATGATCAATTCCAGCAAAGGATTCTACATCTTCACCAATTTTGATACTCATACTGAATCTGGAATCGGCTATCTTGGCTTTTACTGCATCAAGGGATACATTTCCTACGTCAACAAGTAGAGGTCCGTCGCTATCTTTAGCCCATTCCAACACTTCTGCTTGGTCAACTTTTTCATTGACTTGTACTGGGAGAACTTCTCTGAATTCCATCGCCCATTCTTGCTCTTCGTTATCTGGGTCCTGGGCCAATTCCCCTAAACTGGACAGCACGATCGCATGATAAGTTTCATTTTCAGCATCCCATGTATATTGGATATCATAACCTTCATGCGAATCTGGTGTGAGTGGCGCGAATGTCAACGCTAAAACACCGACTAAAGTTGCAACCACAAGAGAAATTTGCAAGGCTGATTTTGTCGAGTATTTCTCTGCAATTTTAGTAAAACCAATCGCTGAAGGTGCAGCTACGAATTGGATTGCAAGGATGGCGAGAATAAGGTCAGTGGTAGTCAAACCCAAGACTGCGGGGCCGAAGACACCTGCAAGTGCTGTAACGCTGTTGATGCCATCGATGTAAAAGAAATAGGCCAGCATGAAGAAGAAGAGTGTCCGAAAATCCTTACGCTTTTTCAGGGTTGAAATGACCTCTTTGAGTGCAAATTTTGAAGATTGGATAAAACTCGTTATTTCCATTTCATCTTCAATGTGGGGCTCAGGAACCCATTTGAATGTCAATAAAGCAAACCCAAACCACCAAATTCCAGATGACGCCATGACGAAAGGAAGCACCCAATCTCCAGTCAACAACATGACCATTGCTAGATGAACCAATAGTAGAATACCACCGCCAAAGTAACCGTATGCAAATGCTCTGTTGGATATATCATCCATTTCTGTTTCATTCCCAAGGTGTGGTAACAGAGCATTGTAAAATACGCCCGCACCGTTCAAACCGACATTTGCCAATACGAACATAACCATCAACCAAGCCCATTTCATACTGATTGGAATTAATCCAGTACCTGCTAGTGCGAGAAGGAAAGTAGCACCCGCACCCAGATAAGTCAGAATTCTCAACCACCACATTTTGATCATTCTTCGATCTGCTATTACTCCGAAAGAAGGACTGAGCATAGCGACAATGAGTGTAGCGATTCCAACGGAATACGACCATATCGCTGTAGCCGACATTTCTATGCCCGCAAGTGTAGTAGTCAGGCCGTTTGCTTCGAGAAAGAGATAGAAAAACCATGGAGGAAGAATCGCAGTTGTTACACTGGTCTCAAATGCTGATTTCCCCCAATCATACATGCAGTAACCGCGAACCGCTCTCTTGTTATCCCCTGACATGAAATCTGAACATTGTTGACAGTGTTTAGGCTTGATGTAGGGTGGGTCTTGAATAACCGTATCTTTAGTCCGTAAATGATGACCGGGGGGTGGACTAAACCGATTGAGAACTCAATAGAGGGTTTGGTCCATGGAATGACGCATTTTGATGGTGTTGAATTCGATCTTCGATTAAGTACTGACGACGAGTTGTTTTTGTTTCATGACAATCACCTCTCCAATGCCCAGATAGAATCAATTGGTGGATCAAAATGGACTGAAGATCGTTCAAGTGAGGATTTGAGAGAACTTGGTATAAATTCATTCCAAGAACTCTTGGAAAACCAAGATTTCACAAGAGAATGGACTGAACGGGCCAAGATTGCATGTGTAGAATTGAAAATGCCTCACCCTAAGTCAAAACATGTCGGATCTGTAAATCCGAGAAAGAGGGAAAAACACGCAAGAAAAATGGCACGTATTGCAGATTCAATGATTCGGGACATTGGACCTGAGCGCAACAATATTGTCCTGATGTCTTTCAAGAGAAGATTTCGCCATGTTTGTTCCCGCAGTAATGTAAGTTGGCCTGTTGCTCAACTTCAACCTGCTATACCCGAAATTGGTGGGAAACGAATGAAGCGCATACTCACTTTACCATCATTCATGTGGCTTTCTTTAGCATTCCATCTAAAGCATCAGAAATTGGTAGGGGCACCAATTCTACCATGCGCTTTGGAGTACCTTGATGGCATGACTAGGCATTTGACTTTGGGCCGTACAATGGGATTATCAGGATATACTGGGAGACGCCTTAATCGATTACGGAAAGGGTATCCAGTATTTGTTTGGCCAACGCAATTCCGTGTCGAAAGTGCAATCTCTGATTTGGGATTGACTGGAATGACCGACCAAACTTCTCCTGAACTTGTAACACTACCCAATGGAGGTGCAAGGTGGACAAGGTGGGGAACCCAACCACTAGACCCTGAACGGACATCTCTTCTACAAAACGCCGAATCAGAAAATCATGTGGCATTGATCCAAGAAGCTGCACGTGAAACAACACCTTGGCCAGAATTGACAGATATTGAAAGGCGAAATTTTCTCTCAAACTGGCGCAAAAAATGGATGTGGGATAGAGATATCGATGAATTAGTAATGGACTCAAGTCCAACTACTATGCCTTGGGAAGTAAGCAGGCTACTAGGCCACAGAGGCAGTGGCAATGATACCTCGTAAGGATTCTAATCAAGTCTCCGAATTGTTGGATCTGCAGCAATATATTTTGGTCTATAGATAGGTGTCCCACGGCCACCTCTGGCATTTCTCTCGTCGAGAATCTGTGCTGAAATTCCAGCAACTCTGGCCCATCCAAAGAATGTTGTATAATACTCGGGTTTGTGGAAGCCTACAGCATTCAGGAGTGTCCCAGATGCGATATCGACGTTTGCATTGGGATTGCTAATCTTTGGGTTCTCTCCTAATACTCGAGGTGCAACCTCTCTTAGTGTCTTGACTATCTTGAAATTAGAGTCTTCTGGACAGATTTCTTCACCCAATTTGAACTGTGCGGCTGCACGAGGATCTTCAGCACGCAATACTGCGTGACCAAATCCGTAAATCGGCCGACCCGCTGCTAATTCAGTCCTCACAAAGGCTTCAACTTCAGATGGTTCAGGTGTACCCACTCGTTGTACGAACTCCAAGCAGGACTGATTTGCACGACCATGCAATGGGCCAGAGAGGGCATTCATTGCACTTGAAATGGATGCATACAAACTTGCCCAACCACTTGCTACAGCCTTTCCAGTAAATGTCGAAAGGTTTCCACCACCATGGTCCATATGCAGATTCAAGAATACACGGAGGGTACGAATCATCTTTTCGGATTCACCTTCGTTGGTACCAAGTAAATGAACGAAGTTTTCAACCATACCTCTCTGTGGCTCACTTGCAACTTCTGGTAGACCTCTTCCACCACGTAGTCGGAAAATTGTCGCCATAAGTTCTGGCATTCGAGAAATCAAATTCAACCCATCAGCACGTATATCGCCAGTAGTTTCAGCAACTCCAAGTGCTTGTATACCAATGCTCAACCAATCCATTGGATGGCCCGAACCAGGTGTTAGTGATTCAAGAACTCTTAGAGCACCTGCCGGTAGTCTTTCTGCTCTCTGAGCAAGCTCGTGTCTGAAATCCTGTGACTCCTGTCGGTTAGGTAAACGCTTCTCAAAAAGCAAGAATATGACGTCTTCTGGGTCCATGTCTGCCAAATCTCCAACAGGGTATCCACAGTAGTGGACCCCTTTTTTGGGGTCGACGAATGAGGTGCGGCAGGTTCCAACAGGTATACCACGCAGACCTGTATTGAGATGATCCTCAGTAACTTCGAAAAGGACATCCTTACCATTCTCGTCGCTCATAATCGCTCCTCATTCGGTCCGAAAACAGTGTTTGGTATAAGGGGGTGGGTTGGGTGTATAACACCCACTCGGTGAAAAAAAGCGGCCACATTAAGAGAGATGAACCACTGCGTGAGGTGTGGCTCAGCACTCGAATCCATGGTATTCTCACGGTGTTTCATTCGAATGTCAACCCGATTGTGGGAAATGTTGTGACCAACCAGGGGGAGTCGTTTTTCTCGCTAGGAATGATGCATCCAGATTGGCTAAACATCATGGGATGGAAGTGGAAGATTGGATTGAAAGAGACTGTACGCGTAGCCAAAATGGGAGATATGTTCTCAAATCTCGACCTGAAGATGGGATTTGTATCTATTTGAATGAAGACAAATCTTGTAGTGTATACAAATCAAAACCAGATCAATGTTCAGCTTTCCCCTGGTGGAATGAAAATATGGCATCAAATCGTTCATGGCATAAGACTGTACAAATCTGTCCTGGATTGAGGCAGCCAGGTGCCAAAGTGGTCCCATTACCAGTAATCCAAGAACATCTTGTCAAGGACCATGAAGCAGAAAAGGGTTTCAGAAATTGGTAAATCAATCCTCTGCAGGGAGAAGTACTCTCCGTTTGAGAGGCCATAGAATTGCTTTGGCAGGTTCACTATAATCCGGTATTAGAACTGGTATTTTTGCGGGCTTAATCAATTCACCTGGGTCGAAATCCTCAATCTCTGATGCATATTCACCGGACCCGAGTTCTTGCAATTTATCCAAGTGTTTCTCGATGGCGAGCATCCTATCAGTGAAAGAAACTAGCTCATCAGATGATGCATTTTCAACTCTACCAGAAATATTCTCAATCTCTCTATTCAACTCACTTAATTCAAACCGGTGCTCGTGTAGTATACTCTCAAGACGATTCAAGGCAGAATCTGTTAGTGCCTCAATATTCTCTCCCAGTGGGATCCTATTTGTTAGTCGAGAGTCGTCCCCTCTCCTACCAATTTCTCGAAGATGATCATTTAGTGTGTCTTTGACAACATTCTCTGCAGCAACAGCAGAAGATGAGAGTGTTATTTCAGGTGGCTCATAGTCATCTTCAGTTTCCATTTTATTAGTGATTATTTCAGCACGATATTCCACTGATTCTGGCATTACTGAATCTAGGGCTTCTGCAACTATTTGTGCGCCTCGGGCGTCTGAATCCATTGCTTCATCTTTAGGTGCATCCAACAGAACCGGTTGCTCTCCTGAGAGAAGTGTTTGAACATCAGTTGAACCGAAAAGACTAGCGCCAGATTCTATTGCGAGGCAAACTGTTTCAAAATCTGCTTTCGCACGACTCCATTCACCTCGACTCCTCCCGACTATAACATGTAATTGAGGGTCAGTAATAGATACTCCTCTATAGAGCGTGTTCCTTCGTAGCATCAGCAACATTGTATCTTCTGACGGTGGTCCCAATTCAACATGGACGCCTGCAGAAACTGCTTGCCTTAATCTCCCAATCGGTAAGGAATCCGATGCGAGGCGCCTAGAAGCAGTCATAACAACTTGAGCACCTACATCAATAGCCCAACCCACAACTTTGGCCAAGTTCTCTACAGCACCTGGCCTCATTACAATACGATCTGCATCATCAATTAACAGTGAACTGGCATGCAACAGTAAATCGTCCCAACCATCCGGTAAATGCTCAGGGAAAGTTTCAGCAGTAATCAATCGTACATCTCGATCAGATATGCCTGCATGAAGTGATTCACCTATTGCCCAAAGGAGATGGCTCTTACCAGAACCTGCTTTCCCATGAATTAGAAGTGGATTCAGACGACGTCCAGGGTAGTCTATCACTTCTGATGCTGCTTGAGTGGCAATTCTATTTGATGGCCCCTCCTGCCAACGTGTGAAATCAAACTCTGGTCTTTCTGTGAGATAAGGTGGCCAATAACCCGAGTTATCAGAGGAGGAAAATGGACCCTTTACACCTACTTGGGAACTACCTAATTCACTTTCATCTAATGGTTCTGAAGGAGATATTTTCCGATGTTGATCTAAGACCTCTCTCCATAGAGGAATTACTGGATCTATTGAATCACCTGCATCTTCCCCAACGACCCATCGTGGAATATCTGGAGAGATATCTGAAATTTCAGAACCGATATCCATTGGACTTGAATCCGATATTCTCTCACGCATTGCCTCTAAACGAGATTGGACAATGTCGCCATAATCCGAACCGCCTCCAAGAATAGAAAGGCGTTCTAGTGGCGAAGGAGCATCTTGAGGTAAGTCGAATCTTTCTGCGAATTTCGCTTCTGCACGAGCCCTAGCTCTAATCGATATGTGGTCGAGAAGAGTGCTCTCAACGTCGGCAGTAGTTTCCTCCCTCTGAGACTGGCCTAGATACCTGCGACTTCGCTCCATCGCATCCTTAAGATTCGATCTTGTGGTCATCCTTCAGCCTCCTTCAGTTCCTTGAGGGCTCCTTCTGGATCCACTGCGAATTTCTCAACAATTAACTGAGTATCTATTCCAGCATCTTCTAGTTTCCTAATTCGTTCCCATATAGTTACATCAGCGCCACTGCTGCCTGTGAAAGTTTGCGAGAGTGAGCGAATTGCTGATCTTTCCATCTCTGCAATTCTTCCTGTTAAATGTTGATTGCGCTGAGAGCGGCTACTTGCTTCGCGCACAGCCTCATTGACACTCAATGGGGGCGGGGCATCAGAAATGTCAACTCCTCCTGCAGAACGCTTGGCTGCAGTCATTGACATCACACGCATATCTGGACCGGTATCATAATTCACACCTGGTTGGACCTGCCTAGCCCGAGTTGCTGCAAAATCGAGTTTGTCACGCTGAGTAATGGGGTCTGAAGGATACTCGACCTTTGCTTCCACATCCTTTGCTCTAGATGCTGCTATGCTCATTTCCTGACGCTTTAATTTGCCAGTATCTTCACTGAGTATATCACCTACATCTACTGGAGATAAATGAACAAGGCCATTTTTCGATAACCTCTTGCGTCGTACCTTTCGTGCAGTTTTACCTCTATGATTTACAGTGGGTGGACGTGGCCCACTATATTTTGGCTCTTCAGGTATTGGTTCAGTAGTGACCATGTTTACGTTTTCTTCAGAAGGTACTTCTGATTCCTTTTCTACCGGAAAACTCAATTCAGGTTCAGGCTTTACGACTACTTCTGAATCACGATTTGCAGACGGGTTAATTGCCCAATCTGGAAGACTTTCCGCGGTTTCTTCAATCGCAGATACTGCCTCAATGACATCCTCAACTTCATCATGCCTTTCTTTCTTCCATGCATCTACAACACCACTAATTGACCAACGATTAGCGTCGCCATTTTCGATCGGTTCAGTACTAGGGACTGCTTCAACCTTAACGGGTTCAGGAATATCCAATGGAACCCAATCATCTGAGCAAAATTGGTGCCCTTCAATTTGGGCTGGTTGTTGTGCCCAATCTGAAATCTTAGTCGCGTCAATCAAATCGACCTCGCGAAGCAGTATTGACCTCTGACGACCTGTGAGAACATCAAGATCAACGGGGAGTAAAAGGAGGTGATCATCCGAAGTAATCATGTCAACTAAAAATCGCAATAATTCGAGTGTCCTATCAAAACCATGTAGTCCAAACAGATACTCAGTGCCATCGAGTAATATGCATGCTCTTTTGCTCCCAAACAAAAATGTGTCAATTTGCCTACGCACCTCTTCCAATGTGGCATTACATACGTTTTCAGATTCGCCTTTTTCTGTAAGCCACATCGTGACAGTAGATGGAAGTCCAACTTCATCCTCCAATCGGTTAGAAGGGGTTCGAGAAATAACAAGCAAAGGATGACCTATCCTACCAAGATGGGCCACCACCTGCATTGATTCAAGTGGTTGGGGTGTGTCAACTAAGGCCACCATGCCCGGCATAAATTCTGCTCCTGGATTAAATGGCAGAGGAGGCAAACTACCTATTTCTGTGTCTTCAACTACTTGTTCAGGCATCCAGCTGTCAAGTCGTTTCCATTGACGTTTCCTCTTCTGCCTCTGCTGCCACCATAATTCAGAATCCGAATCATCACCCCAAGGAATGGCGGTTCCATCTTCGAGATGAAGAAGTGCGAGGGGGTGTAGACTCTCAATTAATTCTAGATCGACATCCATGTGGCGACTAAGGCTACTTCCTTCGAGGGCTGATGCTTCCTGAATTGCACCAACAGCAGCATGCCCAGTGAGAATACTACCTGCAGAATCCTCGTATATTGCCATGGAAGGAGTCCCATCACGCACTGTGATTTGTCCAACAGAGCCACCTAATGCACCTGCTTCACAACGAATATAGCCTGATTCCTGACGTTTTTGCATGTCTACAAGAAGGAGTTCCAATACACCAACGCCACCGCGCCGGTTTTCGCTAATTTCCCCCCTTGGTAGTTCGACCATTGGTACACCGATGTAAGTTCTCGAATCTGACGCCTATTGAATCAACCGCCCCCTAAGGGGGGCGGAAAGCCATTTCAACAGGCAACTGTAAATTGCCGGCAAATCGGAAAAAGTAAGCCACTGAACGACAGTCTTGAGAGCAGTGGTGTTGTGCGAGTGTCATGGCTGATGCTCCTGCGGGGTCGCGATTGCTGTCTGATACAGAAATTGGTGACTCATGGGTGGATACCCGTAATTTGTGGACTCAAAGCACATTTCCAGCGATAGCTTGCATCCTAATCGGCTGTGTTGCTCTGTTATTTGATTCTCTGAAAATGAATGCTTTTTTGGGACTGGTTGCTGTTTCTGGTTTATTCGGTTTGTTTGGAACACTAGTTAGGATTTCAAAAAAGCGTTCTGAATTGGATGTAATTGCAATTTCTACAGGGCACCCTTGGCATGATTCAGAAAGTACTGGAAAAACGTCCGTATACGTACTTAGTGAAGGAGATGAATGGGTCAGACTTGATCCCGAAACCAGACTGGTTCAAACCATTGACCCATTACTTGGTAAGGCCCTTCTCCGGAGAGATGATGCAGATGGAGAAATAATTGTTCGATGGGCACAAACCGTGGATGAAAGAATCATTGCTATGATCAACATGGCACAGGCACTTGCCAATGCACAAGATAGAGATCCTGATTCCATTGATGATTTTGAGGCTGCAAGAGAACGAGAGGATACTGCAGAGGGTATCTTAGATCGGGAATGGATGGATACGGAAATAGGTTCAACAGGATATGAACCCGGAGCGATTTTGAGAGCATTCAAACGTGGAAAGGATGATGAAAGGAAGAACGATGAATAATCCATTTCAGAATAGCCTCAAGATACCGAACAACAATATGCGGCCCAGATTGGGCAAAGGCCGATGAGTTGGCGAGAAGGGATTCAACAACTCCCTCCTGAACAACGTGTTCTCATTGAAGGCGGAAGTCTTTCTCAACGATTTTCAAGTCGACCACTTGTACAATCACACCCTGCAATAATTGGTGGTTTCTATGCACTATTGGTTAGTTCAGCACTACTATTACCATATGGGTACGAAAATGGTTGGAGCCAAGACACATTCAGAGATTGGACATTTATCTGTCTCTTAATCGTGCTATTGAGTGCGATAACAGGACACTTTTCTCTAATCGTTTCAAATTTCACAAGAAGACCACCGATTTCGCTTAAGCGTTACTTGATCTATCCGCTCCCATTTCTGGGTCTGATTATTCTGACAATTGTCCTAGTTACAGAAATTGAAGAAAGCTTTTCTGAAAACCTTAATGGATTCATACGAAACATTGGCTGGATGCTTTTGTTGACACCTGGACCAATTTACGTACACTTGTCTTGGGCACCAAGGTGGAGGATACTTTGTCGCCTAGAGGAAGGTTTGGACCCATTTGATGGAGAGATGCCAAACCCTGTTGGCAATGACATCGAGGACATTGGTGAAGACAAAGACATGCAGAGTGCTATAGAGAACATCGATGATGTCCCACTTCAATTGTCAAAGCATGGTGAAGAATGATTTAGATTAACCCGACCTTTTTTCCGGCCAATTCATAACCTTTCAGAATCATATCTAGTTGAGAATCACTTAGCCCTGCTGATAATTGGTTTCTAACTCTTGCTGCATCTCTGGCAACCATTGGGAATACTATTGCACCAGCAACAATACCTTGGCCTCTTAATGCAGAAACTAGATCCTTTGCAATACGACTTTCCCCACACATAACAGGGATTATCGGTGTTGTAGAGACTCCTAAATCAAAACCTAAACTTTCCATCTCTGAACGGAATTTGCGTGTATTTTCCCATAACCTAGCATGGTGCTGTGGCTCATCCATCAACACCTCAACAGCTGCCTTTTGAGCGGCTGCAACACCTGGCGGTTGACTCCCTGAAAGGAGCCATGAGCGAGAATGATTGAGAGCATGTGAACGCATTTGCTCACTACCTGCAACGATTCCACCTTGAACCCCTAGTGCTTTCGAAAAAGAACCTATTTCAAAATCAACCCTTCCTTGCAAGCCAAAGTGGTCAACTATTCCTGCACCACCCTTCCCCATGACGCCTTCTCCATGACAATCATCAACAAACACCATTGCATCATGTTCTTCTGCAAGTTCAGTAATCTCATCTAGTGGACATATATCACCATCCATGGAAAATACTCCATCAGTAATAATCAACTTTCTTTCAGAATCAGAGTGCTCCTTCAATGACTTCTCTAGTGCCTGCATATCATTGTGTGGATAAACTGCCCTTTGTGCCTTGGTCAGACGAACTCCATCAATTATTGAACCATGATTCAATTCGTCTGAAATTATGACATCCTGCTTACCTTGTACTAGTGTTGGAATTAGACCAACGTTGGCGGTGTACCCTGCACTATAGATTAAACTCGCTTCAACACCTTTGAATTTTGCAACGGTCTCTTCAGCCTGAAGATGAATATCCATTGTTCCAGATATTGCTCTTACTGAACCACTTCCTGCACCATACTTTTCTGTCGCTTCAATCATTGCAGAAACAACCTTTGGATGAGTTGTTAGATTGAGATAATTGTTTGCAGAAAGCATGACCATGCGCTTTCCATCAACTGTGCATTCTGGTTCACTCGCACTTTCTAGAGTGGGAGGATCCCAATTCAAACCACTTGCAACCAACTCTTCGTAACGCTCAGCCATCCACTGATGTTCGCGTGCCATAGACTTGCGACGTACCCAATGACTGTTGATGCTTACGCCAAGAGATTATGACTACAAGTTGACAGGCACCCCCGTGGGCGAAGTCCGTATAACTGTACTTGGAACTGCCCAAGATGGCGGTTTCCCTCAACCTGGATGTCGCAAAGAATGCTGCAATGAGGAGCCCGGAGAGGCACTTGAAAGATATCCTGTATCACTCGGGATTGTTGGAGAAGATGGGACTTATCACATGATTGAAGCAAGTAGGATGATGGGGAAACAATTCAGAATTTGGCAAAAAGAAATCGGCGTATATCCATCAACTCCAACCTCAATTATTCTCACTCACACCCATTTAGGACATATCGATGGATTGGGCTTGCTAGGGAAGGAAGTCATGGGCGCAAAAGGAGTAATCATCCATTGTAGTAAATCTGTAAACGAATTGATTGAGAATACACCGGCATATCTGGAATTAATCAATCAGGGAGCCATTAAAACGCGTATTTGGGATCAGGATACGGCATTTCAACCAACAAAAGATTGTGGTTTTTCAATAAGCCCAATACAGGTACCACATCGTTCTGAGTTAAGTGATAACCACGCAATTATTATTCAAGGAAATGACAAAAATCTCCTTTTCATGCCTGACCATGATAGCTGGACTGAAACGTTGAATCATCAAACAATTCGCGAGTGGTTATCTGATTTGGAAATAGATATCGCACTTATTGATGGTACTTTTTGGAGTTCTGATGAATTGCCCCACAGAGATATGAAAGAAATACCACACCCTACCGTTCAAGAAACATTGGAGAGATTAGGTCGGAAACAGGATTCTGACCCAGAAATCTTCTTTTTCCATCTAAATCACACCAATCCACTTTGTTACCCAACTTCAGAACAGAGCATGGAACTACAAGAATTGGGATGGTCTATTGCCAACGAAGGAGATTCGTTCAGGTTATGAGGGGGGTGCGCACGCGCACCGCTATGCGCATTACCGGTGTGGTGAGTAGCGGACTGGGAAGGGCACACATTTTCATGGCCCAAGAACACTATCAGGAGCAATTCAAAGCCATTCTAGGAAATTCAGCCTGGCCAGGTACACTCAATGTTAAGTTGTCAAAAGAAGACTTGGTTCAGTATGTAGCACTTCGCAACCATTCTGGCGTGGATACTCTCGACATTGATCCTGAAATTAAACAAAAAGCTGCTGAAATTGATCTCACAAATATTGAATCAAATAGAATTCGAGGATTCCTTAGAGAAGGACGGTCATTTGGCGGAGCAACTGCATTTCATTCTACTTTCACCCATCAAGAAAAATCAATCCCCTGTGCTATATTAATTCCAGATTTAACCCGCCAC
>MDSZ01261651.1_pt1 | contig 14073 bp, 4 predicted proteins | sample 811201 | NCBI WGS metagenome assembly MDSZ01 (sample SAMN05326647, study PRJNA326480) | marine metagenome | isolation source: seawater | place: Indian Ocean: North | collected 2010
ACGTTCCTCCTCTGCTTCCTTGGCTTCTTGTTCTAAACGAAGACGTTCCTCCTCTGCTTCCTTGGCTTCTTTTTCTACGCGAAGACGTTCTTCTTCTTTTAATCTTAATAATTCGTCAAATTTCTTTTTTGCTTCTTGCTTGGCTTCTTTTTCTACACGAATACGTTCCTCCTCTGCTTCCTTGGCTTCTTTTTCTACGCGAAGACGTTCTTCTTCTGCTTCCTTGGCTTCTTGTTCTGCGCGAAGACGTTCTTCCTCTGCTGCCTTAGCTTCTTGCTCTGCGCGAAGACGTTCTTCCTCTGCTGCCTTAGCTTCTTGCTCTGCGCGAAGACGTTCTTCCTCTGCTGCCTTAGTTTCTTTTTCTACACGAAGACGTTCCTCCTCTAACCAAACCATTGTTTTTTCTTCTTGACGAAGACGCTCTTCTTCATCTTCCTGCTCTCTTTTTATTTTTTGATCTAATAAAAAGCGTTCTTCTTCCAACTGTTTTTCATGTTCTTCTAACTTATTTTTATCATCTTGATATTGAATAGTATCTAAAGTTCCATCTTCTAAATGTTCAGTTTGTTCTTTTAGGCGTGTTTCTTCATTAGTACCAGTTTCATGTATTTTCTCACTTTTTCCAAAAATGGAAGTACAAAAATTTACAAAAGAATTATATAAGTTTTGCATATATATATCCATACTATTTATTTTTAAATAATTTATTCTAGAAAATAATCATAAATACAAAATAGTTATATAATGTATAGTATAATTTAAATGGATGAAACAACAGATTTAATTTTACCTTTATACAAAGTTATAATTTTAGACAATCAAGGAATACCCAGTAAAATAATAATATTTAATAGCAATAAAGAATTTATTCTACCAGAAGATTCTATTTTTGACGAACAAGAAAAGCAGGATTTAGAAAAATATTCATTACCAATTACTACTAGTAAAACTAAACTACATATGGATGACAATATTAGAACTATAAAACGCCAGATTATTAAAGAATTAGGATACAATTCTATTTCGTACGAAGAAGTTTATTTATTTGGAAAAACTGAAACAAATATGAATTTGCCTGTCATTTATTCATCTTTAGAAACTAAAAATAAAGGTTTATCCAAACAAAAACTAGGTCAACTATTAATGAATTTTCAACTTATTGACAAAATAAGTAATTTAGATACTTTAGTTACTTTAAATAAGGAATATTATTCATATAAAGAAATAGAAGAGTCAATACAATTAGATAAGACAAAATGTATTCTTCCTTTTTCTATTGGTCATAAATTTGATAAATATCAAGATTTCCTTTTTAGTTCTAATCCTTACCATAATTTGGCTTCTTTGGACGAGTCATATAAAATGGATATAGATAACCCATTACTTACATTTGAAAATAGTTTGTTATTAAATTATCCACTATTGCACAAAGATACTATTTATGTTTGTTGTGCAAAAGATGTACTAGAATTTGGTAAAAATAATGACCTTAATCAAATGACTCTACTACAACATTATTATCCACAATTGATATCAAAGGAAGTATCAAGTATAGAAGAATTAGAAGAAAAAAAAGAAGATTTAATCAAAAATACAAAAACTATATTTGAAAATATATCAGATGAAAGGATTAATTTTTATTATGAATTAATGGAAAAAGAATTTTCAATAAAATATGAAAAAAATGGAATTACAAAGTTAAATTTAACTCTACATCCAGAAAGATCAACAGCCATTCCATTAGAGAATATTTTTAAACAATTTTTTACCAATGAAGATAAGCCAATGATTAAATATAAGTCTGGTTTTAAAAAAGAAGATTTATATAGATTATATAGTATTGGATACGCAGAAAATGGAAAAAAAATACCTCTATTAACAAGACAGCAAATAGTTCAATTTACAAAAAAGATATCAGGTTTACGTTCATATATTTTATTTGTTATTAAAAAGAAAATACATAATGTAGATCATTTTATTGTTTGCACCATACAAAAGAATGGTAGTATTAATATTGATATATCTTTTGAAATCCCTACTAATAAAAATGACGTAACACAAATTGTAACTGAAACTTTAAATGGTATAATTAAAGATATTAATATTTATTTACAAAAACAATTACATATACGATTTATTGATAATTTACAAAGTAATCTTATTGAAATTAATGGTTTAGATTATGTATCAGAATTGTCATCACTATCTAATATAGAAGATAAAGACTTTTACTTACTCACAAATTTATTTACTATAACAGAATTAAATAACAACAATGTAAATATGCGTTATAAAAGAGTAAATAACTTTAAGGAAATGGATAGCATAAATGCTTTAATTAACAAACTTTATAAACAAAATATGAACGAAATGAGCATAATCAACTTAGTATCAACTAATTTTGATATTTTACCAAGTAAAGCAAATGAATATTTAATAAAGTACCTCAATGAATTTACAATGATTCATGGAAATTATGTAAATAAAGAGTTGGATGTTGTTGATAATCCTGGATTTGATTCAAAATATTTTTATGACGATGTAGAGAAAAAAATAAAATTTCAAATCAATGATATTGATTCCTTTGCTTACATAGATTTAATTGAAAAATATCTTTCTTCTTTTTTTAAAATGACCATTTATAAAAATAGTCTTGATATTTCAAATACAAAACTTGATTTACTAAGGAGAAAAACACAAAAAAGTAAAAAAGACGAAGAAGGAGAGAACTTAATTATATCTGAAAATATAAATGATTTTCATTATAAAAAGAATATTACTGGTATAATTCAAAATAAAAAAGAAATAGAACGCGATGACGATGATGACGATGATGACGATGGTATATTTTTTGGTGAAGAAGAGGAAGAAGAAGAGGAAGAAGAAGAAGACTATGGAAGCAACAATGAAACACCTACCAAATTAGAAGATTCAACTGAAGAAGCAAAAAATGAGATAGAAAAAGAGGATGATGAAGAAGATAGCGATGATGATATAAATTTTTTCGCAAAAGGTGGAGAACGAAAAAATACCAGTGGAACTTTCTTTTTTAATAAACTCAAAAAACTAGAACCTACACTTTTTAAAAAAGAAACAGACGGTATGTACGCTAAAATATGTCCATCTCAATCTAACAGACAACCTGTAATATTAACACAAGAGGAAAAAGATGCTATAGACAATGATCCAGTTGCAAAATCGGCTTACGGTATTTCAATTAAATATGGTACAGATCCAGAGAATCCATACTGGTATATATGTCCCAGATATTGGTGTTTAAACACAAACAAACCAATGACAGAGGAACAAGTAAAAAATGGAGAATGTGGAGGAAAAATTATACCCTTAAAATCTAAAACAAAAATACCAGAAGGACATTATATTTATGAATTTACCGATGATCGTCAGCATAAAGATGCTGAAGGAAATTATTTACAATATAATCCAGGTTTTTTAGATAAATCTAAATCATCTGAGAATGTTGGCATTCCTTGTTGTTTTAAAAATCCATTTAGTGCCAAACAAAATACAAGAAGACAAGAATTAAATATTAGTGAAGATGATATAAGTTATGGTAACAAAGATTTAATATTAGGTGAAAAAACTGATAAAATACGATCAGAGCATACATATAAGAATGTATTAAGTATAGAACGCGTCCCTTTACCAGAAAATAGATGGGGATTTTTACCATTATCAATTGAATTATTTTTAAGAACAAATAATAGTTTATCTGTAGAATTAAACAATCCCAGTTATATTAAAAAAAATGAATCCCCTATATTAAGATATGGAGTTGAAAAATCTAGTAAAAAATCATTTATTGCATGTATTGCTGATATTTATACATATCACAACGATATGAAGGTTCCAACTATAAATGAAATGGTAAAGATTATTATTGATAAACTTACATTAGATCATTATTTAAAAGTTCATAATGGTAATCTAGTATCAATGTTTCAACCTAAAAAAATCAATAACTCAGATTTAAATACAGAACAATATCAAAATACGAAATTTTATAATTCCATTGATTTAAATAATCATTCTCAAAATACATTTTTAAAATTTACAATAGCATCTTATGAAAGTTTTCTGTCTTTCTTAAAAAATGAAGATTCAATTATAGATCATTCATTAATATGGGATATAGTTTGCTCAAAAGATATTGGTTTATTTCCAAAAGGATTAAATCTTGCTATTATGGAAATTGTAAATAATGATATGCGAGATAACGTATCTTTAATATGTCCAACTAATTCTTATTTAGATTCCTATTTTGATAAAAGAAAAGGAACAGTATTAATAATTAAACAAGGCGAATACTATGAACCAGTCTATATTTATGGTAACACAAGAAATGAAACTGCTTCAAATAAAGTAAATGCAATCAAAATATTTTATAATGAAAATACACCAACCAATTTAACAAGCATTATGACATTAATAGAAACATCATTATCTAAATATTGTAAACCAAAAGACAAACCACAAACATATATCTATAAAGATAATTTATCTGCACAAAGAATAAAAGATATATGTGAACAATATGATATAACTGTAAATAAGCAAGTAATGAACTATAATGGAAAAATAATTGCATTAATGGTTTCTGCAAATGAGAGATCAGATAAGGAATTTTATTTGCCAACACGACCTTCAAATATAATCAGTAATTTAAAACAAATATATTTGGATTCTGTTAAATGGCAACCTTATCAAATTACATTAAATATATTACAAACTCTTTCTAGTAAAACTAATGGAAAATTATTAAGCAAACCTATGGTAAAACTTGAAGAGGATGGATTAATTGTTGGTATAATAACAGAAACTAATCAATTTGTTTATATAGATAAACCAGTTCAGGATACTTCTCAAGATGATATAAATATAGTTAAAACAACTGGATATAATAATTATTATACTATCGACGAAGTAGTAGCAAGCAGTGACAAATCAGATAACATACGACAAGAAAGTATACAAAATATTTCGTTAGAAACTAAATTTTATATTCAATTTCGTAATAAACTAAAAGATGAATTAATGGACCTATTAAATTCTGAAAAAACAAAGCAATTAGAACGTCTATCTCAATCTAAGGAATTCGTTTATGAAAAGAAACGAATATTAGTAGAAGAAGTTGTTCGTGATTTATTGAAAGATACTGTACAATTTGTTTCATTTACACCTGAAACATTGAGTAAAATATACAATCTAAATAATTTGTTTTTAAAAAATGATCATGGTTTATGCTTACATAACGAGAACTTGTTATGTTTACCTGATAAAAATTTAATTAATGGAACTAATAATGAAATATTGTATTATCTAAGACTAAGTGACGAAATATGTCGTTTTCATAGAGTGCGTTCTTTCTTATTTAATAGCCAATATTTACAATTTTCAAATTTAGAATATAATTTGTTAAATAATGAGTTATTATTAATCCATAGTGACATACAAGGTGAATATTTTGATAATTTACCTTTAAATAATATTAATGAATTTGTGAATTTTATACCACATGATATTGCAAATTCAATTAACTCTAAAAATAATAAAAAATTAATTAAATTAAAAGATCAGGAAATACAAGATAAATTATACAATGAATCTGAAATGGAAAAAATATGTATTAAAGAGTCTGCAACAATAAGAAATGATATTAATATTAATAATATATTTGACCCTGACTTTAATGAGATCAAATTAAATAATAATTTATTATGTGGATATTACCTGTTATCTTATATCCTTTCATCATTTAATAAACAAAAATATAATATTCAGGAAATTAAACAACAGTTAATAAATGCTTATCAGCAAATACTAAAACCAGATAATAAAGTTGATTATAAACTACGAGTTTTAAATATACTAGCAAAGCAATTAAAGAAAGAATATGTATTAAAAATTAAAAAAAATCAATTAACAATTGAGAGTATGATTTTAAATGATACTTACTACATTTCTCAATTTGATATTTGGTTACTATGTTATATAAATGAATATCCTGTTTTTATGTATGCTAATAATAATTATTCATCTATGCAATTGAAACACAATTATGTAGTTACTTCAGGAAATTTAGAAACTGATCAGTTTATGTGTATTTATTTTGATAATGTTACTGTGAATGGCTCTTTTGAATCTTCTATTTCTATAATTGAACCCTTTATTGAAGGCAAAAAAATTTTAATGAATGATATGAAAAAATTAGATCTGAAAGATCATTTGCGTAATTATAAAATGCACGTTATAATAAAAAAGTAAATTTATAATAGTTTAAAATTATTATAAATTATATCCGGAATACCTGATTCGAACAGGTGACCCTTTGATATACTATAAACCACTACAGTCAAATGCTCTGCCAACTGAGCTAATTCCGGTATGTGCTTTTTATAGCACAATATTATAAATGTTATTCTTTTATATCTATTTTTATTCATATAAATCGTCTTCTTCATTAGTCAAAAACAAATGTTTATTTTCATTATATCTTTTTATATAAAAATCATCATCTACATATGCATCAAAACTAATTTTTAAGTCTTTCATCATTTTCTTTGTAAATGGATTAAGCCAATTAAAAACTAACTCTTCCTCAAACGTATATTGATAATCTTCTATATCTAATTTTAAGCATTTAAATAAAGATTTCCATATTTGATAAAATAGAACATTTGTAGGGTGCATACAATGAGAAAATAGATATTCTTTATTAAAATTCTCTTCTATATAATCAGCAATAAACTGATGTAAATCTGTCTTATCTATCTGTTTACGAACAGTATTTACACATTTCTTGAATTTATCTTTATAATCTATCATATCTAATTGTTTCCAATTGATATAATCATTTTTATTTTCACCATAACCATTCCAATTTATAGGAAATATTGAAAAACGAATACTAACGGTTTTAATAATAGTAGTGTTTTTATTATTATTTTTAACATAATTTATTATTCTTTTATTCGAAGCCTGATGATCGCTTGATAATGGGTTATTAGATATAATTAAAATATCCAAATTATCAAATATTGTATAGTCTAAAGTACCTTTATATTCCCAGTAATCTTTATCATATTCAAACCATGATAACGCAAATTTGATATTAAAGTCATTTTTTGTACATACTTCATTATTTAAAAAAAAGTTATATGTATAAGTTAATTGACAACCACCAAACAAACCGACATTTTTCATAAAATATGTAAATAAGTAGAAAAAAATTAATACCAAATATTTATTAATTTTTTATTTATTTTATAATGAACTAAATACCCAAATCATAATCATCGTCTATTTGTCCCACATTCATTTGTTTCATATTTGAAAGACTATTACTAATGTTTATATTATTTTTGGAACAACTGTCATTTTGATCTTCCATACCACTGAAAGCACGATTTATTTCTTCTTCTTCTTTGTTTGCATTGACATCTACATCATCAATGTTCTTCATTGCGTCTATATCTAATACTACTTGAAATATACCTGTTCCATAATTTCCTGTTTGTCCCATCATTACACTTGCTGATACGCCTCGCATATAATCAATATTTGCATGTCTTGATGCATCAAGAAGAACTTCTGTATGAACCTCAAATGTTGACTTTGAAATAGGACCTACATTATCATTCAATATTCCTGATCTAAATATTGCTACCATATTTTGGTTTGAAGTCATACGGTCACATAACACACTCAAATGATGATAGTTAATATATACATCACTGAATTCCATCACTTCAACAAACTCATTATATAATATTTGTCTAGCCGCTTCTATACCAAGTACATTAAAGACTTCTTTGATATCGTTACTGTATGTACGTTTATTATCAATAAAATCAAATGCTAGAACATCCATTAAATTAGTACCGGTGGTATCTAAAACATATACATCTTTTTGTATATAGCGATCATCCTCCTTTACTACCATATTTTGTAATTTTCTTGGTAATATGTTTGTAATTCCTGGTATTCCACGTAATACAACATTATTTAACAAATTATCTTGAAAGTTTCTAAGTAAATATATTTCATCTGATTGATCAAGAGTTTCCTGCAAATTTTTCTGTTTTTTATTTTTATTTAATACATTACTATTCATGCGAATCCTGAATACAAGGTTATTTGAATTATAATCATTATATACACAAGATATTTCATTACCATGACTATTGTTAATAGCAAAATGAATATCATCCATTGTTATATTTTTTTCTAATAAAATTTCTTGATTAAATTCCATACGAATAACCCATTTTGATTTTACAACAGTATTATCAACTTCTTCTCCAGAGCACTCATCCATTATTTTTTCAAATTCATAATATTGCTTCATTAATAGTTTATCATCTTGAAGAATAGTTTCTTCATCTTCTGGATCAAAGCATATTTGAACTCTTTTAATCAATTCAACTAATTTTGTATGCTCCAAAATATTAGCATAATGTGATGCTTTATCTTGACTTGTCTCATCCATTGATTTTAAATGTATTGTTAGAGAAGGATTCTTTGGGTTTTTCGTAAGTCTTAAAATTTCTTCAATACGAGGCACACCACGAGTTACATTTGATTTTGAAGCAACACCAGAAAGATGAAAAGTATTTAAAGTTAGTTGTGTTGTTGGTTCACCAATTGATTGCCCAGCAATTACACCAACAGTTTCACCTGGATGTACTAGAGCCTGTTTGTAGCGAAGAACAATTGTTTCCAACAACATAATTAAACCCTTTCGGTGGAATCGTTTCTTTGTAATCAAATCTCTAGGATTTAAATAAAACAAATACATAATTTCAAATAATTTGTTTGGTTGAATGAAATTACTTCTTTTAAGCTTATTTAAATATTCTTCTATTAGTTCAAATGCTTCTAATGGTGTAATATCAACTAATGAATTTACATTTAGATTTAATTGACCCTGAATATTTATAATTATATTTTGAAAAGCAACTGGCATGCGAATACCATTATCATTAGAATAATTAAAAACATTATTCACTATCATATTTCTTGCTTCAAGCATATTATCTATATATGATTTACACTTTTCTAACATATTTTTTTTCTGCTTTCTAAAACGTGTAACAGTACCTTTGGTAAACAAATTTACAATTTCAGTAGTACCTAATATATCATAGTGAGCATATATGTCTTCAACACTCATCCCTACTAAAGGAATAAACTGATTTTCAGTCTTTGTAGAATCAAAGTTATCATCACCATATTTAAACTGAATAATTTTACCCATATTATTTCTAACTGTCATGTCATATTCTACCTTAATATCTTCCAACCCTTTAATAAGTCTTCTTTGAATATAACCAGTTTGAGATGTCTTTACTGCAGTATCAATAAGACCAATACGACCTCCCATAGCATGGAAGAATAATTCGGGTGCAGTTAAACCAGAAATATAAGAATTTTCAATAAATCCTCTTGCAGAAGGACTATCATCAAACTTACTAAAATGCGGTAATGTTCGGTTATCAAAACCATAAGGTATACGCTTTCCATCAACATTTGTTTGACCCAGACATGAAATCATTTGAGATATGTTAATAAGAGAGCCCTTTGAACCACAATTTACGATCATTAAGAATCTGTTGTTTTTACTTAATGAATTGCGACCGATTTTTCCTGCTTGTTCCGTTGCTTTATTTAATACATTATTGATAGTAGATTCAAATTCATTCTGATTACTATTAGAAGTATTATTCTCAAAAGTTCCCAAATGAACCTTTTCTATAACAGATTGTACTTCTTGTTTCTGTGTAGTAATTGCATGAATGATATTATCTTGAGTTTTCTTATCAGCAATTAAATCACTAATACCAACACTGAATGAACTAGATTTCATGTACTCTGTAATAATATTTTGTAAATCATCTACAAAGTTAGACGCCTGCATATTTCCAAAATCATTACAAATTCTATGTAAAATGCCTTTCGTTGTAGAACCTATTACTTTCTTTTCCAATTGACCACGAATATACTTACCATCACGAATTTCTAACACATTATTGGATGTATTATAATCTTCATCGTCTTGAAACAACTTCGTCTTTCCTACTAATGTCATTGGTGGTAAAATTTGTGATAATACATCGTAATTACTAATTTTACCGTTTACAATATTAAATTTACTTGGGTCTATATGTTTAAACATCATTAAGATATTCATTGCTTCTCTAGGAGTAAAATTTAAATCTGAACGAGTAAATCGGTAAGAGCCCAATAAAGAATCTTGATAAATACCAATAATAGGTGAATTTCCAGCAGGACTAATCATTTGATATGGAATAGCAGCCAAATGTTTTAATTCTGTCTCTGCAAGTATATTTTGAGGCATATGCATATTCATTTCATCACCATCAAAATCCGCATTATATGGTTTCGTATCTCCAACATTCATGCGAAATGTATCACCTTTTTTCATAATCTTTACTATATGACACATCATAGACATTCTATGTAGACTAGGTTGTCTATTGAATAGTACAGCATCGCCATCCATCATATGTCTATGTACGATATCACCGTCCATAAGACGAACAGAATTTCTATCAACATAACGAAGCGTGATATTTTCACCATTCTTTTTTTCTAAGATTTTAGCCCCTGGGTATTCATCTGGACCATTTTGTATTAATTTCATTAAGAAATCACGATTACGTTCATTCACTTTAACAGGTTTAGTTATGTTCATTGCGATCTTCAAAGGAACACCTAATTGTCTAATAGATAAATTAGGATCACCAGTAATTACTGAACGAGCACTAAAATCAACACGTTTTCCCATTAAGTTACCACGAATACGGCCAGTCTTACTATTTAATCGTGACATGATACAGTTCATTGTTCTACCTGAACGCTGAGCCATAGGTTCAGCACCTTTAATTTTATTATTAACAATCATTGCAACCAAATATTGTAGTGTATCTACAAGTTGTTCAATTACATTTGGAGATGCGTTATTCGCGATTTTTTCTGCAAGATCAGTATTATTTTTAATAATACTACTGTAAATGTGTGTTAAATCATCTTCACTTCTTTGTTGTGCATCATGTTTTACTGACGGTCGTACCGCTGGTGGAGGAACCGGTAATACTTGACATATCATCCATTCTGGTCTAGAAAATATAGGACTAAAACCCATAAAATGGACATCATCATTTGATATACGTTTAAATTGACGAAGCAAAAACTCAGGTGTTAATTTAATTTCAACAGATGACTTTTCGCCATCGGTATCTGAAACATATTCTATAGTGGCCTTTATTGTTGCAAATCCTTCTAAACGTATTTTACTTGGCTGTAAACAACCACAACCATCATCTGTACACTCTCCGCAACGAGTAATATTACCTCGTAGATTAGAAATATATTGCCATCTTTTTTCAGGTGAATAATCTAATATATGCGTATGTTGATTTTTATTTATTAATAATTTACTACATTTATAACAAACCATTTTTGATATTTTCATAATTTCTTTAATATGTTGAACATTAAATACAGGCCTAGCAAGTTCAATATGTCCAAAATAACCAGGTGTATCTATATATGTATATCCATCAGTTGGACATATTAAACCAGGTTCTAAAACTCCCATTCTAGGATCAAATAAACCACCAACAACTGGTTTGTTATTTATGTATGTATCTCGGGAAGAAACTTCTACAACTGAATTTTTACGAATTTCTTCTGGTGATAACATACTAAATTGTACACCAATTATTTTTGATGATGTCGCATTTGTACCATTATTAATAGAAGACATTTCTATATTAAATAACTATATACTATTTAAATATTTTAGTTTGGATAATCAATTTTTATAAGACAAAAATATGTTAGTTTAAAATTTATTTTTATTTTTTCAAATATCTATTTATATAAAAATTGATTAAAAATATATTATTAAGTTATTCATAAAAAATCAAGTTACTAAAATGTTTAAAAACAAGCACAATAAAGGCGACGATAACAAAAATAAATCCAAAGGTAAGGATATGAAAAAAAATAAAAAAAGAGGTGAAGCAGATTCCGACGAAGATTCTGATATGTATGAAACTTATAGTGAAAGTGAAAGCGAAGAAAGTGAAGATGATTCTGATTATGTATATGTTGCACCTAAATCTAAAAAGAATAAAAAAAATACTAAGCGTCACAAAACAAAGAAATATTATTCAGATGAAGAAGATGATATTGACATAAATGAAATTGATCATCATTATATTCAAAAACTAGTGTCTAGAATACTACCTTCTAAATATTACAAAGATAAGGTAAAAGAGACTGAGAAAAAATTAAAAAATCATAAATATAATACTCGCCATCACAAAAAGAAAAGACGAGCGTCAATTACATCAGAAGAAGAGGAAGAAGATGATGATGACGATTATTATTATGATGATGAGGAAGAAGAAGACGAAGACGAATACGAAGACGAAGAGGAAGAAGACGAAGAAGAAGATGATGAAGACGATGATGACGATGATGACGACGAAGTAGATGATGAAGATGAACAAGTTTTCAATATTGTTTTACTAGGGGGAGCAGATGGTAATCAAGAAGAAGAATATATTGACGATAATGCAGAGTGCGATAGTGATGATGAAAAAGCATTCATGAAAGAAAATTTTGAAAGTGATTCAAAGGACGATTCTACTAAAGAAGATGCATCTCCTAGTAAACAAAAAAAGAATAAAAAGCATAAGGCAGATGAAGATAACGAAATTGTACTTACTGATGTTGAACAAGAATATTTAGATTTGGTTGAAACAAAAAAATCACTACAAAATCAGTTAGATAAGAGACCAAATAGTAAAGTATTAAAGAAGGCTATTTCTGATTGTAAACATTCAATTATGAAACTGGTCAAAAAAGCGAGAAATAAAAACGCCAAAACTTATCATAAACTTATTCATAATGATAAAAAGAAAGAAAATGAGATTGACTATTTTAAGAAAAAGTTATCTAATAAAGAACAATTGCGCGTTATGAAAGATTTTAAAGAGGTTAACAAACACATTAATATAGATAAGCCTTACAGACTTGCTCTTTTAGATAGTAATATACCACCGAATTTCAAGGCTGTTGCAATGCAAAGACTTAATGTACTAAGAAATATGGAACCGGGCGATCCAGAATATTACAAAATTAAAAACTGGGTTGATACTTTTATGAGGATTCCTTTTGGTGTTTATCGCAATCTATCTGTAAATATTAATGATGGTATTGATATGTGTCATCAGTTTATGGCAAACGCAAAAGAACGATTAGATAATTGTGTATATGGATTAGACGATGCAAAATTACAAATTATGCAAATGATGGGCCAATGGATTTCAAATCCATCTGCAATGGGAACTGCTATTGCTATTAACGGACCAATGGGAACAGGTAAAACAACTCTAGTTAAAGAAGGTATTAGTAAAATTCTTGGACGCGAATTCGCATTTATTGCACTTGGAGGAAATAGTGATAGTAGTTTTCTAGAAGGACACTCATATACATATGAGGGAAGTACCTGGGGTAAAATTATACAAATACTCATTGATAGTAAATGTATGAATCCTGTCATTTACTTTGACGAGTTAGATAAAGTAAGTGATACAGCCAAAGGTGAAGAAATTATTGGTATTTTGACTCATTTAACGGATACAACACAAAATAGCCAATTTCACGATAAATATTTTTCAGAAGTTGATTTTGATCTTAGTAAATGCTTATTTATATTCAGTTACAATGATGAATCAAAGATAAATCCTATTTTACGTGATAGAATGTACCGAATTCAAACAAATGGTTATGAATCTAAAGAGAAGTTGGTTATTGCGCGAAAACATCTTTTGCCAACCATTCGTGAACAAGTGAATTTCAAAGAAGAAGATATTATCATTCCTGACGAGACAATCAACTACATAAATTCTTCAGAACATCTTACAAACAAAGAGCAAGGTGTTCGTAATCTAAAAAGATGTCTAGAAATTATTTATACAAAACTGAACCTGTTTAGATTAACCAAAAAAGAGACAAAAT
>MDSZ01208347.1_pt1 | contig 14072 bp, 14 predicted proteins | sample 811201 | NCBI WGS metagenome assembly MDSZ01 (sample SAMN05326647, study PRJNA326480) | marine metagenome | isolation source: seawater | place: Indian Ocean: North | collected 2010
GTAGACGAAGTTGTTGCTTCACGTAAGGATGTAAAAACCCTGCCCGATAAAAGCTCAGTAAACGAAAAATAGATCATGGCTCGTGCGCGCAATTTGACTCTATGCAGCTTTTGCGGCAAATCACATGCTGAGGTTCGTAAGTTAGTGTCTGGACCAGGTGTGTACATATGTGATGGCTGCATTGATACTTTCAAGCAGGTGCTCGACAAGGAACTGACTGAAGAAAAACCGGCAAGCTCAACTCCGACTCTCAAGGTTAAACAACCCACCGAGATTAAAGAGGCGCTCGACATTCACTGTATTGGCCAAGACGCCGCGAAGAAAACCCTAGCGGTCGCAGTACATAACCATTACAAGAGGATCTTGCATGAAACCGTCACAGCAGAAACTCAATCAGCAGAGACCCCGCATGCGGGAGTAGAAATTGAGAAAACCAACATCATGCTTATCGGCTCCACTGGCACGGGAAAAACACTACTTGCCCGCACCTTAGCCACGATCCTGGATGTTCCCTTTGCCATTGCTGATGCCACCACACTAACTGAAGCAGGGTATGTTGGAGAAGATGTAGAGAATATCATTCTACGTTTATTACAGTCAGCTGATTATGATGTAAAACGCGCGGAGGTAGGGATCATTTATATTGATGAAATCGACAAGATCACAAGACGCACCGAAAATGTGTCCATTACACGCGATGTCTCTGGTGAGGGCGTCCAGCAGGCCTTACTAAAAATTCTCGAAGGGACTGTTTGCAGCGTTCCCCCGCAGGGAGGACGAAAACACCCTCAGCAAGAATATATCCGTGTTGACACCCGAAACATTCTATTTATTTGCGGAGGCGCTTTTGTAGATCTGGACAAGGTCATCCAACGCCGACTAGGCAACCACGTTCTTGGATTCGGAGCGCAGGAAGAGCAAATTCAAGCCATGCACAAAGGCCGTAAAGCTCTTGAATACGTGGAACCAGAAGATTTACTTAATTTCGGATTTATCCCTGAATTCATTGGTCGCCTACCAATGATAACTGCACTAGAAGAACTGACCGAAGCTCAGCTTGTAACCATTCTTACTGAGACAAAAAATGCGCTCACAAAACAATACCAAAAGCTACTTTATCTCGAGGGAGTAATGCTGGAATTCACCCGTGATGCTCTCCAAGAACTTGCTAAACAGGCCATTAAAAAAGGTACCGGAGCACGCGCGCTACGAGGCCAACTCGAACGTTTGATGCTTGATTTAATGTATGAAATACCCGGCACCAACGATATAGAGTCAGTGAAAATCACGCGGGGCGCTGTACAGGGTAAGAGTAAGCCCGTAATTCGGCGGAAACCGAAGCAAGCCGCCGCTTAAACCCTTCACGGTTTAAATTACTTGGCCAAAAAAACCTCACGTTTTCCTTTCCCCTAGATGCCCGACTCCAAACTCATTTCTGATCGAATTGCCGATCATGTGGCAGCCATTCCGCCATCAGGCATCCGAGAGTTCTTTGAGCTTGTGCAAGGACGGCCTGACGTTATCTCGCTAGGAGTAGGTGAACCAGACTTCACAACCCCTTGGCACATCAGAGAATCAGCCATTTACGCACTTGAAAGGGGTAAAACAAGCTATACCTCTAATTTGGGATTACTCAAGCTACGTGAAGCCATTAGTGAGTATACCTCTAAGCAGTTCGGCCCCTGTTACGAACCGGAAAACGAGATCCTCATTACGGTAGGAGTTAGTGAAGCCCTCGATCTTGCTCTACGTGCAATAGTTAACCCAGGTGATGAAGTCATTTATCATGAACCCTGTTATGTAAGTTATTCGCCTTCAATCGCTCTGGCCCATGGCGTGCCAGTTGCCGTGGAATGTACCGCTGAAACCGAATTTAGCGTAACGGCCGTAGCCATCGAGAAAACCATTACAAAGAAAAGCAAAATCCTAATCCTTAATTTCCCCACCAACCCCACCGGGGGCACCATGATGCTCAAGGAATTACAGGCCATTGCTAATCTTGCTATCAAACACAACCTTGTAGTTATAACCGACGAAATTTATGCCGAACTCACTTTTGAGGGGGAACATGTAAGTATCGCCAGCCTACCCGGCATGCAGGAACGAACCATATTATTGCACGGTTTCTCCAAAGCCTACGCAATGACAGGATTTCGCATTGGCTTCGGCTGCGGCCCACAATCACTAATTGGAGCAATGACACGCATCCATCAGTACTCAATGCTCTGTGCCAGCATTGTCAGCCAAGAAGCAGCGCTCGAAGCCCTGCGCAATGGCGAGGGGCCTATGATTGAAATGCGGGAAAAATACCGACAACGCCGCAACCTTATGGTGAAGGCCTTAAACGACATAGGATTAAAGTGCCATTTACCTCGCGGGTCTTTCTATGCATTCCCTAGCATTCAATCTACAGGCCTCGATGCCAACACTTTCGCCACGCAACTTCTGAAAACTGAAAATGTCGCAGCTGTACCCGGTACGGCTTTTGGCGATTGTGGGGAAGGTTTCCTCCGGTGCTGTTTCGCAGCAGGCTTCGATCAAATTGAACAGGCTCTCGAACGCATCAAGCGGTTCGTCTGCAACGCAAAAAAAGGCTGAGGTTCACTCAGCCTTCATTAAATAAAACAACAACTACAAATCTTCTTCGATTAGCGGAGTAGTTGCTTCTCAAGATAGTGAACCGTCTGACGAACGTTAGCATCAATCTCCATGCGATCTTTCACTAATCGACACGCGTGAAGCACAGTTCCATGATCTCGTCCTCCAAACGCCTCCCCGATTGCACTTAGGGAATGCTCTGTGAGCTGACAAGAAAGAAACATCGCAATCTGCCGGGGAAAGGCAATGTTTTCCGGACGCCGTTTACTGGTCATATCAGCCATACGAAGATCAAACTTTTCCGCAACCTTCTTCTGTATCACCTCAATGGTTATAGTATGACGTCCCTCTTCTTGTAGAATCTCCCGTAACAGGTTTTCCACTACGTCATTGGTAAGCTGTTTCCCTGTAAGGTGCGCATAGGACGCCACACGAATAAGTGCTCCCTCAAGCCTCCGAATATTCGTACGTATACGATTTGCCAAAAAAGCCAACACATCCTCCGGAATCTCCACACCCATGGTCTTCACCTTATTACGTAGGATAGCCAATCGGGTCTCTACATCAGGTGGCTGTAAGTCAGTTACTAAGCCCCATTCAAAACGACTGACTAAACGATGCTCAAGATTCTGAATTTCGCTGGCAGGCCGATCGCAGGTAAGCACAATCTGCTTATGAGCCTCATGGAGAGCATTGAAGGTGTGAAAAAACTCCTCCTGAATGCGCTCCTTTCCAGCCAAAAATTGAATGTCGTCAATCAACAGCACATCCGTCTGCCGGTATTTCTTTCTGAATTTGACCAATTGGTTCTCCTGAATAGCCGCAATGTACTCATTGGTAAACTTCTCAGAGGATACATATGATACCTTTGCTTCTTTCTTACTACCAACCACGTGCTGACCTACTGCATGCAATAAATGGGTTTTACCAAGCCCAGTGCCCCCATACAAAAAAAGCGGGTTGTATGCTTTTCCGGGTTGCTGAGCCACAGCCATTGCTGCGGCATGAGCAAAACTATTATTGTTACCTACTACGAAGGTATCAAACGTATTGCGGGGGTTAAAAACCAAATCCCCATCACTAACCTTTTTGGTAGAAGTGGATTTTCCCCGCGCGGGTTTAACAGGGGCCTGAACATCGCCACCGCTCTCAGCCACCTTGAATTTAATTTTCAGTTTACGACCACTAGCTGTGGCCAGCGCATCCTGTAACAATTCAAGGTAATTATCCTTTAACCAAACCTCAGAAAACTCATTAGGCACCTCAAGGGTAATGGAGGACTGGTTTAATGAGATCGGCTGCACCGTAGAAAACCATAGGTTGTACGTCTCAGTATTAAGAAGGGTACGGATTTGATCGGTGGTTTGGTTCCAAATTTTATCGACAGTCGCCTGCATCGTTATTGTTTAAGCATCAAAGTTGTAAATTGTTCATTCTAATATCGTCCTAACGGACTCGCACCAGCTTGCCAGAAATTAACAGGCAAAATTCCCTTCTAAAGGGAGCGTCAGCAAAAGCCAACTAGATGTCCACAGGCAAAAACAAAAACCTTGCCAGGGGGCAACTCGCTTAAGCAAAGAGCAGCAAAGCTCAGAACTGCCGGGGCGTGGTGAAACGTGTACGGCAAAGCCAACACCCGTTCCACGTGAAGCTATTAACTTTTGTTCACGCATTGTTCACACAGCTTCTTACTACTTGACAGATAATCTTCATTCGCATCACTGACTCTTTTATTAAAAAATTATTTTAAAATACTAAACACAAGCATCACTAAAGCTAACAATACTTAAACTGGAATCATACAATAGTTTCGTCGGCGTAAATCATGCATAAAGCATTCCATCGCAAACGTGCCTATTTTATCATTCACAATTTTTTTATTAGCTAGCGAATGCTCCATCACCTTTTCGCTTTTCAGTTCGAATGTTTTGATGACAGGACAATGATTGATCATTTGTGTAACAGGTTGCAGGAGCATGTTAGCAATCTCTCAATGTGTGTCCACCGAGAATCCAATTTTTGTAAAAATAAATTTTGTTTTTTTTGTTAGATTTAGTTTTGACATGAATTGAATTGTACGCTCGACACTAACACATCAAGACCCCTATATCAGAGACCCAATGGGTTGGATCTACCGCCAATTTCTTCGACCACTGCTTTTCATGCAGGAATCGGAAGCCGCACACAACCGTGTCATAAAAAGTCTCTCAGCGTGTAGCAGGTTACCCATATTCCCAGCTTTAACCGATACAATATACGGAGCCCCCGATTTACCGGTAAGATTTAACAATCTTAAATTCCCAAACCCGATCGGCTTGGCTGCTGGAATGGACAAACACGCTTCGGCGGTTCCCATGTGGGAACGACTCGGATTCGGTTATGCCGAACTAGGTGGAGTAACAATGCATGCTCAACCGGGTAATCCTGAACCCCGAATGTTTCGTGCAATCAAAGATCACGCCCTGGTAAACCGTATGGGATTCAATAACCCCGGAGCGGAAGCTGTTGCCAAAGCATTGTGGCAATGGCGAGACCAGGGCCTTTGGCCAACACACCCCATTGGAATCAATCTTGGAAAATCTAAAATCACCCCCATTGAAAAGGCCGCTGAAGATTATGCTTTTAGTTTTAATACCCTTAAAAATCTCGCTGATTTCTTTGTCATTAATGTCAGCTCCCCCAATACGCCCAACCTAAGAGAATTACAAAACAAGAACGAACTCGACAAAATCCTAAAAACCCTACGCAACGTTAGTGCCACTAGTACGCTTTTTATAAAAATAGCACCTGATCTCACTGCTGAAGCTATCGACGATGTACTGGAGTTGGCAATTAGTCATTCCCTTGCCGGTATCGTCGCTACCAACACGACCATTACACGACCTGAGTCCGGCAATACCCAATGCCAGAACGCTTACAATGAAGATGGCGGACTGAGCGGAGCTCCCTTAAGGAAACGAAGCAACCAGATCATTTCACACATCCACCGTACTACCAATGGTAAGTTACCCATTATTGGAGTCGGCGGCATTTTCAATACCAACGATGCATGGGAAAAGATCACAGCAGGTGCTAGTTTATTACAGATTTATACTGGTCTCGTTTATGAAGGCCCTTCAATCGCAGGGAACATTGTCCGAGGATTGAAAAAACGAATGGAAAAAGAAGGGGTAAAACACGTTAAAGACCTGATAGGAGCAGCAAATTAACCCGACTTCCTATTTTTTACCAAGGCAATGATCCGAGCGCTGGTTTCTTCAGGCGACTCTCCGGAGTTATTAATTACCATAGCTCCATCAGCCACAACTAAGGGAGCTGCCTTGCGGGTGCTATCACGGTGGTCTCTTGCGGCGAGATCCTCCTCGATTCCATCTGCATCCCGCCTTGCCTGTCGTTCATCAGCTGAAGCATCCAAATAAAACTTGTATGGAGTCTCAGGGAAAATATTTGAGGTAATATCACGACCCTCCATAACGAGATTTCCGAAATCAACACAAGATCTCTGGCGCTCCTTCATCCACTTACGAACATAAGGGACTTGAGCCACGTAACTCACAACCTTACTGACCTCACTAGAACGAATTTCTTTTTCTGGAAAATATCCATCAACCTCCAGCCATATGCTGTTCTCACGTTTGACCAATTTTGCCGGCCATCCTCGGCACAAAGCCTCAACTGCCGGCGTATCCGTTACGTCCGTCCCATTATTTAAGGCATACCATGCCAGAGTACGATACATGGCGCCGGTATCGACATAGACATATCCCAACTTAGCCGAAATGATACGAGCATTGGTGCTTTTACCACTTGCACTAGGCCCATCAATGGCAATCACAATAGATTGAGCTTCACTCATATCGCAAATAGTTCCTCGCCAGATAAAGATCGTCCAGTACGATCCTGAATCACCACCCCCAGTCCTTTGGGTGGAGCAGCAGTAAATTTCTGGAAATAATTAGGGAACGTTTTTTTCACGCAAGCCGGATTCCGAAGGCGAATCCCTGGCACCTTAATTCCAAGCATTCCGAAACACATGGCCATACGGTGATCATTATAGGTTTCAATTTCCGCTCCATGCAGCCCCGGTGAAGGCTCCACGTACAAGGTCTCCCCCTCTTCACGAATAAGGGCACCACATTTGGTTAATTCAGTACGTAATGCGGCAACCCGCTCACATTCTTGAACTCGCAACCGCCTAAGGTCTGTAAAACTAATAGGCCGATCAGCCAACGGAGCGAGAACTATTGCCGTCATTATACTATCGCCCAAATCCGTTTGCCGAGAAACCTCTCCACGTCCAGAAATAAACTGCGGAAACTCTGCATCAATTTGCCATCCAGTGACAGGCCAATTAGCCACCTCTAAATTTAAACCCAAGTTGTTTGCGCCGATAAAATAACTACCATTAGAAGCATCAGGTTCAATAGAAAAAACACCACCAGACTTCGGGAACTCCTTTATGAGTTCCCGTGTCATCCTAACGTAAGACTCCTCATCCGGATTGGCTCCAGCAAAATCCAATGACCAACCACCAACAGAACTACAAAGCAGCAAGGCACTGGCAAATTGCGAACTTTCCCGTAAGCTCACCTGACATGAAGCACTACGCGGACCGACTCCATGAATAATTGCCGGCAATTTGTCATCATCAGCTTCCACTTGATAGCCCAACATACGCAATGCCTGAAACAGCTCAGACTGAGGACGCTCGTGCATACGCTCTATGCCGTATAACCTAACCGGTCCATTCCCCAAGCAGAGAAAAGCTGCCAAAAAGCGTGCTGCAGTGCCTGCGTTACCCACAAAGACTTCCTCAGGAATTGTTGGAATTTGGCCGCCTTCTCCCTTCACAATAATGGTGCGATTGCATCGCTCATGCGGGTCATCCCTCACACTTACCGAAAAACCCATCTTATGCAGAGCTTCAACCATAATTTGCGTATCTTCACTCCAGAGAGCTCCAGTAAGAGTTGTTTCCCCCTTAGCCAATGCGGCAAGAATAAGAGCACGGTTGGTAATACTTTTGGATCCAGGTACGGTAATATGTGAGGCAACCGAGGTAGTCTGCGGTAAAATTTCAATTAGCTCCGGCAACGACATTATTTTTTCCCCTCACCCTCCAGCCACTGATCGCGTGAAGTTTTGCTTTTCTCGAAAAAATTCTCCAAAGCATCCGCCTTCTTAATAGCCAATACCTTCTTCAATCCGATTAATTCAGTTTGCAAATCATCGATAGCCTTTTGAATCGCGACAGAATTGGTGAGTGCAATATCACGCCACATTGTTGGCGAACCAGAAGCCAGCCGAGTAGTATCGGCAAACCCGGTTCCAAAAAAATCCAATTCCCCCGCACATGGCTTGCACAAAACGGCGTTTACCAAGGCACTGGCCACCACGTGCGGCAAATGACTTGTACGAGCAACAATGTCATCGTGCTCTTCGGCAGTGAGATTTACTAATTTACCACCGAGTGCACTCCAAAACTCATTCACTTTATCTAAAGCCTCAGGATCACTTTGCTCTGTAGGGGTGACCGCGCAAGTTGCACCCTCGAAGAGATTTGCACTAGCATTAGCAACTCCTGTCTTTTCAGAACCACATAGCGGATGACTCCCAACGAAACGCGATAAGATCGGCTCGACATCTTGAATGACACTAGCTTTCACACTGCCTACGTCGGTAACCACTGCTGCAGGGGCAAGATAAGGCTTAATTTGTGAAGCCATACCTTTCATCTCACCAACAGGTGTGCATATTATAACAAATGAAGCTCCTGCTACTGCTTCTTCCAGATTTTGCGTAGCCTCATCAACCGCCCCAAAGGCAAGGCATTCATCTATGGTTTTAACCCGTCGTACAAATCCGGTAACACAACCCGCTAAACCGAGTTTTTTGACAGCCATGCCCACCGAGCCACCCAAAAGGCCTACCCCAATAAGAGTTATTTTTGGATATTCCACTGGCGGGGATAATGCGGCTACCTAGGACTTTCTCAAAGCGGAAAAGTTAATGAGCCGCCTCACGAACGCGATCCAATACCACTTCGGGCAGGTTGGGTTCATTACCAATTGCCTTGGTATACCAAACCAACTTACCCTTTCGTTCAGTTGGATTACGCCAAGTTGGTTGATTCGACTCTATTCGCGCTCTAACACGATTAGCGGGTTCTCCCAGTAGAACGGGGATATCCTCAATGGTATGTAATCCATCAGAAATAAAGAAAGGAACGATGATTACATATCTAGAACGGGCAACCTCAAGGCATTCACCAATCAATGGGCTTTCCTCCATAAATGCCGGTAATACCTCAAAATAATCATTTCTAGCGCGAGCCAATTCAACCTGATCTTCAATGGCCTTACGTGAGTTGGCACTCTGCTGCGTACCATGTCCAGCGATAATCAGAGTGGTTTCCTCAGATCGAGGCATATTTGGAAATGGATATTCTCTCACAATATCAACCGCCTTGGAGAGAATAACACTCGTCATTGAAAAATGAGTGCCCACTGGCTTGCAATATATGAGCTCTTTTCCTTTTATTTTTCCTTTTCTGGAATATTCAGATTCAGACTCAGCACGCAAACCCAAGTGCAAGGGAACAATTTCCTCGGTAAATTGACCCTCACTTATACTGACTGGCACCGCGAACACCCTCTGCGAATTCACTAAATTAGGCACTTCCTCGATCTTGGGCTCTTCCAGCTTAAACGCACATGCTACTTCGGAAAAAATAGATCGGCCCCGAATCGCCTCTACCAATGCCCTAGTGGAGGCGCTAGACTGGGTATTAATGGTGCTTCCGTGAGCAATTAAAATGAGCGCATCATTAGCAAACTCGTTATCCATCAGCGCGGACATTCTCGCAGATCATCACCTCATAAGCAAAGGACACTCATAATTACAGTAGAAGAAAGTGAAAATTAGTACGTGCACGTATCATTTGGGTTGATTTTTACAGCTTTTTTGGGATATTCGACTGCTGTACGGGAAATTAATTTGCCGTCACTAAAATGAGCACAACGGCTGAACCTCCAGTTCCTAATAAACCGCCCTTGGAAAGCCAAACGACGGTGGGCAACTATTTTGTGTCCAATTACCCTCCTTTTTCATTCTGGAAAAAAGAAAACGTGACTGAAATTAGCACGGCCATGAACCGAGCACCAAAAAATGACACTCCATTAGGTGTGTATTGTCACATTCCTTTCTGCCGTAAGCGATGTCACTTCTGTTATTTCCGCGTATACACGGACAAGAATTCTTCAGCGATAAAAAGCTATTTGGATGCAATGCTCAGCGAATTAGAGATTTACTCCAAAAAACCCTTTATTGGCGGACGCAAACCCAGTTTTGTCTATTTTGGCGGTGGTACTCCCAGTTATCTTTCCAGTAGTCAACTTCGTCACCTTACAGAAGGTATGAAATCGTTGTTGCCTTGGGACGAAATCAAAGAGGTAACCTTTGAATGCGAACCAGGCACCCTTACTGAAAAGAAACTCCGAACCATACATGAAATTGGAGTCACGCGTTTAAGTTTGGGCGTAGAAAACTTTGATGATCATATTCTTGAAATCAACGGACGAGCTCATAGGGGGGGAGAAATTAATCAGGCCTATGGGTTTGCCAGAGAAATCGGTTTTGAGCAAATCAATATAGACCTTATCGCGGGCATGCTTGAGGAAACAGAAGCTAACTGGCAAGCATGTGTTTCAAAGGCCATAGAGATGGAGCCAGATAGCATTACCATCTATCAAATGGAAGTCCCGTACAACACCACCATATATAAGCGCATGAAGGAGGAAGGCAAGCTGACGGCTCCAGTAGCCGATTGGGAAACCAAACGCCGCTGGACTGATTATGCCTATAATGAACTAGCAAAAAATGGCTACACTGTAACAAGTGCCTATACAGCAGTGAAGGATTCATCCCGTGTTACCTTCGAGTACCGTGATCAGCTTTGGGCCGGCGCCGATTTACTTTCTGTTGGAGTAGCCTCCTTCGGGCACATCGGAGGCACCCATTACCAAAATCACCATGACTTTGATCCCTATATTGAACAGCTTAACGAGAGTTCTCTGCCTATTTATCGTGCTCTCACACCAAGTAATGATGAACGTTTGATTCGCGAATTTATACTACAACTTAAGCTAGGCTCCGTCAGTCTGAAATATTTCACTGAAAAATTTGGTACTAACCCAGCTGAACGGTTTGCTGAACCTCTACAACGTATTTCAGACTGGGGCTTTCTCCGTATCGAAGGAGATCGCGTAAATATAAATCGAGAAGGTTTATTGCAGGTTGACCGACTCCTTCACGAGTTTTTTCTACCCAAACACCGCAACGCTCGTTACGCCTAATGACTCAAATCGTTGAACACATCACTCTGGAGCAAGCCGCCAAACCTCTTCTGGATTTTTATAATCGTGCCGGTGAGCCCGCGCCTGAACTGATTGCCATTGACGGTAAAGAGATGCCTGAACCATACCGAGAACTACTCGTCCACAGTGATGACATGACTCCGACGCTTGAAAAATTTCACGGTGAAAGAATTCATCTGCGACTAATCGGAAAAGAACAAAGCGAAAACTCCTATGTGCGAGAAGTGGTGTTGGAATCCGGATCAGCAAATAAACCTGTTGAATTCGGAGCCATCGCAATTCATCTGAAGCACTTCCCGGAACATTCACAACAGTTAATTTTGGGAGAGAGTGTCCCTTTGGGCACTATTCTGGGCAGTCACAACATCAAGCATCAGAGCCATCCTCAGGCTTATTTCAAGGTGCAATCAGACCCCTTGATTACCGAGGCCTTTGGATTGTCAAAATCAACAGGGCTCTATGGTCGCTGTAACGTCCACAGCGATTTAGAAGGCAATCATTTGGCAGAAATAGTAGAGATTTTGCCACCAGTATAACATATGAGATACTAATATGATGAAAAATGACTCTTTTGACGCAATTGTAATTGGGGCGGGGCCAGCCGGTGCTTCCGCAGCAAGTATTTTGGCCGAAAACGGACGAAAAGTATTGGTCCTCGAACGAGAAAAGTTTCCACGTTACCATATTGGTGAATCGCTCATTCCTTTCACCTATCACCCTCTAGAACGTCTTGGCATGATCGACCAATTAAAAAAGTCGGCGTTTACCAAGAAATACAGTGTTCAATTTATTTCCCCAGACGGTGAGGCCAGCCAGCCCTTTTATTTTTTCAATCGCTATGATCGAAAAACCATCGCTCAGACTTGGCAAGTGATGCGTGCGGATTTTGATCTGATGCTCCTAAATAACGCCCGTGAAAAAGGTGCCGAAGTTATCGAGGAAATCACTGTGAAGGAGCTGATCTGGGACGAGGATAAAGTTGTTGGCGTAAAAACCATAACCAAAGATGGCAGGGAAAATGATTACTACGCTGCCATCACATTTGACGCCACAGGCAAAGAAGCCTTTAGCGCAACGCGTAACGGATGGCGTGAACGTGACCCTTACCTTAACAAAGTCGCTGCCTGGACCTACTACGAGGGAGCCATCCGTCAAGAGGGCGTCGACGAGGGGGCAACTGTGGTTGCTTTTGTTCCGGAGAAAGGTTGGTTTTGGTGGATACCGCTACATAATAATCGAGTCAGCCTAGGTATTGTAGCCGAAGGTAAATACCTCACACGGGGAGGAATACGCACCCCTCAGGAAATGCTCGAACGCGAAATTGATAACAACAAGTGGGTGAAAGAAAACCTTGGACCGGCCAAAAGAGTCTCTGATTTCTATATTACCAATGAATATACTCATCACTCTCGCCACTGCGGTACTCAAGGCCTCGTTCTAATTGGCGACGCATTTTGTTTCTTAGACCCGGTGTTTTCGAGCGGCTTGATGCTTGCGTTAAAGAGCGGCGTAATGGCTGCTGATGCAGCGGAAGAAGCGTTCCAAGCCAATGATCTTTCACCTGAACGATTTACCGAATACTCAACCACACTACGAGAAGGCATTGAAAACATGCGGAAGCTTTGTTACGCATTTTACAGTGAAAACTTTAGTTTTGCCGACCTAGTTAAAAAACACCCAGATATTGCAGGAGATGTCACCGATTGCCTTTCTGGTGATGTGAACAAAGATTTCACCCACCTCTTCAATTGCGTTGAAGATTTCTGTGAAGTACCAGAGTCACTGGATTTGGGGCGGCCTCTTTCAACCCAAAAAACACCTCAGTTAGCTTAGATATAGCTAACGTGCCACAATGCCAAAACACGAATTCAACATCACGCGGATGGTAGAGTTTAACGAAACAGATATGGCTGGCATTGTCCATTTTTCAGTATTTTTCCGCTATATGGAATATGCAGAACATGCCTTCTTCAGGTCCTTAGGAAGCTCCATTGTGGATCCAGAACTTGCCGTAGGTTGGCCTCGGGTACATTGCAGCTGCGATTACAAAAAACCACTTAAGTTCGATGAAGAATTTAACATTCAACTTCTTGTTACGGCCAAAAAAAGTAAATCCATGAGCTACCAATTTCGTTTTTCAACTAAAAACACAGAAATTGCCAGAGGAAACATCACAGCGGTTTGTGTTCAGCGTAACGAGGAAGGGGTAATGAAAGCTACGAACATACCCACCAAGATTGCCAACCTCATTGAAGTGGCCCCTGCGGATAAGTTGGCCGATTAATATTTGAAGCCGGCACAATCGAACTTTAGAGTCAAAAAAATTATGGCAACTGCAGCTGGCATTCCTTGGTACGCATGGGCTCTACTCACCGTCATTTGTTGGGGCACTTATGGTGTTTGCATGCACACCGGATCGACAAATATGGAGAGCAAGGAGCATGGTCGCATTATGGCCTTCCTGTGGGTGGGATTGGCTTACTTCCTTACAGCAGTTATTGCTCCTTTGATAATACTAAAAATCAAGGGTGGCCCAATTGAATTTTGGGCCTATCCGGATAAGGGGTGGAAATGGTCCCTCATCGCTGGAATCCTGGGAGCAATAGGTGCCCTAGGGGTTTTACTGGCTTTTGGTGCATCGCCCAATCCACCGATCTATGTGCCGGTCATTATGTCCATCATTTTTGCTGGAGCGCCAATAGTGAATGCTGTGGTTAACACCACCAAAGAGGGTAATTGGCCCTATGTTAAAGCACCCTTTATTTTGGGGATTATTTTAGCGGCCCTTGGAGGGTATCTGGTCACCAAGAATCCCCCAAAACCACCAGCAACCACCGAGAAAGCGGTGATCCCAGCAGAAACAGAAAAGTCAGCGGATGAAAATAAGGAAAGCTAAACCCATTTAGGTTTTCTCTTCATCTGAATTAGAATCCCCGTCGTCTTCAGTACCCGTATCAAACCTAGGAGCTGATGTTTCTTCCTCTTCGATTTCATCGTTTTCAGAAGAATCTGGTTTACCCTCATCTTCGTGATCAGCGAATTGTGGTTCCGGCAGGTGACCGGAAACAATGTATCCCGCCAGAAATAACAATCCACCAA
>MDSZ01037861.1_pt1 | contig 14071 bp, 10 predicted proteins | sample 811201 | NCBI WGS metagenome assembly MDSZ01 (sample SAMN05326647, study PRJNA326480) | marine metagenome | isolation source: seawater | place: Indian Ocean: North | collected 2010
CCCATGCAGATGGCACCGAAGACTACCAGCAAACGCATTGTGTACTTGTCCAAAAGCTGCCCAATGAAAGGACTTATAAGTCCCGTCATAACTTGGAAAAAAAGTATGGCCAACATGACAGTACTGCGAGAAACCGCAAATTCGTCTAACCAGGGGACAACAAACAAAGCAAAACTGTAGATCATGATGCCCAGAGCCAGGGCCTGGTTGACAAGCGTCAGTCCAACAATAAACCAGCGATAGTAAGGTCCTGCAGTCACGTGTAAGGCAGAAGAGGAAATCATGAGTCTATCACAGGCGACGAAAAGAACCCTGCGAGAGATAAAGGGCCAGTATCTTCAAACTTGTTTTACACTAGGACAATGTCATCAAACCTTATGCGGCGCGCCAGATCGCACGTTTTATAGAAGATCTCCTTGCTTGCGCCAAGGGCATGTTACGCAGAAGTTGCTATCAAGCCTAAACCATACTCTCAAGGTGGGACTACCTATTTAAAGTTGAAGTCATTGTCTTACTTGATGCACTTTGTGGCAGGTTCTATATTAAGAGTGGACGATAAGGAAGTTATCATGACGTTAAAGGTTATTGGCGCTGGCTTCGGTCGCACAGGTACTCTGTCCCTCAAACACGCGCTTGAGACGTTAGGTTTCAATAAGTGCTACCACATGATGGAAGTCGGTAAACACGATGATCATCGGTCAATTTGGCGCAAAGCTCACGCGGGCGAAAAAATCGACTGGGACCAGCTTTTCGAAGGCTATCAAGCGACAGTTGACTGGCCGTCTTGCAACCTCTGGCGCGAACAACTGGCACACTTCCCCGACGCTAAAGTTATTCTCACCCTGCGTTCACCAGAGAGTTGGTACCAAAGCGTCATGGCGACTATTTATGCTAGCTCAAAAGCCGGAGCACAATCAGACAATCCCACACGTAAATATGACAGTTCATGGGCCTTTGACCTGATTTGGAATCGTATTTTTGCTAACCAAATGAGTGATCGGGAACAGGTAATTGACGCCTTCAATCGTCATAATGAGCAAGTCATCGCTGAGGTCCCTGCGGGACAGCTGCTGGTTTTCGAGGCCCACCAGGGCTGGGACCCACTGTGTGACTTTTTGATGGTTCCTATTCCTGAAACTGATTACCCCAAGATCAATACAACTGAGCAGTTTAAAGAAATTTGGCGAAACCCTGACTTAAATCACTAACCACCCCAGTCCTCTCTAACCCCAAGAATTCCAGACCGCCGCCGCTAGGCGGCCTCCGTGTCCTTAGTGGGAACTGAAACTTGATTGATGACAGGCTTCGAAAATCGCAGAGCCGAATCTTCTATAGGACCCTCACGCACCATCTTTTTGTCAGCGTTGAAATCCTGGGTGTTTCTCCATGGACCTTCACCTTGACGGGGGAAAAGATGCATGGATCGCATCATGTAACCCGACGGAAAGTTCTCAATCCAAGGTCGAGCTTCCATACCCTCATCCTCTTCACGAAGAGTCGGTGTCACCTTGCTCATGCCCGTTTGATCCATGTGATTTAGCAAACGACAAAGATACTCTGAGTTTAGATCAGCACGTAAGGTCCATGATGCGTTGATGTATCCAAAGGTCTGCAGCATGTTGGGGACTGAAGAAAGCATCATTCCCTTGTAAGAGAAGGTGTCCGGCACATTGATGTGTTGATTATCGACAAAGAAATCGACACCCGAAAGTACGCTCAACTTCAATCCTGTGGCAGTCACAATGATGTCGGCAGTCAGCACCTCCCCGCTTTGGAGTCGAACCCCTTCTTCGACAAAACTATCGATAAGCTCCGTGCGAACCACCGCATCTCCACGCTTGATCGCCTTGTAAAGATCAGCATTGGGTATCAGGCACATTCGCTGATCCCAAGGGTTATACTTTGGTGTGAAATGTTCGGCAATATAGTCGTCATCGAACCATTTGCGTAACTCATTTAGCAGCCTTCGCTTGACCATAGCCGGTGCCACTCTAGTTCTTTTATAGAAGTAACTTTGCAGCTTGGTGTTCTTGAAACGAGTAATTGAGTACGCCCAATTATCAGGCAACATCTTACGAAGAAAATTTGCGAACCCGTCCTGATCGGACCGAGAGGCCACATAGGTAGGTGAGCGTTGAAGCATAGTGACATGAGCGCCATTGTCGGCCATGTTGGGCACCAGCGTCATCGCGGTCGCACCACTACCAACAACAAGGACTCTCTTCCCAACAAAATCAAGATCTTTGGGCCAAAACTGCGGATGGACAACCTGCCCATGGAAAGAATCGAGGTTTTTCAACTGAGCATCGTGAGGCTCATCATAGTTATAATAGCCGCCACACATAGTGATAAAACCACAACTCATCTCTATCCGGGAGCCATCTGACTTCTCGATTGTGACGAGCCACCGCGACTCACTAGAGGACCAATGCGCCTGCTTGACCCGATGACCCAGCAGGATTTTTTCTCTCAACCCGAATTCATCAACGGTCTCGTTAACGTATTTCAAAATAGAGGGGCCGTCTGCTATCGACTTCGCCTCAGTCCATGGTTTGAAACTGAAACCTAGCGTATGCATATCGCTATCAGATCGAATACCTGGATAGCGAAACAAGTCCCAGGTTCCGCCTATCGCACTACGACCCTCAAGCATAACAAACGATTTGCCTGGACAATGTTTTTGTAAGTGAACAGCCTGGCTGACACCAGAAATACCAGCACCAACAATGATAACGTCGTGGTGATCCATGCTACTTCCCATTAGAAAATGTCAATATTCTGTCAGTTTGTTAACAAGTGCGAAAGGGCCATATGGTTTTCGATAATTTGCCCTTATCGAGACAAAATCGTTTAAGGACGGAGTTCTTAATTTGATCTATTCCTTTTTTTGAACTCACTGGATTAACATCAAGCAACTTTAATAAGTTCGTGAAGATAACGGGAATAACGAAATGACTGATCTTTCAGGTAAAGTTGCAATTGTCACCGGCGGCACGCGTGGTATTGGTCGAGGTATCGCCGATAGACTGATAGCTGCAGGCGCCTCCGTCGTAATCAGCGGCCGAGACCAGACCAAGGGCGACCAAGCTATCAAGGATATGGCCGCTAATGGTCGCGCCGTGTTTATCGCTGGGGACGTCACCCAGCGAGCCGATGTTGAACACTTAGTTAACGAAGCCATTCTAACTTTCGGTAAGATCGATATTCTGATTAACAATGCCGGAGGTTCCGGCGGATTTGCCCCGGTGGCCGAGCTTTCTGAAGACGCCTGGCAGGAGGCGGCCGCTTGGATCTTACACTCTGCTTTTTGGGCCACAAGACTCGCACTGCGGGACATGGAGTCAAGACAATGGGGCAGAATCATCAACATCGGATCGGTCGAGGGGAAGCAAGCCAATAAGGAAAACGTTAGTCACTACATTACCTTCAAGCATGCATTGAATGGATTCACGAAGGCAGTGGCTTTCGAGTACGGCAGTCGAGGCATCACCAGTAACTCCATCTGCCCAGGTGCGGTGGAGACAGACCTCATGAAAGAAGCGGGGCCTGCCGCAGCCGAATCAATGGGGATTACCTATGAAGAATTCAAGGAGAACTACGCGAGGGACGCCGCCATCAAGCGAATGAACACGGTTGAGGAAGTGGCCGAGTTCGCTCTCTTCCTGTGTAGCCCATCAGGAGGTGGTATCACCGGCGCAATCCTGCCGTTAGATGGGGGTACTGCTCTCTAATTTTCTAAACAGAGGAGGACCATCACAAAAACAATATTCCTGCCACACAGCCATCAATTTAGGTGAAAGTGCGACGTCGATAAAGCGCGTCACTAATAACCAAAGTCAGAACTACTGTGAGCAATAAGGCAAAACAGAGCTGCAAAGCAGATCTCGTTGAGCCAGCTTCATGGACAACCAGACTGCTCACAACAGGTGCAACCGTAGACCCAAGCCCGCTCATCAGTTGCAGATAAACCACGTTTTTATGCGACGGATTGGAGACAAAAGCCAGTCCGAAAGCGACGTAGGAGTTGTAGGTCGCAGAGACTGAAAGCCCATAGCAATAGCCAAGGAAAAGTATCGAAGAAGTGGACTGGGCAGAACTGATAGCATAGACCGAAAGCAAGGAAACCAAAACAAAGCCATAGAGTAAAAATCTGACAGAAATTTTTGAAGCCAGCCAGGTACCCGCCAGGGATCCTAAAAAGGCAGCCAGAAAGACATTACCCATGAATTCGCCAGCTAACTCTGGACCGCTTTCAAAAGTCTGCTGAACAAATTGAGGAGCCCAAACAAAGATAGCAATTTTTGCTGTCATGAAAAGCAGCAAACTGACACCAACTAGTATTATTCCAAGGTTCCATTGTTCAACTTCATCTGATTCGTTTTCTTCTGCTTCATAGGCCGGCTCAAAGGAGGTCACTGCAGCAAGTATGACCACAAAACCAAGGAACAAGGTCACCACCAAATAAACTGCTGACCAACCATAAAAATTCACAACAAACCAGGTGGTCAATGCAGCAAATGCAATGCCTCCACCATTAAACATCGCATCCTGGGCAACCATGATCATCTGACTTCTGTGTCCCCGCCATTGCTGCGTGATGATCGTTACGCCGCCACAGACCACTATCGCAAAGAAGTTTCCGATTAGACCTAAGAGAATAGGCAGGAAGGCGTATGCCTTTAGGCGATTCAACAAAATAATCAGGACGATTGCTGCTAGGTAGCTGCCGATGGTGACTACTTTGATTGGAAGACGATCAAAGATAAAAAAGGCAAGAATACCGCCGACAAAAACTCCCGCGGTTAACCATGAAAACTGGCTCGCAATGTCGCTTATCGAGACGCCAAAATGCTCCGCCGCCGGCTCGGTGACTAAGCCGATAGTGGTCACAAACCCGGCCATGATCAAGGTTGCGAGGAGCGGAATGAACATGAGTCGGGTCTGGTTAAGAGTCATATTTATCTACGCCGTGCTTAGCTTCACCATCATCTGGCTTAATCGAGGTTTAACTAAGCACCCCCATGTTAGGTAAAGCTTCGTTGGCGCCCGGTTCGTTTTAATAGCAAGAATAACTGAGCAGCCGTTAACCCCGAAGCACTTTAGGATACAATCTTGTCCATTTAGGGAAAGACATCATGATAGATCTAAAACGAGAAGGTGAAGTATTCGTTATCACTTTGAACGACGGCGAAAACCGCTGGAACACAACATTTGTCCGAGAATTCTCAAAGGCGCTGGATGAAGTTGAGGGTTCCGAAGGGGCTGCTGCGGTAGTAACGACATCATCGGATCTAAAATTCTTTTCCAACGGGCTTGATCTGGATTGGCGTGCCTCGTTAGGCGAACACCGTGGTGGTGATCGAGAGGCGTTTGGGGATGAGTTCATGAAACTCATGGGCAGGATCATTACGCTATCGGTACCCACCATAGCAGCCATAAATGGCCATGCTTTTGGGGCAGGACTGATGTGCGCGCTCTGTCACGATGTCCGAATCATGCGCGAGGATCGTGGCTTCGCGTGTGCCAACGAAGTTGAGATTGGTATGGTGATCCCCAGACCGGAACTCGCTCTTTTTCGTCATAAACTTCCAATGAACACCTTTTTCGAAACGGTACAACTAGCGCGCCGCTGGACGGGACCCGATGCGCTGAACGCGGGTCTCGTACAGCAAACTGCCAGCATCGATAGCCTCATGGATGTCGCATTACAGAAGGGTGCAGAACTTGCCAGACTCGGAGCGAACCGCAAAGTTTATGGAAGAATGAAGGAATCGATTTTTGGCGAAGAACCTTCGATCAACAGTCCATTCGGTGTAGCCCATCAGCTAAAAAATATGGAACAGTTCCACTAGTGAGTTTCCCAGGACAGCGGCTTCAGCTTAGGCTCGTCGAACGACGAGAGACCGCTGAAAAACCGCTGTCCTTCCTGCAGATTTTAAACAAGGCCGACCAACCGCTCGATAAGCGCTGGCGTCTTTACTTTTCCCTAGGACTCACACCCAAGGAAGGCGAGACACGAGTCCTAAAAATAATTATTGATGGTCGCTATGGCTATCTCGAACCAACGGCAGACTGGACTGCACTGCCCTCAGGTGGGAGTGTAGAGATTCCTGTAGAGGGCTGGCTATTTACTCACATGCCGCTTCAGGCAAGGCAAGGTTTCCATCTGTTGACCTGGGAGACAACGCCTGCAGCAGGAGTTTTAACTGAACCCCAGTGTTTGCCACCTGATCTCCTTGATATCAACTCAACACCAAACCCTTGGATAGCCCAGACATCACCGAGTTGCGACATTTTTCCGGACAGTCCCGCACATCGTTTTCGTATCAACAATCAGGGAGTTCGCGAAGGCGAATTTACCGTTATACCAACACCAAAAGAGCTTGAGTTCAAAGGACCCGCTTTTCGTTGTCTAGGCTTTAATTATGACGATCCAGAGATTGGTAAAGTTTTCGCGCATAACAAAGGTGCAGAAACCCTACCCATAAGGGTCCGCTATGATCAAAAACTTGAGGGCTATTCGATTCAAGTCAACTCAAACGAAGTTGTAATCCTGTCAGGTTCAGACACAGCCACATTCCATGCAGCCCAGACTCTCAGACAACTAATTAACAGTCAAAATCTGCTCCAACCCTGCCAGATCCTCGATCAGCCCGCTTTTATCCACCGAGGACTCTTTATCGATATTGCTCGCCACTTCCATGGTGTCGACGACCTAAAAACCATCATTCAGGCCATGGCAGCCTATAAAATGAACCGTTTGCAGTTAGGCATCAGCAATGACGAAGGCTGGCGGCTCGCCATACAAGGGTTACCCGAATTAACTGATATCGGTGGTCGGCGGGCATTCATTCCAGAAGGTTCAAAATCTGTTGATGCCCTGTATCCTGCTTGGGGTGATGGACCAGAGGAATGTCACAACTTTCTCACGGACGAGGAGTTTATCGAACTACTGCGCTTTGCCAATCAAGCGCACGTCGAAATCATTATCGAGTTTAATCTGCCCGCTCACGCCAATGCTCTTATCCGTTCTATCGCCGCAAGTGGCCGCTACGAGATCGTTGACCCAGACGACCAGTCAACATACACATCAGCCCAGGGATACAGCCGAAACGTTGTTAACGTCTGCCAACCTGATACCTTCGTACTAACAAGGCAGATCCTGGAGACAATCGCCAAGTATTATTCGATGGCTGGCTTACGCCTGAGACACATTCATCTTGGCGGTGACGAATTACCCGCGGGGGCCTGGCTAGGTTCACCTGTCTGTCGCAATGCTCCTTTTTGGTCGCCTGACTGGGATATGACAAGTGAATCGGACAGAGAAGCTGCCACCGGCGTTTTGCAAAAATACTATGTTGAGAGCATTCTCAATATTATTAGGGACATTGATCCTGATGTAATGACCGGATTCTGGCACGAAATGGCCCCTTTCATCCCGGATAAGGCAAATACCTACATCACCGGCTGGTACACTGAGGATCCGCCAGCTGGTTCAATCGACAGTATTCTCAGTCGCCAACAGAATCTGGTGGTGGCTAATGCCAGTTTTCTTTACCTAGACATGCCTTACAGTCTGCATGCGGAGGAGCCAGGTTTACCTTGGGCAGCCTATACGAGTACAAGGCGAATACACGACTTTGATCCATTTGATTGCTGGGACATTGACAGCGAGTCCAACATCAAAGGCATTCAAGCACAGCTTTGGACCGAGACCGTATATGACCAGGCTACTCTTCACTATTACCTATTCCCGCGTCTGCTTGCCGTCGCTGAACGAGCTTGGTGCAAAAAATCTGGCCCTTGGAGTAATTTTGCGCATGCAGTCGGCAGCCGAGAACTCGCTCATCTCGACACTCTCGGGATTAAATACCGCCTACCACCACCCGGCATTCAAATCGACAATCATTATCTAAAGGCCAACTCTACCTATCCGGGTCTAATCATCCGCTACAACCAGCAGGGAGAAAATCCGACGGCAAACGACCCTGAGTTGATCGATCAACTGGATATTAACGGCATCAGCGAGATCCGCCTGGCTGTTTTTTCACCATCCGGAGAACGTTCAAGCCGAGTCGAGATAGTCAAGAATCTGCTGGACGCAAACCTCAATTGAGTCTTCTCCAGACCTGAGGTGTATCTCAGGGTTCTCAGGGACTTCGTAAGGGCTGTCAACCCCCGTAAAGTTCGGCAATTCGCCGCGTCTCGCTTTGGCATAAAGACCTTTAACGTCTCGCCGCTCTGCCTCTTCAAGTGGTGTATCGACAAAAATCTCTATGAATTCTCCGTTTGAAATTAACCGACGCGCCATATCCCTTTCTGCTCTAAAGGGAGAGATAAACGAAGCTAGCACGACCAATCCTGCATCAACCATCAGCCCGGCCACTTCGGAGACCCTTCGAATGTTCTCTACCCGATCACCATCAGAGAAACCGAGGTCCTGATTCAAGCCATGTCGAACGTTGTCTCCGTCCAATATATATGTGCGAACTCCACGCTTATGCAAGGCCTGCTCCAGAGCGTCAGCAATCGAAGATTTTCCAGAACCGCTAAGACCCGTAAACCAGAGGAGCCTGGACCGATGACCATTGAGCGCCTCTCTCGCAATCTTATTGACCGCCAGGTGCTGCTGGTGAATATTCTTGGCACGACGCAGCGCAAAATTAATCATCCCCGCCGCGACGGTCGCATTAGTATAACGATCAATCAGCACAAAGGATCCTAGGGTTCGATTTGCCGCATAGGTCTCAAAAGGGATACTTCGATCAAGGCTCAGGGTGGCGACACCAATGTCGTTCAACGACATGTTTTTGGTCGATAAGTGTTCCAAAGAATTGATATTGTATTTGTATTTGATATCAGTAATCGTCGCATTTACCCGAGTGGCGCCCGACTTCAACCAATATGCCCGCCCGTTATGACCAGCTTCCTGATCCATCCAGACGAGGTTGACCTCAAATTGATCAGCAACTTCACTAGGGCTACTGGCAGCGACCAAAACGTCTCCCCTCGAGCAATCAACCTCTCGATCTAACGTAATCGTCACCGCCTGATCGGAAACTGCTTCACGTAAACTATCTTTATAGAGCAAGATATCAGACACATTAGCGGATTCTCCGCTCGGCAAAATCCGTATCTCCTCTCCTGGTCGGATCCTTCCCGAAACCAACGTACCGGAGAACCCCCGAAAGGCGCTATCTGGTCTATTTACCCACTGCACCGGCATTCGAAACGGTTCGCCCAAGGATCGCTTCCGCACCTCAACGGTTTCGAGGAAACTGATTAACGTAGGTCCGTTATACCAAGCCGTTCTTTCAGAGCGTTCAACAACATTATCACCTTCAAGTGCCGACATCGGAATGGCAGTGATTTGATCAAACTCAAGCTGTGCTGCGAAATCTTTGTAGTCACCAGCGATAGCGTCAAAGCGCTCAGGATCAAAACCAACCAGATCCATTTTATTTACAGCCAGAGCCACATGACGTATGCCGAGCAACGAGCAGATAAACGAGTGTCGCTTCGTCTGAGTTAGCAAGCCCTGCCGGGCATCCACAAGGATAACAGCGATATCAGCTGTCGACGCTCCAGTTGCCATATTCCTTGTGTACTGCTCATGTCCCGGCGTGTCCGCTACAATAAATTTACGATGTTCGGTCGAGAAAAACCGATAAGCTACGTCAATGGTAATGCCCTGTTCCCGTTCGGCCGCTAGACCATCGACAAGTAAGGCAAAGTCGATATCACCGTCCTGTGTACCTAGGTGCCGCGATTCACTACGAAGCACCAACACCTGATCCTCAAATATAAGCTGAGCTTCGTAAAGCATTCTGCCGATTAACGTAGACTTGCCATCGTCCACCGATCCGCATGTTATAAACCTAAGAAGATCCAGACTAGATTGCTCCTCTAGAAAGGCATTTAGACCGCTGACACTAACCTCGGTGTTACCAGTCACGATACAACCTCGAAAATAACAATCCAACTTTCCGGGGCCAAGGCAACCTGCGGCGAAAGTCCGTCATAGAGGACAATGAAACTGACATCAGAAGTAACCTTCTTGTTTCTTTTTTTCCATGGATCCTGAACTATCTGTATCAATAGCTCGTCCTTGGCGTTCACTCGTCCTGGCTTCCATCAGTTCCAATAGAATCTTGGGTAAAGAATCGGCATCCGACTCGATTGCCCCGGTCAGGGGATAGCAACCTAACGTTCTGAATCGAACTCGCTTCGTATGAATTTTCTCCCCAGGAAATAGTTTCAGCCGGTCATCATCGACCAACATCAACATTCCATCTCGCTCTATCACCGGCCGTTCTGCAGCAAAATAAAGCGGTACAATCGGTATGTTTTCCCGGTAAATATATTGCCAAATATCAAGTTCGGTCCAGTTCGACAGAGGGAATATACGAATGCTTTCCCCCGCAGCTTTTCGGCCGTTATATAGGTTCCACAATTCCGGACGCTGGTTCTTCGGATCCCAGCGGTGAGCACTGTTACGAAAAGAAAACACTCGCTCCTTAGCGCGGCTCTTCTCTTCATCTCGCCTGGCTCCACCGAAAGCAGCATCAAAACCATTGCTATCCAAGGCCTGGATGAGACCTTGCGTCTTCATAATGTCGGTATGAAGGGCGCTGCCATGGTCAAACGGGTTGATATTCTTCGCAACACCCTCAGGATTAATATGCACAAGCATTTCCATCCCGGTTTCTTCCGCTATGTGTTTCCGGAACTCGTACATCGCTCTAAACTTCCAACGAGTATCGACATGCAACAATGGAAAAGGAGGTTTACTGGGGTAAAAAGCTTTCTCGGCGAGCCGGAGCATTACGGAGGAGTCTTTGCCAATGGAGTAGAGCATCACGGGCTTTTCAGTTTCTGTTATAACTTCGCGAATAATGTGAATACTCTCTGCTTCGAGACGATCAAGGTGAGTTACATTCATAGTGTGATGCTTTCCTTCAGGAATCGAGATTGCGGCGCCCGCATCTGTGGCAGATGAGTAAGCAGTCAGTCCCAGACGAGCCTTATGACCAGAATCCAGCAACACATCATGGGAGCCTTCGAGATTTTTTAATTCAATGCATATAGGACAGAGATTACCAAGGGGCCAGACCAATAACTGCCGAGCATAGTGTCGGGCCAGCGCACCGAGAAACGTTCGGAGTTCCTCAACCAAATCTTCACTTTCCAGCCATACCCATCGACGCCCACGTCGCCGATCATTGGCCATTAACAGTTTACCGTGCGAAGACTCAATGCATTGAACTACTAGTGACGGGTATCGTTTACGTTTTGCTTCGGACTCAAGACTCTCGTAAATGAGCTTATTAATAGGCTGCCCGTTTTTGTCCTGAATCGTGCTGGGATCGATCGGATCAGGTAAGAATTCGTTCAGGGTGCGTTCAATTGTCCGGATGGACCGCTTACCTCGCAGCAATTCAAAAACAGCTTTTTTGTCCCAGCAGAGAAGTAATCCTTCAGCATCTCGTCGATTGCGATAAGTGACAGCAGGCAATTCCATTTAGACGCTCAAAAACCGGATAGATGTCGCATTCCGCAAATTTTACGTTTCATATATTGATTTCGTCAACTTGATAATTTTTCGCATTTTGCGACATTGACATCTTCAGAAACTTATCGCTCATAAAGACTTAGCATAGGAGATCTACAATTCTTACTTATCTAGGAGGCATTTAATGTTAGTAAGCGCACACATTGAATATTGTATCTACAAATTCATCTTACCCACTAAAGGTTTAAATCTGTCCATTTTCTTGCAATCACTTCAGCTAGCGGCTCAAGCTCTGGTGGCTGGCCACGATGGATCGATATCGGCTCGTCGATCCTCACCACCGCTTGATCCTGCAGGTACGACGGCCAGCTAAAACCGGGAATCGAGGGGTTTCCCGTCGCTGCAAAAGCAACCCATGCCTTGCGCATAAAATCAGCAGTCTTCTGGTAATCCGCGAACGCTGATAGAAAACCAAAGGGCAACCCATTACCAAAAACCATAATATCCAATGCATGAGCAGCACCAATAAGAGGCGATTCCCAGTCGAATTGATAAACAAATGTCTTTGAGCCAGGGTGCTGAAGGCGGCCTTCTACGATTCTCATAGCCGGTATCCGGAACCACATGTCGCCCACGACCCTATTGAAGATATCGTTATGGTCAAGGTGGGGCAGAGTTCTAGCGTACGAAACCAGGATTTCTTCCCACGAAAGACCGATACTCTCAATGATCTGAAGTGCGCGCCGATGAAATATACTATCCACCATGGAGGGCATAATCGCCGAAAAAAAGTTCGCCTCATCGCGGCAAGTGCCAATCAGGTAATCTATCTCTAGACCAATTCCATGATGAGCCGCATCGACCGGATGCACCGGCATATGTCGGTTAATTACGGGCAGATAGATCTGCGGGCTACCTAAATGTTCTTCATCTAACGTTTCATAAACATCAACAAAAGTCTGCCACTGAACTCTGCGCAATGCATCAATATCGCCGGGCCTAATGTTCAACTGATTGATAATTCTGCGCGCCACTTCCGTCGCCTTTTCGGTACGCTGGGCAGAATGGCCTCCGCTCTGAGGAATCACACGATGGACCAATCCTTTCGAGCCTGGCGTTGCAATAACCGCCTGTGTCGCTGCACCACCTCCAGACTCACCAAACAAAGTCACATTGCTTGGATTACCGCCAAATCGAATGATATTTTCCTGGACCCAAAGGAGAACAAGGATAAGATCTTGGATACCCAGGTTCCCTGGCCCGACATCGTCGCCGAACAGCTCTTCCAAATACAGGTAACCTTCGGCTCCAAGACGCCTATTGCAGGTAACGAGCACAACACCTTCTTGAGCAAAACGTGTCCCATCATAAAGCTCATTTGCACCCGAACCTGAGATCTGACCACCACCATGAGCCCAGACCATCACTGGAAGATTAACCGCGCCCGGGTCAGGGCTCCAAATATTCAGGTTTAGACAGTCTTCGCCTTCGTCTGGCAGACCGATTTGAATTCCACCGGTTTGCGGACAGATCGAGCCATATTGGATCGCAGGAAATACAGACTGCCATTTGCGTCGCGGCACAGGTGATCGCCAACGCTTCTCACCAAAAGGCGGTTCGGCATAAGGTATTCCGAGAAAACGATATACTCCGTCAACTACCTCACCTTGCACGGGGCCGCTCTCAGTCCTGATAACTGGGGTCAGACTAGTCACCGGATGAGCGCAAGCACCGATCAGTAACGTCGAACTGCTGACTAGAAATTGTCGTCGATTCATCAAGAGTGGCTGTGTTTGGGATTTCATTCGCCCTAGGCTCATTCCCCCTGTCAGCGTCCAAGCAATATTTTCTCTGCCTGATCCGCGGCAACTTCAGCCTTCAGACGAATTTCGCTAGGCGGGCAACTGCCTATAGGATGCTCCAAAATGACGAAAGGGTAGTCTGGTAATCCAAGTACTCGAGCAATGTTTCGAGCCGTTACGATAAAAGGTCTCGTACAAAGCACCACCGCGCGCTTACCGGACTGCTCAAAAGTGATACCGTCATGCAAACTGCATGTCGAGCAACTGCCTCAATCGCCGGTCGCCGTAAGAAGATAATCACATTCAGGTGAGAGACCCGTCAGCGTTTCCGTTGGTGCAGGGGCACTTGGATTCGACTTATACCGAATATCGAGCACCTTACCGCCATGGCGCCTTTTAAGACAGTCAGCAGTTTCTTGTAACAAAAGATCGGCATTGAGTTTTCGGTTAGACAGAAGCCCAATAGTTTTGTTCTTAAGGTCGACCAATGCGGGCGCTCTCTCATGAGCAAGCTGACTGCTGTTAACTGTGGGATTTACAAGTTTCAACGCGAATGTCTCCTATCAACAGTCGATACAAACACCGACCGACTGGTGTTGCATGATCGAGCCTCGAGATCTGCTCCATGATGGTATAAAAGCCGAATGGCCACCTGCATCGCCACCACCTACGGTTACCAGTATATCAGCAGGCTCAAGCCCTCGATGCATTTCTGCCCGACCCTGTTTCCGATATTCTCCATCAACAAACTTACCTA
>MDSZ01055561.1_pt1 | contig 14070 bp, 14 predicted proteins | sample 811201 | NCBI WGS metagenome assembly MDSZ01 (sample SAMN05326647, study PRJNA326480) | marine metagenome | isolation source: seawater | place: Indian Ocean: North | collected 2010
CTGAAACAAAAGTTCTATCTGATTTAGTTTTTTTAAAAACTACTTTGCCTTTAACTACTGAAAAAATAGTATGATCTTTACCGATACCTACATTTTCACCAGGAAAAATTTTAGTACCTCTTTGTCTTACAATAATATTTCCAGGAATAACTGTTTCACCACCATATTTTTTAACACCAAGTCTACGACCAGCACTATCTCGTCCGTTTCTAGATGATCCACCAGCTTTTTTTGTTGCCATAATAATTACCTAACTATTTATTTACCTCTTTTTTTGCTTCTATTTTTTTTTGCTCAGTTTTTGTGGAAGCTTTAACAATTTTTTCTGCTTCTGATATTACCTTGCCATCTTTTGAAAATATTTTGTTAATTCTTATCATCGAATATTCTTGTCTATGACCATTTTTCCTTCTTGAATTATGTCTTCTTCTTTTTTTAAATATTAGAATAGTTTTATTTTTACTGTTTTTGATTAAATCAGCTTCTACTTTTGCTCCTTTAATCATTGGAGCACCAATTTCTATGATTTTATCATCTCCATAGGCAAGAATTTCATTAAATTCTATTTTTTTTTTGGGATCAGTATCGGCAAGTTTTTCCACTTTAAGGATTTCACCTGACTTAACTTTATATTGTTTTCCACCTGTTTGTATTACTGCGTATGACATAATATTATAGTAATTTTTAGTATCCGCAATATAGTCTGAGCGAAATTATAGTCAAGCTCTATAAATTAAAAATTATCCTTTAAATCTCTTAATTTTGAAAAACTTTTTAAATCTTTAGCTTTTAGAAATATGTTACACTCTATTTCTTCAGCTAGAGTGGTTGGTATACTAGGTAAATCATTTTCTAATTTTTCTTTTAATTTTTTAATTTTTTCTTTTAATCTTGAATTATTGGAATCGTAAGCTATACAAAAATTAGCATTTTGTAGAGTGTATTCATGACCACAATAAATTTTAGTATCTTTTGGGAGTTTTTTAATTTTATTTAATGAGTCAAACATTTGTTCATAGGTTCCTTCAAAAATTCGTCCACACCCTAAAGAAAATAATGTATCACCTGTAAAAATTTTTTTTTCTTTAAAAAAATGAAAAGCAATATGTCCAATTGTGTGACCTGGAATGTGATAAATTTTTGCTTCAAAATTATCCTCTTTCCAAATTTGGTTATTTTCTAGAAGCACATCTATTTCAGGGATTCGATCTTTATCTCCTTTAAAACCAATTATTTTTGAATTATATCTTTTTTTCAATTCAGTATTACCGCCTACATGATCATAATGATGATGGGTATTTAGAATGTATTTTAATTTGATATTATTTTTTTCGATAAAATCAATTATTGGAGTAGCTTCACTAGGATCAACTACACATGCAATTTTTTTGGACTCATCAATAACAAAATAACTATAATTATCTTTCAAACACTTAATTAATTCAATTTTCATTTTATTTTTCAATTAAAAATATTCCAAGTTCAGCAAACAAATTTTTAATAAATAAGTTAGAATTATTAATAGTAGACATTCTTTTACCAGTCAAAGCCAAAGATTTAAAAATTTTAAAATTTACAATTTTTGAAAATTGAACAAAATCTTTTATTGTGCACATATGTATATTTGGAGTGTTATACCAATCATTAGGTAATGAATTAGTTACAGGCATTGTGCCTTTAGTTAATAAATTTAGTCTCACTTTCCAGTGACCAAAATTTGGAATAGTAACGATTGTTTTTTTTCCAACTCTTAGGAGCTCCTTAATTACAATTTCAGGATTTATGAAAGCCTGTAAAGTTTGACCGAGTACCACGTAATCAAATGAATTAATTGGAAATTGTTTTAAATCTAATTCTGCATTTCCCTCAATAACTGTTAGTCCTTTTGCTATACAAGTCTGAACTTTATCTTTAGAGATTTCAATACCTCTAATATCGACAGCCTTATCTTTTTTTAAAAATTCCATTAAGGATCCATCATCACAACCCACATCTAATACTCTTGAATTTTTTTCAATCAAGCTAGTTATAACTTTATATTCTGATTTCATAATTATTTTTCTTCGTAAGATTTATCTAAAAAATTTTTAAGGGCATTTAAAAAATCTGGAACGTCTAGTAAAAAAGAGTCATGACCTTTATCTGACTTAATTTCTACAAAGCCGACATTTGCACCAATAGCATTTAAAGCAATTACTATGTCTTTATTTTCTTGTGTTGGATAAAGCCAATCAGAGGTAAAAGATATAACAAAAAATTTAGCTTTAGTATTTTTAAATGCATTTGATAAATTACCATTATTTTGTTTAACTAAATCAAAATAGTCCATTGCTCTTGTAATATAAAGATAACTATTCGCATCAAATCGATCTACGAATACCGAGCCCTGATATCTCAAATAACTTTCTATTTGAAAGTCAGCATCAAATCCAAATTTAAGATCATCTCTTTCCTGAAGTTTTCTACCAAATTTTTCTTGAAGACCTTTTTTTGATAAATATGTTATATGAGCTGCCATTCTAGCAACTGCTAAACCTTTGTCAGGAATAGTATTTTTAGATGAGTATTCTCCATCTACCCAATTGTGATCAGCAGCTATTGCTTGCCTTCCAAGTTCATTAAAAGCAATATTTTGTGCAGAATGACTAGATGTGCAAGCTATAGGAACTGCAGTTTTTGTTTTATCAGGGTAATTACTTACAAATTGTAAAACTTGCATTCCACCCATTGAACCGCCAACAACCGAAAAAAGTTTTTTAATACCAAAATGATCTAATAAATTAACTTGTGCATTTACCATATCATTAATTGTGATAACTGGAAAATCAGTACCATAAATTTTTTTTGTTTGGGGATTTTGATGTCCAGGCCCAAATGAACCCATACATCCTCCAATTACATTTGCACAAATTACAAAATACTTATCAGTATCTATTGATTTACCAGATCCAACCGCATAACTCCACCAGCCATCTTTATTTGTTATAGGATTTTTTCCAGTAACAAATTGATCTCCCGTTAAAGCATGAAATACTAAAATAGCATTATCTTTATTAGTATTTAAAGAGCCATAGGTTTCATATGCTAAAGGAAAGCCATTAATTGTTTTACCACAATCTAATTTAAGTGGTTTTTCAATAAGTAATGTTTTTATATTTTTTTTCGTATTCATAACACAGGCTTAATTTGAATTGAGAGAAAAAAAAACTTTTTTAGCGGTTTTTTTATAGCGCTCGCAATTCAGTTAAATCAGCGCACAAATTTTTGTACAAGAAGTTATTTAGTATGTCAATTTTTAAAATATTTATACTAATACTATATAAAAAATTGTTTTTTTTATTATAAAGGGCTTAAATTATAAAAAAATATGACAATAATAAGATTTAAAAAGTTCAATATTGATGCCTATAAGCCAGGCAAGTCTGGAATTAAAAATATTAAAAATGTTGTTAAGCTATCTGCTAACGAATCTGCCTTAGGTGTAAGCACAAAGGTGAAAAAAATTATATCTAAAAAAAATCTAAATTTCTTTAGATACCCTGATCCTAAATCAATAAATTTGAGAAATGAAATATCTAAAAAATTTAAATGTGATAGAGAAAGGATAATTTGTGGAGCTGGTTCTGACGAGATAATACAAATGCTTTGTCAATTAATTTTGAGACCAAAAGATGAGGTCATAGTCCCTCAATTTAGTTTTTTAATGTATAGAATTTATTCAAAAATAGTTGGTGGAAATGTAGTATTTGCTAAAGAGGAAAAATTTAAAGTTTCAGTTTCAGAAATAATAAAAAAAGTTTCAAAAAGGACTAAGATTGTCTTTTTGGCTAATCCCAATAATCCAACTGGAACTTATTTGACAAAATCTGAAATTATAAAACTTAGAAAAAGATTAAGAAAAAATATTTTATTAGTTGTTGATGACGCATATGCCGAATACATGAAAAATTTAGATTACAGACCTGGATTAGATTTATTTAAGAATAAACAAAATGTTTTTATATTAAGAACTTTTTCAAAAATTTATGGTTTATCGTCTTTAAGAATAGGATGGGGATATGGATCCAAAAAAATCATTGAAGCATTAAATATTATTAAACCACCATTTAATGTTAATGAAGTTGCACAAAAAGCAGCCATAGAATCTCTTAAAGACTCAAAGTTTATATCTCGGTCAATTAAACATAATATTTTTTATGCTACAAAATTAAAATTTTTCTTAGATAAATATGGTATTAGCTCAAACAAAGTATCTGCCAATTTTTTATTATTAAACTTTGAAAAATGTAAATTTACTTCTAGGTATTTTTATAAGAAACTTAAAAACAAAGGTATAATTTTGAGATCAACTGAAGATGGTTATAAAATTAAAAACATGTTACGATTAACAATTGGTTCAAAAAAAGATAATCTAAGATTTATGAGTGTAGTAAAAAGTATTTTTGATTAATGAAAAACATTTTAATTATAGGGTGTGGTTTATTAGGATCTTCTTTATTGAGAAGAATACAAAAAAAAAGAATTGCAAAAAAAATTTTTGTTTATGAAAAATCAAAAAAAAATGTATCAAAAATAAAAAAACTAAGATTACCCGGAATTCTAGTAAAAAATATTAATGATGCAGTTTTACAATCTCAGCTAATTATTTTTTGTACACCTATGAGCGCATACAAAAATATAATTTTGAAGATCAATAAAGACCTTAACTCAAAACATATCATTACTGATGTTGGTTCATCAAAATCAAAATCAAAAGAGATTATTAATAAAAATTTAAAAAAAAATATTTCTTGGACTTCAAGTCATCCAATATCAGGATCTGAAGTGAGTGGTCCTGAACATGGAAAACAAGATTTGTTTGAAAACAAATGGTGTATTCTAATTAAAGAAAAAAAAACTAATTTGAAGCATTTAAGATTTTTGAATTTTTTTTGGAAAAAGATGGGTTCCAAAATAGTTGTCATGCATCCTGAAAAACATGATAAAATTTTCTCAATAACCAGTCATCTTCCACATTTAATTGCATACAATTTAGTTAAGTCAGCTCAAGATTTTGAAAAAAAACAAAAATATAATTTAATTAAATATAGTGCTGGTGGTTTGAGAGATTTTTCAAGAATAGCTGCATCTAATGAGATCATGTGGAGGGATATTTTTTTTGATAATAAAAAAAATATATCAAAAGCTATAGATATATTTATTAAAAACTTGAAAGCTTTTAAAATAGATATCAATTCAAAAAATAATAAATCAATTCTAAAAAAATTAATTCAGACTAAAAAAGTTAGATCTAAAATTATTAAGATGAAGCATGATACAAATAAACCTGATTTTGGAAGAGATTAATATTTCTTTATATTGCTTACTTTTTTAACAATTAAATTTGCTGTTTTATAAATTAAATTAATTGTTTTACTAATAGACATTACTATTACTTTTTTTTTTGGACCATAGGCATGAATAAATTTTGAATTATTTAAACATAGGCCTACATGACCTTTCCAAAAAATTATGTCTCCTTTACCTAATTTTTTCTTTCTATTTTTTTTACAAAATTTAGTTTGATCTTTTGAGTCCCTTGGAAAAAAAATCCTATTATAGTAAAAATAAATTTGAATTAGCGCAGAACAATCAATTCCATCACAAGTTTTTCCACCCCATAAATATTTAGTATCTATAAACAACTTTACAATTTTTATAAAATTTTTTTCTTGATGAGTCATTTCTTTTGTATCATTTTTTTTTATCCAATTATTTTTTTTGAATTCTATAAAATTTTTTTTACTATTCAAAATTGGAATTCCTGAGCCAAAGTATAGATATTTTTTTAAGGGTAAAAATTTATCATTTTTTTTAACAAAAATTCTTGATTTTAATTTTGATATTTTACGTCTTGGTCTAAATTTTTCATAAAACTTATTTTTTTTAATATAACCAATGTAATTATCATAATCAGTTTTAATTTTTACCCAATCTTTTTTTTTAGATAATATTTTAAATTTTTCACCAAATAATATTTGAGAAGCAACCTCTGAATTAGAGGAAGGTTTTGAATAAATGTTCGCAACGTAAGTATTTATAAAATTATTTTTCACTTAGCTTAAGCTTGTTTTTTATTAACCATAAAATAATCAAAGATGGAATTACCATTAAAGCTGTGAGAATAAAAAATATACCCCAATCACCATTTAACCAATCTACTAAAGCACCTGAGGATGAAGCTAGGGTAGTCCGACCTGCAGTACCTATTGATGCTAAAAGTGCATACTGGGTAGCAGTATAAGATCTATCAACTAATAAAGAAATGAAAGCTACAAATGCTACCGTAGCAAATGCTGCAGCAATATCATCAAAAATTACTGCAATCGCGAACAAAAATTCAGATTTATCACTCCACGCAAGAACACTGAATAAAACATTAGTGCTTGCCATCATTATGCCGGCAAGAAACATCGCCTTTAAAACACCAGATCTTATAACAAATAATCCACCTAAAAGTGTAAAAATTACTGTAGTAATCCAACCTAAAGTTTTAGAATAAATTGCAATGTCTGATTTTGTAAAGCCTATTTCTTTATAGAAAATAATAGACATTCTACCTAAAAAGGCTTCTCCAATCTTAAATAAAAAAACAAAACCTAAAATACTTAATGCAATTGCAAATCCATTTTTTTTAAAAAAACTAATAATTGGACCACTTATAGTGCCACCAACCCACGATAAAAATTCCGTAAATAAATTTTCTTTTCCAATTTTTTTTGAGAATAACTCATCATTTTCTTTTTGTTTTAAATATTTTTCAGAATTTTTAGTTTCATTTATGAACATCAAGCCAATATTCATGAGTATTACTAAAATTCCCAAAATTAAAAATGTTAATTGCCAGTAATTTTGAAAACCGGCATTTTGTAAAATATCAGCTGAAAATAAAGACAAAACTCCACCTAATTTATATCCAGACCACCAACCAACAACCGCCATAGCCGCACCAGCAGCCATTGATTTTCCTTCATTTTCTCCTATTTGTTCAATTCTTAATGCATCAACAGTTATATCTTGAGTAGCGGACGCTATAGCAATAATTAAACCAACAGAAATTACTAAAGCTAAATTATCAGTAGGATTAATTATACTCCACAAAACAAGAGATAACAGAATAAAAATCTGCATTAAAACAATCCAACCTCTTCGGTGACCAATTTTTTTTGTTAAATAGGGTATTTGAATTCTATCAACTAATGGCGCCCACAAATAATTAAACGCATAAACACCAAAAATTAAACCTGCCCATCCAATTGTTGAGCGACTCAGTCCGTCTTCTTTTAGCCAAAGACTTAAACTACTTCCTATTAAAACCCAAGGAAAACCAGATATAGAGCCAAGTAATAAAATTTTTAACATTCTTTTATCAAAATAAATTGAAAAGGTTTCAGATAGTGATTGTTTTTTAACTTCTATCATTTTAGTTTCTCCAAAAAGATGGTAGGAATAATACTAATATTGCAAATAATTCAAGTCTACCTAAAATCATACCCAAAGACAGTATCCATTTTGAAATATCAGGAAGTATTGAAAAATTTCCATTTGGACCAATAATAGAACCTAGTCCTGGGCCAACATTAGAAATAGAAGTTGCTGCACCTGAGATTGAAGTAATAAAATCAAGACCAGTTAATGAGAGAAGGCCAGTTAAAATAAAAAAAATAACAATATATAAATAGATAAATGATATAATTGAAGCAATAAACTTATTATCAATTGCATTATTGTCGTATTTTACTAAAAAAATTCCCTTTGGATAAATTATCTTTTGCAGCTGATTAAGAATAAAAAGATAGAGAATTTGAATTCTAAAAATTTTTATACCACATGTAGTAGATCCAGCGCACCCCCCAATAAACATTAAAATGAGAAATAAGATTAGAGAAAAACTGCCCCAGCCATCAAATTCTGCATTTACATATCCTGTGCCAGTTAGGATTGATATTACATTGAAAAAAATTGTTCTTAAACTAAATTGAGATGAATTATTTATCAACATGTATATTGATAAGATTAAAGTAAAAATAAAGATAATTTTTAGAAAAGATTTAATTTGGTTATCTGTAAAAAAAATTTTTTTATTTCCACTTATAAATTTAATGTATGCGATAAAAGGCAAACTACCTAAAATTATAAAAATCATCGATGATATTTCAATCGAAATACTATTAAAAAAACCAATAGATTCATTATAATTAGAAAAACCTCCTGTCGCGATTGTAGTCATAGAATGTGTAATGCTATCAAAAATACTCATTCCAAAAATATTATATGAAATAGCACATAAAACTGTTAGTCCAGAATAGATATAAATTAATCTAAGTGCTATCTCTTTAGATTTTGGTAAAATTTTTTCTGATGAGTCATTATTTGAAACTTTGAATAATTGCATTCCCCCAACATTCATTATAGGCATCAGAGTTATTGCCATAACTATTATTCCAATTCCACCCAACCATTGTAGTAAAGCTCGCCATAATAAAATACCTTTCGGCATATCTTCTAAATTTTGAATGATAGTTGATCCAGTAGTTGTGATTCCAGACATGCTTTCAAAAAAGGCATCAGTTATTGAAAAGTTAATTATTGAAAATAAAAAGGGTAGAGAACCAAATATTGCAATACTAATCCAAGATAAAGCAGTTAGTAAGAAAGCCTGTTGTATATTTAGTTTTTTGTTGTGATCTAAATTAGATAAAAAAAATAAAGCTCCAAATACTATTGTGACAATCGAAGCTCCAAAAAAAGAGGAGTCTATTTCTGAATAAATAATTTGCACAAGAATTGGGATTAACATAAAAATTCCAAGTATTATTTGTAATACCCCAAGAGTAAAAAAAACTGTTTTATAATTAGACATTTTGATTGAACATTATTTTATGGTAAATAAATTTCAACTCTATAAGAATAATAAATCGTGTATATTAATAATTTTATTAGTTTAATTAATGATTAAAAAAGAAATTTTAGATAAAACAAGCGCCTGGCCTTTTGTCGAAGCAAAAAAAATGCTTCGAGAAAGAAAATCATTTATTGAAAAAAAAGGAAAAATTACTTTACAAACAGGCTATGGTCCAAGTGGTCTTCCTCATATTGGAACGTTTGGGGAGGTTGCAAGAACTTCAATGATTGTCAATGCATTGAAATATTTGACAGATATTCCAACTGAAATTATTACTTTTTCAGATGACATGGACGGTCTAAGAAAAATACCAGATAATATTCCAGAAAAAGATTTATTAGCAAAAAATTTACATAAACCACTCACACAAGTTCCTGATCCTTTTAAAAAATTTAATAGTTTTGGTGAGCACAACAATCAGATGTTGAAAAATTTTTTAGATAATTTCAATTTTAAGTATAACTTTAAAAGCTCAACAGAACTTTATAAATCAGGTTTTTTTAATTCATCACTTAAAATTATTTTGGATAATTACGAAGGTATTATGAATATAATATTACCAACACTTGGAAAAGAGCGTCAGAAAACATATTGTCCTTTTTTGCCCATTTGTCCAGATAGTGGTCACGTTTTAGAAATTCCTTTAAAAGAAATAGATAAAAAAAATTCAAAAATATTATTTGATAACAATGGTAAAAAATTAGAAGTAAGTATTTTAGATGGAAATTGCAAATTACAATGGAAAGTTGATTGGGCTATGAGATGGTATGCATTAGACGTTGATTTTGAAATGTATGGAAAGGATCTTATTGAAAGTGCAATTTTGTCTAAAAAAATAATAAATTTAATTGGTAAAACCAATCCATCAGGATTTGCTTATGAATTATTTTTAGACGAAAAAGGTGAAAAAATCTCTAAATCAAAAGGCAATGGGATAACCATAGACCGATGGCTTAAATATGCTTCACCTGAGAGTTTATCATTGTATATGTATCAAAATCCTAAAAGAGCTAAGAAACTTTATGAAGAGATAGTTTCTAAGGCTGTGGATGAATATTTGGATTTTATAGATAAGTCAAAAAATCAAAATGAATTACAGTTATTAATGAATCCAGTTTGGCATGTTCATAATAGCAATATACCAAAAGAAAATATGATAATGTCCTTTTCAATGTTGCTTAATCTTGTAGAAACAAGTAATGCAGATACAAAAGAGCTTCTATGGAAATTTGTTAAAAAGTATAAAAAAAATATTTTAGAAAAAGATTATCCAATTTTTGACAAGCTTATAGGATATGCAATTAGTTATTTTAATGACATAATAAAATTAAAAAAAAAATACAAAACTCCAAATAAAGAAGAAAAAGTTGCATTAGAATCTTTAATAAAAACACTTGATAATTGCAATGATGATATGACACCGGAAGATATTCAAACATTAATTTATGCAACAGGCAAAGATAATGGTTATTCTGAAAATTTAAGAGATTGGTTTAAATTGATTTATGAAGTTGTATTTGGTGATGAAAACGGACCAAGAATGGGTTTTTTTATAAGTTTTTTTGGTGTTAAAGAAACAAAAGATCTTATAATAAATAAAATAAAATAATGTTTTCAAATATAAGATCATTAATTTTTAAACTAGATCCCGAAACTGCACATAATTTAGCAATTAAGTCATTAAAATTTAACATCATCCCTAATGTATTTGATGAGAGTAAAAATGACCCTTTATTCGAAACAGAATTATTTAAAAGAAAAATTGAAAACCCAATAGGAATGGCCGCAGGTTTTGATAAGAATGCTGAAGTTTATAATTCATTATTTAAGCTTGGATTTGGTTTTGTTGAAGTAGGCACAATTACACCATTAAAACAGTATGGAAATCCTAAACCTAGAGTTTTCAGATTAGTTGAGGATGAAGCATTAATTAATAGACTTGGGTTTAATAATTTTGGTTCCAAAAATATTTTAAATAGAATTAAATCTAACCGTCAATTAGGAGCGCTCGGTATAAATATAGGGCCTAATAAGGATACAGAAAATAGAACTAAGGATTATCTTGACTGTCTAAAAACATTTCATGATGTTGCGGATTATATTACAATAAATATTTCATCTCCTAACACTGAAAATTTGAGAAATCTTCATAATCAAACTAAACTAGATAATTTATTAAAGATTATTCAAAAAGAAAAACAAAATCTAAATTCTCAAGTACCTATTGTAGTAAAAATTTCTCCAGATATTGATGATAAAGAAATTAATGAAGTGTCAGATGTCCTTTTGAGCAACGATATAAAAGGCATCATAGTTTCTAATACATCAGACTCTACTAGAGATAAATTAATTAATATTCAAAAGCATCAAAAAGGAGGATTATCAGGCAAACCGATTGAAATGAAATCAACATTATTAATTAATAAATTTTATAAAAAACTTAAAGGTAGAATTAAAATTTTTGGTGTTGGAGGTGTAGACTCTGGAAAAAGTGCTTATGAGAAATTCTCAGCAGGTGCTAATTATGTTCAACTTTATACGGGTATGGTTTATAAGGGGCCAAACATAGTAAGTATGATTAAAAAAGAGCTGAAAGAAATACTATTAAAAGATGGAGTTAAAAATTTTAGTGAAATTATAGGAAATAAATCAATTAGATAAATCTATTAAACTTGACGTTATCAATATCTCCAATTATATAGTGTTTTTATTATGTCAAAAAAATGTGAACTTACCGGTAAAATTCCAATGAAAGGTCATAACGTTAGTCACGCTAATAACAAAACCAAAAGAAGATTTTTACCAAACTTGAAAAAAGTAAGATTTACAAGTGAACTTCTTAAGAGAAGTTTAAAACTAACAGTTAGTAATGCTGGTGTAAGATCAGTTGATAAAAAAGGTAGTTTTGATGAATTTTTAAAAACTGTTAAGAATAAAAATTTATCACCAAGACTTAAAAAAATTAAAAAAAGTTTATTAATAAAATCACCATATCAAAAAAAAATAGTTCATACTAAGTCCGTTTAATGAATAAAATATTAATTCTCCTATCTTTTTTGATGGGTGTTGTGGTTTTATCCTCTAATTATCTTGTTCAGTTTCCTGTAAATTATTATGGACTCAGTGAAATTTTGACATATGGAGCCTTCAGTTATCCAATAGCTTTTTTGATAACAGATTTAGCTAATCGTTCATTTGGAAAAATAATTGCTAGAAAAATAGTTTATATAGGTTTTGTGCTTGGAGTTGGTTTTTCTGTGATATTCTCAACCGATTTTGCAGATTATATCTCGATTAGGATCGCTATGGGGTCAGGAATTGCATTCTTTATAGCTCAATTAATAGATGTTCAAATTTTTGACAAACTTAGAAAAAAAAAATGGTTTATAGCTCCTCTAGTTTCTTCTGCAATCGGTTCAATTATTGATACTTTTTTATTTTTTTCAATATCATTTTATGGAACAGGAGTACCATGGATTACCTTATCACTAGGAGACTTAACAGTTAAGATAATTGTAGCTTTAATAATGTTGATACCTTTTAGACTCTTACTTAAAACTTTTAAGCCAGTTTAAATTAATATAAAAATTTATAAGATAGAATTTTATAAGCAAGTTTAGCAACAAGGAAATTATAAGAATTAAAACCTTTAATTGGAGCAAGTTCATTAATATCAGCTCCAACAATGCTTGAATTTTTTGAGGCTATTCTAATAATTTCTAATGTTTCATCCCAGAATAAACCACCTGGCTCTGGTGTTCCAGTAGCTGGCATAATACTTGAATCTAGGCCATCAACATCAAAGGTTAAATAAACAGTTTTATTTTTTATTAGTTTTATAAAATTTTTCATATTCCATTTTGTCTTGTCTTTGGCCCAGAAAATTTTAATTCTATTTGAATTTTTTTTAAGGAAGGGTATCTCACTTTGAGAAATATTTCTTATTCCAAAAGAAATAACAGAAACATTTTTATAATCTAAACACCTTCTAATCGCAGATGCATGAGAAAATCTTTCTCCATTATAACTCTCTCTCAAATCTGCATGGGCATCAAAATGTAGAAGGCAAATCTTTTTATATCTCTTAACAAATGGTTTTATACATCCTGGTGTTATAGAATGCTCTCCACCAAAGGTCATTGGAAAGAGTTTTTTGTTTAATATTTCATTGTTTATAAAAGCCATTTTTTTTAAAGCTTTATTAATATTTTTATCTATTTTAAAAGGTTTTAAAGTTTTAATACCGATTTTTTTGTATGGTTCACAATTTAATTCTTCATCGTATAATTCAACTTGATGTGATGCTTTTATTATTTCTTTTGGACCATTTTTTGTTCCTCCACCGTAGCTTACAGTTTTTTCTAACCCGAAAGGAACAATAACTACTTTTTCTCTAAAATCGAACTTGTTATCAATCCCAAGAAATCCATTTTTATTTGACAAGTATTTCAATTTATTTATCCAAATATTTTTGAAAAATTTTTTCTATTCCTTTTTTTCCATTCACCCCGATGATATGCATCACTAGCTATTAAAGGTAATACACTTGTTGCTTCTGCGAAAACCATTTGTTCTTTAGTAACGTTTACTTTTCCCCACGAGCTTGCCTCTTTTAACGTAGAGCTGCTACAAGCTCCATCTCGAGAATCTGCCACTGTAATTTGGACAGCATATTTATGCATATCAACTTCTTTACCCAACAATTCAGCACATATAACTGTATCTTGGATGAAATTTTTTGGCACTCCTCCTCCTATCATAAAAAGACCAGAACCCTTAGATTGAATTTTAATCTCAGTCAATTCTCGAAACTCTCTTATTGAATCAATAGTTAAGTGTTTTTTTGGGTTTTTTTCCTGATGAATTACTAAACCAAACCCAGCACTAGAGTCTGTAAATGCAGGACAAAAAATTGGTACATTATTATCATAAGCAGTTTCAATTAATGAGCCTTTTTTTACAGAATTTTTTTTCAAGTATTTTCCTATTTCATAAATAAATTCTCTTGATGTATAGCTTTTTGGTTCTAAAGAATCTGCTATTTCACATATTTTTTTATCGCAAATTTGTAATTCATCTTCATCAATATAAGTGTCATAAATTCTATCTATATAATTTTTTCTAAG
>MDSZ01127818.1_pt1 | contig 14069 bp, 10 predicted proteins | sample 811201 | NCBI WGS metagenome assembly MDSZ01 (sample SAMN05326647, study PRJNA326480) | marine metagenome | isolation source: seawater | place: Indian Ocean: North | collected 2010
CGTTCCGGTGAATTTTCATCTGACCGCGGAGGAAGTTGCTTACATTCTCTCGGATTCTGAAGCAAGGATACTGTTTGTTGGGCCAGAAACGGCGGAACGTGGAATTGCGGCAGCTGCTGAATCAAATGTACACACCGTGATTGGCTGGGGCGATTCAGGCTCCGCCGTGCCTTGGTCGGATTGGCTAGTTAACTCAGAAAGTCATGAACCTGACGAGACTGTACCACCTAGACCTAATCTGCTCTATACATCTGGAACCACGGGACGACCAAAAGGGACAGAATTGCCTCCAACCATGTTTGCGGGAGGGGATACGGTGGCCGAGCACCTTAGTCGATTTAAGGCAGCCGCGCTTGAACGTTCAGGAGGTATTCGTGGTCCGCAATTGGTGGTTGGTCCGATGTATCACACGGGGCCATTATCGGCGACCCGCCAGCTTATCGGTGGAATTCCCTCGGTAATCTTGGGTCGTTTCAATGCTGAGAATACGCTTGCTGCAATCGAAAAGCATCGAATTATTTCGACATTGATGGTGCCGACTCACTTTGTGCGACTGTTGGCACTACCAGATGACGTAAAGGCGAAATACGATATCTCCTCAATTGCCTCCATCAGTCACACTGGCGCAAAGTGTCCGGTAGACGTCAAACGGTCCATGATCGAGTGGTTTGGTCCTGTTTTCATGGACGCATATGGCGCAAGTGAAGTTGGCACGACCTGTCTTATCCTTTCAGAGGAATGGCTGAAATATCCCGGTTCTGTTGGTAAGGCGGTTCCACCGTTTACGGCAATGATTCTTGACGATGAAAACAACGAGTTGCCGCCGAATACAGAAGGCAGGCTATTTTTTGAGGATGCAACGGGCCGTGGTGTCGTTTATCACAATGATCCAGAAAAATCAGCCGCGGCCCACATAGCCCCGGGTGTCTTCACGCTTGGTGAAATAGCGTATATGAATGAAGAAGGTTACGTCTTTATTACGGACCGATTCAGCGACATGGTCGTCTCAGGAGGTGTAAATATATACCCGGCTGAGGCTGAGCAAGTGCTTATCGATCATCCTGCTGTTCTGGATGTAGCTTGTATTGGCGTCCCTAACAAGGATATGGGTGAAGAACTAAAGGCCCTGGTGATTCCTTCCCTGGATATAGATAGGCCTGATTCTGAAGTCCTAATTGCTTGGTGCCGGGATCGCCTATCGCATTACAAGTGTCCTAGAACTCTTGATTATGTTGACGACATTGGTCGCAACACAATGGGTAAAGTCAACAAAAGAAAGTTGCGTGCCCCATACTGGGAAGGATCGTAATCACGGCCTTTTATATCTGAGAGCGATGAAGATTAGTAGCGTCAGTACGCCGTAACACGCGCTACCAAAAATTAGGATGGTATGATTGCTGGTCCAGTCGACTATTTGGCTGGTGACAAAAGGACTGACGGCGGTGCCTATTGTCGCGCCAAGTAAAAGTAGAGAAACCAGGCGTGCCGAGGGTATGACGACCATTTCAGTTGCTAAGGATATCGTTGCTTTTAGCAGGGAGAGATTCGCAAACCCCCAAAGTAAGGCCAGTATCAGCAGGCCATCGATCGCTGTAAATAACCATAAAGGGACAGAAAATAGGCATGTCGTAACGGTTGCGATCTTTACCAAGAGTCGAACACCCACCTTCATGACCCACCAGGCGACAAAAACCTGCGCTAGAAACATACCCAGCCAGAATTGTCCGACTAATCCACCAGCTTTAATCTCCGTTGCTCCAAGTTGGGTAATAGCGTAGTTCGGTAGCCAGAACAGCATGGAATACTGCCCGAGGGTATAGAGGAAAAGTGAGATGACGCACAACCATACAGGTAGTGGCCAGGCACCTCCCGTCTCTTGCAAGTTCCGGTCTTGTTCCACGGCAGGAAAACTTGAAACTAAGGCAAGTAAGAAAGTCGCTACGGCGAACAGGCTTAGCAGTTGATAAGTCAAGCTCCAGCCTAGCGCCTGAGTAACCAGGAAAGTTGCTGCCCATGAAACCAGGAAACCCGCAACGCTGAAGCAGCCGTCTGTAATTACCAACATAGATGCACGGCGTGCTTCGGTGTAGGAGCGGGATATGGTGATGGCCGCACCAGCGAGACCAATTCCGCTGCCCAGACCAACGAGTCCTAGGAGATAGCTAGCTGTATCGAGATTGTCAATAGCCCTTAAGGCGATGAGGGATGCGGCGATTAGGCCATAAATTACGGTGAACAGTTTCTTTAGCCCCAGGTGGTCAAATATCACCAGAGCAATGACGGCACCGACAAAATTGCCGCCGGTCAACCAACCGAACTGCCGAGTAACATCGGATACTGTTTGGTCGAAATGTTCAGCCATGGGTCCAGTGATAATTCCGATAGGTGCCAGCATTGCGGAAAAGATAAAGTAGGTGAGAAAGCTGACGGTCGTGATGCGGGAAATGTTAGCCATCATTCAGGTCATTGGCCAAAAGGTATCTGCGGTAAGATTCAACAAACGACGGATGTCTTCCGCCCGGTCACGGGCCTTCGCGTAAATTAATTCTTCGTTAACCCCGAGCACTAGCCCTTTGTCTACAACCTGATTACCGTCTATATAAACATCTTTGACGTGGCTACCGTTGATCGCGAAAACCAGGTTTGAAATAAGGTTATGTAGCGGCAGCTTATTGACATCGACTAGGATAAAGTCTGCCTTTTTGCCGGTTTCTAGAGCACCGAGGTCCTTGCGTCCTATGGCTTTAGCCCCATTGATGGTTGCCATTTCAAGCACCGTCTCGGGTGTTAGCGCCATAGCGCTGCGGCGGCTTGAATTTTGTAGCAAACAGGCTGTTTTCATCTCCGCAAACATGTCATAGCCGTTGTTGTTTAGTGCGCCATCTGTGCCGATGCCCAAGTTAATGCCAGCCGATAGGACCTCAGGTACTGGAAGGATGCCGGTCGCCATCTTCATATTGGCAACCGGACTGTGGGTCAGATGGGTCCCAGTGTTGCTTATTATCTCTATCTCTAGCGGGGTAATCTGACAGCCATTAATCAGAAGCACGTTTTCACCTAATGCATTGTTGTCTCTTGACCACTCTGCTGGGCGTTGCCCGTAATTGCTTGCGATATAAGCCGCATCCTCTGCTTCGCTGCAGAAGTGATAAACAATTCCAACACTGAGATTTTCGGCTTCTTTTCTTACCGCACGATAAAACTCTGGGTAATCCTTGTCTCCTGGTCTGCGCGGCACGTCGAGGCCAAACCACATTGAAACTAGTCCGGACTGAGTGCCGTGCCATCGACTCATAACCTCAAGCATATCGTTTAAAGGTTCTGTTGCCATCGCAAAACGACCAAGTACCGCTCTGATGCCAAGGCGACCAACACTTTCTGTCAAACTAGCGAAATCATCGCTGGGATCGACATTAGGAGATACAAAGCATGTCGTACCATTTTTTAACATCTCTATCATGCTTAGCTGGTTAGCGAGAACGGCGTCCGCTGGGTCTCGGCGCAAGAGCCAAGGATCAATGACATCATCCAGGAAAGGCATCCAATGGAGTCCATCTCCTAAGCCGCGCAAAAGCGACTGATCTGCATGGGCGTGGGTGTCGACTAGACCAGGCATCGCGATACATCCGTTGCCATCGATGACTTCACAATCCGCAGGCAAATCGATTGCTTCGGCTTTTTCGATAGCACATAGGATGCCGTTATCAAAGACGATGACGGCGTCACTTAGGATGCGACGCTTGCTGTCCATAGTGACAGCGGTGATATTCCTTACTGCCTTCATACTCTGCATGTTACATGAGTGATGAAATCCGCTACAGTTGTGATTAATCATTGAGGGGATTGGCCATGATCGTTGGTATTCATCATGTGGCTATAGGTGTAAGCGATCTTGATGCTGCGATTGTCTTTTACACCGAAGGTTTTGGCATGCAGGTCGTGCAGCGAAGTGAATTTGATTGCAGTGATGATGTTGATCGCGCCATCGGGCTGAAAAATGCGAAGGCCAGAATGGCAATGCTGGAAACCACTAATGCCTTTGTAGAAATATGGGAATATAAAAACCCAGACCCCAGAGATCTTCGTTCTTTGCCCTCCGATCTTGGTTATCCTCATTTTGCCTGGCAAGTAGATGATATCCAGGGCGAGTATGACCGCCTCGGTGCATTGGGTATGACTTTCGTTGGCGAAGTGGTTCATTTCGGTGAAGCATCGTCTGCGATCTATGGTCGCGACCCATTTGGCAACATCATTGAACTCTATGAGATACACAGTGCGGCGATGGCGCAATTGAAAAGATAGGAGTTAGAAATGGGAGTTTCCTTTGATAAGCAGGTTGTTCTGGTGACAGGTGGAACCCGAGGCCTTGGCAAAGCATTCTCGCAATGTGCTGCCAGTGCTGGTGCGACCGTCGTTCTTAACAGCACAGGGGATGACGATGGCGGTGCTACACAGTCCATCAATGACGCGGGCGGTCATGCGATCCATATGCCCGGCCGAGTAGAGGAGCCCGAAACGCTGATAGAAGATATAGTGAAGCGATTAGGCCGAATCGATGCGGTCATTCACAACGCGGGTTTCGTTAGAGATAAAACGTTACGCAAGATGAGCAACGAACAATGGGATGATGTTCTTGCGGTTCACCTTACCGCTTCATTCAGACTCAGTCGGGCTGTTTGGCCTTATTTTGAAGATCAAGGTGGGGGCAGGATTGTGTTTATCTCTTCTGCATCTGGACTTTATGGCAACTTTGGACAAGCTAATTATGCAGCAGCAAAGTTGGGTATGTATGGATTGGCAAGATCGATTGCCTGGGAGGGCGGACGAACAAATATCTCATGTAATTGTGTTTGCCCTGTTGGTGCGACCACGATGAATAGCGCGAATTGGTCGGATGAAGACAAGCGTATTCGGAAAGCTGAGTATGTTGCCCCTTTGGTGGTTTATCTCGCTCACCCAGATTGTCAGGAGTCGGGTAGCATCTTTGAGGCTTCAGCAGGCTCCTACAAGAAACTCCGATGGGAACGAACCGAGGGCCTTAATCTTTTCCCTGAACAGGAGCCTGCTGATCTGAATGCTATCGCCGAAAACTGGGGAAAAATAGTTGATTTTTCAGAGACCGAGCATCCTCTTCATATGGGTGACTCTCTTGAGCGGATGTATGCGAGATTTAAGTAGAGGGGAATGGCTGTGGGCGTAGAAGGATTGAGAATCTTAATAACAGGAGGTGCCGTTGGTATCGGTGCCGGAACGGCTCGTCTGGCAGCCAGTAGAGGCGCCTGTGTAACTGTGTCAGATGTTAACGACGAAGCGGGCGAGGCGTTGGTTGAGGAAATTCGGGCTGCTGATGGCAAAGCTATTTATTGTCACGCCGACGTAACCGACGACAAAGCTGTGAGCGACCTAATGCTTAGGGCTGCGGATGCTTTTGGAGGCATCGACGTATTGCACAATAATGCAGGCATCCATGAAAGCATGTTAACAAAAGAATTGACGCTGGAGACAATGACTCGGGATATTTTTGAACGCGTCATGAATACCAATGTGACGGGCGTATGGCTGTGTGCTAAGCATGCGCTCCCCTATCTGAGAGAGAGTCGATCTGCCTCGATCATCAATGCAGGTTCTACTAGTTCGATTTCAGGATATCCTCAGTGCCAGGCCTATGGCGCGAGCAAAGGCGCGGTGATGCAATTGACGAAAATGTTAGCTGTTGACCTCGCACCTGATGGTATCCGCGTGAATTGTTATTGTCCTGGTTCCATTCATACTCAGATAGTCGACAAATTTTTAGAGGCAGCACCAGATCCAGAGTTGATGCTTAACACAATGACGTTAACGCATCTGATTCCGCGTATGGGAAAACCCGTCGATGTGGCGGAAATAGTGTGCTTTCTTGCCAGCCCAGAATCCTCTTTCGTGAACGGTGCGGTTTGGACAATTGATGGTGGATCATTGGCATGGCGCGGTACTAATGACATGTTGGGTATGGAAGCTTAATAGCTAATCATGAGTTTTCCGGAATTTGCTAGTGAATTGACGGCTGATTGGTTCTCGAATCTGCTTTCGACAGCCGATACTCAGGTACGTGTACGTTCAGTGAAAATGAAGCCTATCGGCGCTGGTTCGGGAATGATGAGCGTAGTTTACCGAGTAAGCCTTGATTACGACTTAGGAAGAGGGCCAAAGACATTAATTGTCAAACTGCCGACTGAAATCAAACAGAACCGAGAAATAGCTGTTCAGTTCGATAACTTTAGACGAGAAGTCGAGTTCTATCTTCAGGCTGCGAACCAAACGCCAATGCATACTGCGCGTGTATATCTTGCTGAAACGGAAGGTCCAGATAAATTTATTTTGGTGCTCGAGGACCTGGGCGAGTGGGATCTTGGTGACCAAATTGTTGGTTGCTCTCTTGAAAAAACAGAGGCGGCCATCGATAGCTTAGCTACTCTGCATGGATCCTTTTGGAACAAAGTGGATGATGGATCTATGGATTGGTTGCCGAACAACTATCCATCCGTAATGTCTGATGGACTATTTGGTGGCACAGAAGCCTCGTGGGATAACTTCGTTCAAGTTTTCTCTGATGTTCTCACCGATGAACTTCGAGATGCCAAACTTAAATATCTGCGGGGTCTGCCGGGAGTTCAGGATTGGATGAATCGTGAACCTCGAACTTTGGTTCATGGCGACTTCAGGCTAGACAATCTCTTTTTCAAGAAAAGCGGTCCCAAAATTGAGGTAGCTTGTTGTGATTTTCAGGCTCCCGTGCGGGGCAAAGGTATACAGGACGTTGCTTATTTTTTGAGCGGCAGTGTCGATACGGAGTTGCGCCGCATGCACGAAGAAGAGCTTGTGTATCGCTGGTTAGAAAGTCTTAGATCAATGGGTGTTTCGAGCTATTCATATGACCAAGCGTTTCTGGATTACAGAAAAGGTATCCTGATGGTTTGGACTTATGCCGTCATTGTTGGCGGTGGAATGAGCGCTGAAAATGAAAGGGGCGATACCTGGGTGAGTGCGATGGTAGAAAGATCAGTAGCCTCTATGACGGATCTCGAGTGTTTATCGTTGCTGGATTAATTTCATATGCATGAGCCTAAATCAGTTAGTGAGCGATTAAAGCATCGAACCTTGGTGATGTTTGGTCTGCCCGAGTATGCAGTTTATCTTGGATCGATACCTGTGATCTTGTATTTACCTTTTGTTTACTCAAAAGATTTCGGCCTCGACCTCGCTCAGGTGGGTTTAATCCTCATGCTAGCTCGCATCTCAGATGTTGTGACGGACCCACTTATCGGCTACCTCAGTGATCGGACTCCAGGTCGCATTGGGCGGCGTAAACCTTGGATAGCCGGAGGCGCTATATTGATGATGATTTCCGCTTTTCAGCTCTTCAACCCAACTGTTCTGAATGAGTTGCCGATAGGGAATCTATATTTGCTGGGTTGGTCAATTTTACTGTGGCTTGGTTGGACCATGATCAATATTCCTTATTACGCTTGGGGTGCAGAGCTTTCTGATAATTATTACGAGCGAACCAGAATCACAGGTTGGCGCCAGGCTTTTGGTTTCCTTGGCAACGTCAGTGTTCTATCTGTGCCAGTCATTTCACAACATCTTTTTGATTACGGCGGCTTGCCCAGAGAGGGGCTGACAATCATTGGCTCGATGGCTCTCGTTGCGATTCCTGTTTTGATCACCATCACTTTACTTTGCGTGCCAGAAAGGGAAGCATATCCGAAGCCGAGATCACCGATCCTGAAGAATGCGCGAGTTATGTTTAATAATGGCTCCTTCATGCTTTTGTTTTTTGGTTTCATGTTGATGTCGTTGGGAACGGGATGGGGTTCAGCGACTTTTATGCTGTTTGCGGCATATGTTGTTGAGGCCGAAGAACACATTCAGGAAATTTTGCTTGGCTACTATGGTGCAAACGTAATTGCGTTGCCTTTGTGGGTGGCTTTGTCGGAAAAGATAGGTAAAAAACCAACCTGGCTGATAGGTGGCGCATTGTTCGTATTTATTACGCCGACTTTTCTTCTTTTGGGGCCTGGAGACCTTTGGGGTTTTTTTGCCTGTCTAGCGATTTACGGTATCGCAGGAGGAAATTTCGGAGCGATTTCGATGTCAATGAAAGCCGATGTGATTGAGATCGCTTCAAGAAAGTCCTCTGAAAATATATCAGGTTCTTACATCGCGGTATGGTCTCTTGGATCCAAACTTGTCGCAGCTCTGGCCTTAGGTACGGCTTTACCGTTTCTGCAGTTTCTTGGCTTTGATCCGAATCAAACGAATGGCCCTGCTCAAATCGATGCACTGCGATGGGTATATGTTCTGCCGCCTTGGTTCTTCTACGCGATAAGTGTTGTCATTCTCTGGCGTTATCCGATAAGTGCGGAGCGTCTCGATCGACTCAAGGAGGCCTTTAAGCGTCGTGATGCGAGGAGAGCCTCGCTAGTCAGCGGAGGGTAGCTTAATTAACGCTTTCCCCAAGTTTTTGCCTTCGTAGAGTTGCTGAAAAACGGCGGGAAAATCTGAAATATCGCCCTCTCTTGTCCAAGAAGGGAGCTTTAGTCGCCCGTCTCTAATCCAATTTGCCATTTTCGTGCGGGCCTCACCGTAACGGTGTGCATAATCAAAAATTACAAAGCCCTGAAGCCTTGCTCGCATAGTACCTAACCAAATGTAATTACTCGGTCCTTGCATTTCCTCCGCAGCATATTGGGATGTCGAGCCGCAGAGAAGGGCGATGCCGCGCATACCGATTAACTTCAGACTCTGGTTCAGCAGCTCGCCGCCAACATTGTCGAAGATTACATCTAGTCTTTCGGGTGCTGCTCGCTCAAGTTGCTCAAACCAGTCGTCATCCTTATAGTTAATGGCTAGATCGTAACCTAATTCATCTACCAGCCAGCCACACTTTTCCGTCGAGCCAGTTAGGCCGATTGTTTTGGCTCCAGCCATCTTGCAAAGTTGCCCTGCAATGCAACCGACTGCGCCTGCTGCACCATTGATTAAAACTGTTTGCCCTGGTTGGGGGCGACATTCTTCCAAGATTGAAAAATAAGCCGTTAAGCCTGAAACGCCAAAGCCCCCGAGCCAGGCATCCAGAGGGGCTTGGTTGATATCGCACCGTTCAAGTCCCTCACCGTTGCTGATGGCAAACCGCTGAATTCCTAGAGAACCTAGAACATGATCACCAGGTGAATAATTTAAGTTTCTGGATTCGACCACACGTCCTGCGAATGAACCGTGCACTAAATCGCCAGGTTTAACACGGAACAAAAACTCGTCGCTATCTCGAATGATTAACCTTAGTGCAGCGTCAACACCAAGATAGTGACTCTCTATCAGTAATTCACCCTCTTTAAGCGCCGGAATACGGGCTTCGCGAACTTCAAAGTCGTCTGGCCCGGCAATACCCGTTGGTACTCTCTTCAAGAAAAGTTGTTGATTTACTCTTTCTGTCGATTTAGCGCTCATAAAAGTATTGAACAAAGAGCGGAGACATGTCTCCGCTCATAGAAGGCCTCCAATGATTATTCGAACCTCATACCGAACTCAAAACCCCAGAGTGCAGGTGCACCATATTGAGTGAAGTTCCAAAGACCACCAACCGAATTAGCAGAAACGCGATATTCTTCATCGGTAACGTTCTTGCCAAATAAGGTCGCGTAATATCTTTCATTTTCACTTGTATAAGTGACATTGACGTCAACCAGTGTTCTTGATTCCAATTGAGTAAAAGTTGGATGTCTAGCTACGCCTGTAGCGACGGCGTTAGGATCAAACGGGCTCATTTCAGCGTCGTCTTGATAGTGAGCTGACAAGTACCAGGTTAGCGATGCGCCGCTCGCCAGCGGCTGATAATAGGTAGCCTGAATACCTACTTGTAGCTCAGATGCGAAAGGAATATCTAGACTAGTCAAGTCAACGCCTTCGAAGTCAAATTCATCATATTCTGCATCGAGGTAGCCGATCGAACCCTTCAAGGTAAGCCTTTCAGAAACCAGCCATGTGCTCTCGATCTCTATGCCTTGTGCACTCGATTCGCCTGCATTTAGTGTAATCGTCTCCTGGCCTTCGACACCGCTTATTGGATCGATGAAACGGAATACTTGGTTGCGTTGAAGATCTTCAAAATCTGTGAAGAAAACAGAGGCATTGAAGCGTAGAACCCCGTCCAGTAAATCACCCTTGAAACCTAGTTCATAATTAATGTTGGTTTCTGGATCGTAGGCGATACAAGTCGGCTGCTGAGAGCAGGTTTCGCTGAAGCCTCCGGCAAGAAATCCAGTGGCAACACTAGCGTACCAAAGGTGATCGTTGTCACTTTTGTAGTCCAACACGACGCGCCAAGTGGTCTCTGTCCATTCCTCATCGGCATCGGCGACAAAGAAGTATTGGGAAGCAGGTAGGACGTTATCTCTTTGATCGATCTGCGAGCCTTCGAGGCCTGCGCGACTTACGGATGTAGATCGCGCATCAATGCAGTTTCCTGCTGCGTCGGTCAGCGCGTCTTGAGCCTCCGTGAACTGGTTACAGGGAGCGCCACCACCTGTTGGTTTATAAAACTCCTTCTCGTCTTTTGTGCTTCTGACGCCGAGAGTCAGACTCCATTGATCGTTGAACTGATAGCTGCCATCCGCGTAAAAAGCCATGGACTCACGATCTTGCTTGACCTGGCCGTGCCCTGGGTCTCCGGTGATGCCTCGAAGGTCCATATTCACAAATCCTCGATCATCAAAGAATGCGCCTCCTGAGAGAACGGCTGGAAACAAAGAGGATAATCCCACGGTGGCATAAGAACGAAAATCGAGTTCGTCAGATATGTAAATTCCGCCTACAACGAAATTTAAGGGTCCATCGAATTCGGTGACCAATCTAATCTCTTGCTGGAATTGTTCTCTTTCTAGATTTCGCGTCGCGTCGAACAATGATAGAAATGCTTCTCCAGTATAAGTGGAAGGTAGTGTTTCTTCTTGTTCTCGATATCCAGTTATAGATTTAATGGTGTACTTGTCAAAAGACAATGATTGATTAAGGTAAAAACCATCGACATCAACCCTGTGGCCGTCTCTTATATTGATACCGTTACCTTGCTGAGTTACGCCAGTGCTGAAAGGATCACTGTGACCCGCCGCAGCTATACCCGGAAAACCAAGTAGCTCAAAAAGGAATCCTTCTCCGGCCGGTGTTTCGTTTACTCCAGGGGGAGAGTCAGAGTCATCGCGAACAGTCTCCCAAATGAAGTAAGCCTCGTAGCGATCATTTGGCTGCCAAAGAAGCTTTGCTTTAGCAGCGAATACGTCTTTGCCGCCAAGATTCTCTCCTGCACCGCCAGTGACTAGGCTTAATTCAGGCGGCAGCAGATCTGGTGTAATGCCCAACGCTCCATAAAGTGGAGAGTTAGGGAATAAGGCCGTATCTTTATCGTTGAAATAGAAACCATCTTCCACAGTTTGGGTGCCTGCAAACCGAAAAGAAAGTTCACCCGGAATTATAGGTGCATCGAATCCAACTTGAATTTTGTAATTATCAGAGTCAGAGCCATAACTACTCATTGAGACGTTGACCGTTCCACCAAACTCGTTCATGTCAGGACGTTTTGATGTTATTGCGATGACGCCACCTGTTGAGTTTTTCCCAAAAAGTGTGCCTTGAGGGCCTCGATAGATTTCTACTTGCTCTAGGTCGAAAAGTTCAACGAATTGAGTTTGTACGTGATTTAGCGCGAAATCATCGATTAGGATTCCAACGCTGGGGTCTTGGGTTGTAAGTATAGATATTGTTCCCGTGCCTCTGATGCCGCCTGCTAAGGCGTTAAAGCCCGTCTGTAGTGTTAAATTTACATTAGGTGAAAGGTCGCCCACAGCTCTTATATCGTTACCGCGTGTTTGCGCAATGGCTTCCGCCGTAAGGGTCGATATAGCGATTGGCGTGTCCTGCTGAGATACAGCTCGTTTCGTACCCGTTACGATGATTTCTTCCAGCACGCGATCGTCTGCAAATGCAGAAGGTGGTGAAATAAAAAACACCACGCTAAAAAGCGCGATGCAGATTCTCGATTTTTTTAACATAATATCCCCCTTTGTTTTTTTGTTATTCCCTTTGCAGCCCGATAACCATACGCCGTTTCTTTTAAGTTGTGTAGTACGCACTGTTTTCGTGCAAATGGTACGAACTATAGTGCCAGTATGGCTCTCTCGAAGAATGCTGCTTTTTATTTTTGAGGTCTGCCCCGTATTTGTGCAATATGAAAAGGCCGCTAATAAACGACTAGAGGGAAAACTATGAGCGATTTAACTAGCGATGAAATTAAAGAACTTCGTGAGTTGCTCGAAATTGAAAAAATTAGAAAGCTCAAGCTTCTTTACGCTCATCTAATGGATAGTCATCAGATCGATGACTTAGCTAATCTCTTTACAGACGATGCAGTTTGTGAATTTGGTCCGGAATACGGTAATTGGGAGGGTAGAGAGACTATTCGTAGCAATTATCACGAGGTCTTTGATTCATCTGAACAGTTCGCTGCAATGCATCATCAATGTAACCACTATGTCGACTTAACGGGACCGGACACCGCAACTGGTAGGTCATATTTGTTGGATGTCGTTACTACGGTTGAGGCAGACGAACAGCCGATCGTCTGGTTTGGCCTATACGATGAAGAATATCGAAAGGTGGAGGGTCATTGGTTAATCAGCAAATGCTCACTTCAGTTCCTTTGGCCCCAGAAGATGACGATGCCTAGCTTCGCAAACCCTTACCCAGCTGTCAGGTAGGTTTTTATGTCAGAACACCAAAAAGCTCCGACCCCGCTGGACCCGCGTATCTTTGACTCAGATGAATTCCAACGGGATCCGTTCCCAGTCTATAAGGTGTTACGGGATCACCATCCAATTTTTCATGATCGGTTCCATAACCGGTGGATCATATCGAGATACGAAGATGTCGATGCGTGTTTCCAGGACAACGAGAGTTTTGATCGAGCCATGTATAAGCCTGATGGACCATATGAATTTGGCAAGCGACATGTGTTCGGCCCAAATATCTTGGAGTATGGCAATAGTGATGAGCACAGACGTCTGAGAAACATCGTCGCGGGCCAGTTTGTTGGTCAGAAACTTCAGGATTTTCTGCCGATGATTGATCAGATATCGCAAGAGGTTATTGATCGTTTTATTGGCGAGGGCGAAGTTGAATTGGTTAGGCAATTCTCCAGCCAGGTACCAATCAGAGTCATTTCAAACATGATGGCTTTGCCTCGAGAAGATGAGGATACTTTTGTTGGCTGGTACCAGGCCCTAATCGCTGGTTTGGGCTTTGGAGGCGAGCACATGCTGAGGGGTGTGCAGGCTCGGAACGAAATGTGGGATTACATCGACCCATTGATCAAGGAACGGTCAAAAAACCCAGGAGAAGATCTTCTTTCCCGGATATGTGTTTCCGAAGTGGCCGGTAGTCGGATGACTGCAGAAGAGATTAAGGGATTTGTTGCGCTCTTGCTGGCAGCAGGAGGCGACACTACTGATAAAGCAATTGCGAACATGTGGTATCATCTGCTGTACACGCGTCCTGAACAGATTCAGGATGTTAGGGAAAATCCCGACCTATGGGAAAATGTATTCTCTGAGATGATGCGCTATGACGCTGTTGTTCACGCTCAGTTCCGTTACACCACCCGTGAAGTCAAGTTGCATGATGAAGTCATTCCGGAGAGAGCCGGAGTTATTCTCTATCTGGGTGCTGGTAACCGTGATGAACTTGTATTCGAAAACCCTGATGAATTTGATATCCATCGACAGGATCTTCATATGGGCAGAGAAAATAGATCAGGTCGATATAAGGATGGTAAAGCTGGCCACCTCGGCTTTGGTATTGGGCAACACTTTTGTATGGGTTACGCGATGGCGCGTCAGGAGTCAGCCATAGCCTGTCGACGACTCATGGATCGTATAAAAAACCCTCGACCCAAGTACATTGATCATCCGGGTATCACATCTCCGTCGATTGACTCGGGGGGCTTCAGAGCTCCGTCGGAGCTTCACATGGAATTTGAG
>MDSZ01076342.1_pt1 | contig 14068 bp, 11 predicted proteins | sample 811201 | NCBI WGS metagenome assembly MDSZ01 (sample SAMN05326647, study PRJNA326480) | marine metagenome | isolation source: seawater | place: Indian Ocean: North | collected 2010
AGTATTGATGTCGATATAGAATCGTACATCACCCATATTTCCTCCGCTCGCACTTTCACTGTCTACGAAGACATTGAAGAGTTGATTAACCTTGGAAAAATAAAAGGTGGTACGCTAGATAGTGCAATAGTGATCAAGGGAGATAAGATTTTGACAAAGGAACCACTGCGCTACAAAGATGAATTTGTTCGGCATAAAATTTTAGACATTATCGGAGATATTGTACTTTTGGGGATGCCCCTTAAAGCACATATAATTGCGGTGCGTCCGAGCCACGCTCTCAATGCTCAGCTGACAATGAAAATTCGCGAGCTCCAGAAAGCAGCAACTGAGCCCCGGGGAAAAACAAAGGCGATTCCGAGTAATGTAGAAGCACCATCTGCTTTAGATCCGACCGAAAGTTCCATGGATATTCGTACAGTGATGGATATATTGCCTCATCGCTATCCATTTTTAATGATCGATCGAGTGATTGAAATCATCAATGACAAAGAACTAGTTGCCATCAAAAATCTTTCCATTAATGAGCCCTTTTTCCAGGGGCATTATCCAGGGATGCCCGTCATGCCCGGCGTATTGCAAATTGAGGCAATGGCTCAAGCGGTCGGTGTTCTTTTGCTGAAATTGTGTCCCATTGATGAATCAAAAGTAGCATTATTTATGAGTGCAAATAATGTTAAATTCAGGCAGGCGGTCGTCCCCGGAGATACCTTAGAGATTCGAGTCAAGATTATAAAATTGAGAGCGAATAAGTTAGCTACCGCTGAATGCCAATGCTTTGTCTCGGGTAAAGCTGTTTCACAGGCGGAATTAATGTTTTCCATTGTAGATGCATAACTGAATGAATAGAATATGGGTACGGAAATTCATCCAACGGCAATTATTGAACAAGGTGCTGAATTAGATTCTGGAGTCAGCGTTGGTGCATACGCCTACATAGGAGCGCAGGTTAAAATTGCCTCTGGAACAAAAGTAATGCACCATGCAACCATCGACGGCAATACCGATTTGGGTCAAGAAAACGAAATCCATCCATACGCGTATATTGGCGGAAAAACCCATGATTTAAAGTATCAATCAGGCGTACATAGTTTATCCATTGGCAGTCACAATGTGTTTCGCGAATACGTAACGGTGCATTGTGCAACTGCTGAAGGACTTTTAACCCAGTTAGGGGATCACAATGTAATCTTAGCCTACAGTCACATTGCTCACGAATCTACGGTGGGCAATCATTTGGTCATGAGTAGTCACTCAGCACTTGGTGGACACGTTCAAGTCGGCAATCACGTCAATGTCGGATGGGGTACTGGGGTGCATCAATTTTGCCGTATAGGCGATTATGCCATGGCAGCAGCAACGGCAACGGTTTTGCAAGACATTCCTCCTTATTTTACCGCTTCAGGCAATCCAGCTGAAGTTCGGGGTATTAATAAAGTCGGCTTGCAGAGAGCTGGATTTTCTGAAGCATCGATTACCGCTCTTCGGCAAGTATTTAAGCAATTGTATAAAAAAGGATTAAATCGCACACAGGCCATCTCTAGTATAGAAGACTTAGGCTTCGTGGAATATTCCGAGGTTAAGGGCTTAATTGCCTTTATTCAGTCCAGCGAGCGCGGCATTGCCTGAACCGGAGTAAAAAAAAGCGACTGCAGAGCAGTCGCTAGAGAAATATGTGCTTCTTTTATCTGCACAGGATTGAGTCTGTAGCTTAGGCCTCTTCTGCCTCAATTGAAGTAGTATCGCTATCTGCGTCCTCACTTTGTTCTAAAGCAGCTTTTCGGGACAGCTTGACCTTGCCCTTATCCATGCCGATACACTTAACAACCATTTCGTCACCGAGTTTGCAAATATCCTCCGTCTTATTGACGCGGAAGTCAGCTAGCTCAGAAATGTGAACGAGGCCCTCCTTACCCGGCAGACATTCGACAAAGGCACCAAATTCCTTAATGCCTCTAACGATACCACGGTAGGTCTTGCCCACTTGGATTTCAGCTGTGCACAACTCAACTTCTTGGATCGCTCGATCCATAGCAGTTTTGCTAGTGGCGAAAATGAGCACCTTCCCGCTGTTGTCTTCATTGATATCAATTTGTGCTCCTGATATTTCAGTGATGCGGCGGATATTTTTTCCGCCAGGACCGATCAATGCCCCGATCTTATCGGGATCAATTTGTAAGCTGTGAATTCTCGGAGCGTGCTCTTTCAGTTCAGGTCTCGGTGCACTGAGGTGCTCGGACATTATAGACAAGATTTTTGTTCGAGCCTCCGCATTTTGCTTCAAGGCTTCAAGTGTGATATCGAAAGGAAGCCCTGGAATTTTTAAGTCGAGTTGAAATCCGGTAATCCCTTCGACTGTACCGGCGATCTTAAAGTCCATATCACCGAAGTGATCTTCAGCACCCAGAATATCAGTCAAAACAACATGTTTAGTAATGGCTCCTGAATCATCTTTCTCGGTTACTAAGCCACAAGAAATTCCTGCACATGGATTTGAAACAGGCACACCAGCATCCATTAAGGCAATTGAGCCACCGCAAATACTCGCCATGGAAGTAGAGCCATTAGAACTCATCACCTCAGACACCAAGCGGATGGAATAAGGGAATTCGTCTTCGGGCGGCAAAGTGGGAAGCAAAGAGCGCTCGGCAAGTGCGCCGTGTCCAATTTCTCTTCGCCCAGTGAAACCAAAGCGTCCCGCTTCACCAACAGAAAACGGAGGGAAGTTATAGTGGAGGATAAAGGACTTACTGGTAGCTCCACCGGTTAAGCCATCAATTTCTTGAACATCTTTGCTTGTACCTAAGGTGGCGATAACCAGTGCTTGAGTTTCACCTCGGTTGAAGACAGCTGACCCGTGAACTCTAGGGATAACACCACTGTCTGCAGAGATGTTTCGGAGATCTTTCACACCTCTACCGTCTACACGCTTGCCGGTATCGAGAATGTTTTTACGATAGAGTTTTTCTTGAAGTTCATCAAAAGCACGAGCGACATCATTGCTGTCTACATTGCCTTCACCAAACTTTTCTTCGAGTGCCTCACTGGTTACATCGATAATTTTCTCAATGGCAATTTTTCTTTCCGTGTAACTATCAAAAGCTAAGGCTTCAACTATTTGATCCTTTGCTTGTTCTTCACAGAAATCAGTGATTTCTTGTGGAGTGATCACAAGGGGGAATTCCTTTTTTTCCTTGCCCGCAATTTTAGCTAGTTCTTTTTGTGCCACAATAATTGGCTGGATTGCGGTTTGGGCAAATTCCAACGCCTCATAAAAACGCTCGTCCGAAATAAACTCAGCGGAACCTTCAATCATCAACATTTCTGTTTCGGTACCGACATAGATGAGATCGAGATCAGAATCGAGAATTTCATCGTTGGTAGGATTGACGACAAATTCACCATCGATTTGGCCGACACGAACACAGCCCACTGGACCATTCCATGGTACATCGGAGATCATTAATGCAGCTGAAGCAGCGTTGACCATAAGAACATCGGGTTCATTGACGCCATCCGTAGATAAAAGAATTCCAATTACCTGAACTTCGTTCATGAAGCCCTTGGGAAAGAGCGGTCTCAAGGGACGATCGCACAAGCGAGAGGTGAGGATTTCCTTTTCCGTCGGCTTGCCTTCTCGCTTAAAATAACCACCAGGAAATTTACCACCGGCAGAAAATTTTTCTCGGTAATCTACGGTGAGGGGGAAGAAATCTTGACCCGGTCTAAGCGCAGAGGCGGCTGTTGCCGATACAAATAAACTGGTTTCGCCTGAACGAATGGTGACCGCTCCACTGGCAAGTCCAGCTAGCGTCCCGGTTGAGATTTCGATATCTAAGTTGTCAACAGTGACATTGTGTTTTTGTTTCATAATATACTTTTCTTTTTTTGCGACTTAGTGGGGATAGGACCCGTAACTTGACTCAAAGAGTGAGCCTGCGCTAAGTCAGTTTGCTTTTTTGATTTAAAATAAAAAAGCCGGATCAATCGCTTTCCATCGATCCGGCTGTAAAGACTGATTATCGGCGTAACTTAAGCTTTTCTAAGATAGCCGTGTAGCGACTGAAGTCTGTGCGCTTCAGATAATCGAGCAATTTTCTGCGTCTTGCTGTCAAGGCGATCAGGCCTCGGCGCGAGTGAAAATCTTTCCTGTGGTCGCGCAAATGTTCAGTGAGGTGCTTAATGCGCGCACTGAGCAGTGCAATTTGAACTTCGGAAGATCCGGTATCGGATTCATTAGCTCCGAATTCTTTAATAATATTGGTTTTATCGATGATTGAATTATAAGACATATGTTTGTTTTGGTGCACGACTGTGGATTTCGGAGATTCGAAATCGTTGGGTCGCCAAATTGTGCTGAACTAAATCAAACACTCATCGGCCACGCCAACCGTTGTACCCTCAAGGTGAAAACACCCCTTAGGCAGTCGAGAAGTTGACCCTAATATGACTAGACAAAAGGGTGAACTTTAACGCTAAAGAATCATAAATGAGGTTCTTCGCCCCATCTGCAAGAAAAAAATCAGTTTTCTAGCTCCTTAAGTTGCCAGACTGCTCCAAGGTATTCAGGAGTTTTATCGCTTGTCCGCAGCATTGTTTCTTCGAGGAGGCGGGCTTGGCTTTGTTTGAGATCACGTGCTTTTTCAATTTGTGCGAGGAAAAAAGTCAGGCTGGCACTGTCGCTTTGCCCTATTAGGTAGGCGAGCGAATTTCGACCTTCAAGGTGATTTTTGAGTAAGCTTAATTCGAAGATGGCAGGTGCATCAAAGGGGATCACCCTGTCGTCTAGTGGAGCAATCCCCAGTTCAGGAAGGCGAAGGATTAAAGCAAGTGCATGTGCATTGAAGTTGATTACCCCTTTCTCTAGGGAGAAAAATGTTTCCAAGCTCTCCTGCGCCTCCTCCATTGCACCTACCGTGTAGGCGAGTTGGGCGTGCAAGAGAAAAAACCCAGTATCTGTTTCTGACTCTTTACGCTGGGAATAACGCTGACTGAATATGGCGTAAGCACGATCAAGTTTGCCCGCTTCGAACAAGATGAGGCCGTACAAGTAGTCTTGCTCGCTCCGATTCGAGAGGGGATCAAGGGCAATCGCTTCTTCAATATCGCTCTCTGCCGAGCTCAGGTCTCCGACCGAGCGGTAGGCACTTGCCCGAAGCGTTAAGAGGGAAGCTTGCCCAGGTTCAAGGCACAAGGATTGGGAAAAAGCCTTGATTGCCAAAAAAGGATAAGACGCCCGCAAATATGCACGCCCTAATATGGCGGAGAGTTCAGCCTCGCTATCTCGAATTTCTTGCGGAATACTATTGAACCAGGAAATGGTTTTGTGAACGGTTTGAAAGCGGGCGTAGAATTGGGCTAAATTAATTATTTCCGCTCGTGATTCGGGAAGAAAATCAGCAGCCAGCGCTTTTTCAAAGGCCTCCTTTGCTCTTTCGTTTTGCTTGAGCTTGAGAAAACAAATCGCCTGATAAAAAAATAGTTGGGCGCGGATAGATCGGCTGGGTTCTGGATTCGATCGAAGGGCATCTTCAAAGGCACTACGAGCTGAGCCAAGTCGGTTTTCTGCCAAGGCAATGCGACCTTCAAAATAAAAGCGGGCGTCACGGAGATAGGCTTTCCCCTTCATCGCAGCGAGTAAGTTTTTCAAGGAATACCATCTTTCGGTATGGCAATAAATAGAAGCGAGTATGAGTAAGGCTTCGAGATCACCTCCTAGCTGTCGAGCTTCAAGGGCTTCAATTGATGCTTCCCATGAAGCGGGATCATTGAACGCCTCTAATTCATTGATTTCCGAACTGGCAGTGGAAGAAGCAATTAGGAAGAGTGCGGACAGGTAGAGGCAGGGCAGGGTCTTCGAGGCCAATGCACGACTCTTTCGCAGAAATATCTGCAAAAAAAACTGTATCGACCTCCACGTAAAAAACAGCAATGTATTGGTAAAATAAAAAAAACTAATTATCATATGTTATTATGGGACACAACAAATTTTCTTTAGTCGATGCGATCTATAACTTTTTAGGTATTATTTTCCCAAATTGTCGAGACGCACTCAAGCTTGTTGAAAAGGGGCAAGAGACTCCCTTGAAATGGCATGAGAAATTTGCTTTAAAATACAATTCGCCACTCTGTTTGCACTGCAATTGTAATCGAGAAAAATTTGATAAAGAGTACGGAAAGCTGAAAAACGCCGAAGCTGAACGCACGGCTCAGCGTTCATCAAGTACTTCATGAGAGTGGGTGAGTTAGAACGGTGGTATTAAGAATCGGAGTCGCTTGGCAGCTCGTCCGATTCTATATCAGCGTAGCGCATTACTTCTTCGATTGTGGTCAAGCCATTTACAATGTGATTCCAACCACTCTGTGTGAGCGAACGCATCCCCTGTTTCACTGCAGTTTGTCGAATATTTCGGGCAGATGCCCGTTGGACAATTTGTTCGTGGATTTCTTCACTGACGGAGAGGCATTCAAAAATTCCGATTCGCCCCTTGAAGCCAATGTTCCGGCAACTGTCGCAGCCTACCGCCTGAAGGATGGGTTGCTTGAGATTTTCCTCGCTCACTGGCACATGCATGAGCTTTAGACAATTTTCCAAATAGCCCGCTTCAAAATGTGCAGGCCGAGCACAGTCGGGGCAAAGTTTTCGTACCAGTCTTTGGGCGATAATCAATTCCACCGAGGAAGCGATCAAGAAAGGCTCAATATCCATGTCGATAAGACGTGTCAAAGCACCTGGAGCATCGTTGGTGTGCAAGGTACTAAGTACCAAGTGACCAGTCAAAGAAGCCCGAATACCAATATCCGCAGTCTCTCGGTCGCGAATCTCACCCACCATGATCACATCGGGATCCTGACGAAGCACTGCACGAAGGGATTTGGCAAAGGTCAAACCAATTTCTGGGTGCACCTGTGTTTGATTGACGCCGGGCACTTCATATTCAACCGGATCTTCCACAGTTATAATTCTGCGTTCCGGTTGGTTGATCATGCGAATAAAGGCAGTGAGCGAGGTGGATTTGCCCGAACCCGTCGGGCCAGTGACCAAAATGATCCCGTGTGGCGAAGCTAGTACCTTTTTTAAAATACCTTCCTCGTGTGCCGAGAGCCCCAGTTCCTTCATTGTCAGCGGCTTGGACTTTTGATTGAGTAAACGCAAACTGATGCTTTCCCCGTACATGGTAGGGAAAGTGGAAATACGAATATCCAACTCTGAATCACCTGAAGAAAAGGTGATTCGTCCATCTTGAGGGCGACGCTTTTCCGAAATATTTAACTTAGCCATAATCTTCAAGCGGGAGATGATCGCCCCTTGGAAACGAATCAAATTATCTGGTACACGAATCGGTATCAATTCGCCATCAATACGATATCGAATTTGTAACGAGTCTCGATTCGGCTCGAAGTGAATATCAGTAGCTCGATCGGAAACCGCCTTGCTGATCACCTCATTGACAAAGCGAATAATCGCCGCGTCCTCGTCCTCAATTGCATCCACTTCTGTTTCCTCTTCGATTAAATTTGATTCGTCTAGACTGTCAGCCCCTACACCAAAATGCTGAGTAATGGTATCGTTAATTTTCTCGGGGTCGCCCAAAAACCAATTCGGCTTTTTCCCGCAAATGGCATAGACCCAGCGATCCATCTCTGGATCTGGGGGCCAGAGCGTGACTAAATCAATCGAGTCTCTCTTAGCGTCCGGCTCAGTTAGCTCTGACCCACCTTTGGTATCTGCTTCAGAGCTTGCTCTATTTATAGAGGTAATGGGCAAGCAGTGGTATTCATTCATCAGCTTCAGCGGAATTTTAGCCGCTGGATTCTCGATTAAAGAAAAGTTCTCGAGGAGGGGCAAGTCAGTGCAGTCCGCCATACTGACTAAAAGTTCTTTAGTGGGTAGATTTTTCAAGAGAGCCAACTGCTCCATTTTTTCATCGCGAGGGAGCAAATCAAGGGCATCTCGATCCTCGCTCTTCAAGTCACTCAATATCGGTTCTAAATGCATCTTATTTTCAGGAAATTTAGGAAAGTTTATTGGGTATGTTCAGTGTACTAAAAGCTGAGGATTAAAGGCTGTTTATATACTCGGTTAGCCATCGACGGTGCGGACCAGTTAAGAGAATGGAGGGAATTTTCTGTAAATCAATCCAATAAAATGGCACTTTGTCAACCACCGCCAGATTGAGCTTTGTGCCTTCAGAAATGCGAAAGAGTCGCTCTTCGATCGATTGATTAGAAATCGACCGCCGTCGCACTGCGATCAAGTTCAAGCCAATTGATTTTCTAGAGAGTGAGAGTTGAGCCAAGTCGGGAATTTCAAAATGGTCGCGCAAGCGTTGGGCATTAGAGTCAATTTTTCTAAGCAAGAGCGCACCATCCCGCAGGATGATCCCCCGGTCGATGTGGAGCTTAGTTCGTGCCGACCGCTGTATTTTTGGAAGTTCAGTCACTGGCGAACCTTTGGCAGACTCCGCAAGTGCATAAGCTCGACAGATAGAATTGAGCGGACAGCCCCCGCACTGAGGCTTCGCCTTAGTACAGACCGTTGCCCCCAGTTCCATCATCGCTTGATTGAAATCGCCGGGAGCCTTCGTGTCGAGCAAGGCATCGGCAAGTGGGCGGAAGAAGGTAACCGCTGCCGCATTGCCTAAAAACCTTTTATCACAGGCAGAGAGGCGAGCCAATACCCTCACCACATTGCCATCGACCACTGCCGCCGGAGTTTTTTGGGCGATGGATACAATCGCCGCAGCCGTGTAGGGCCCCACCCCCGGCATTTCTTGCCAAGCTTCCAGAGAGTTGGGCACGCTTTTAGCCGCCACGAGCGCACGGGCCAGTTTCTGTAAGTTGCGGGCTCGATTGTAGTAGCCCAAGCCCTCCCAGTACTTGAGAACTGTCTCCGTCTTTGCTTTCGCCAATTGCTCAAAGTTGGGAAAGCGCTTGAGCCAACGATGGAAATAGGGCAGAGCTGTATTTACTTGTGTCTGCTGAAGCATGAATTCAGAGACCACTGTCTTGTAAAGACTAGGCTTCGAGCGCCAAGGTAAATCGCGACCTGCCTGAGCGTACCAAGCCAAGAGAGCCGATCGCAGAGTCGGTCGATCTAGTTGCTCGAGGAAATTTCGGTGCATATTAAAACTAATTTAAAGATACTGTATTTAGTATTTGCTCCATCTTAGTAAATGCAACATTCTCGTGCAATTTAACAAATCCACAGCCTATCTGTGAACAAGAGCAATCCTAATAGCCGACAAAGAAGAGCCAATATGGACGCCAAAGAAACAGAAAAGAAACGCTCCCTTTACAGCCTTGAGCTCAGTTCCGAGGAAATGGACAAGCTCCAAGACCTCATTGAAAGCGGGCAACTCGGCGAATGGAAGTACACCGAAGTTGCCCATGCGCTCTTTGCCTACAAAGCAGAGAAGCTCAATGTCGTCGCCTACAAAAGCGGTAAGTTCGTCGTTTCCGGCAAGCGTACCGAAGAATTTGTACAAATGACCCTCGAGCCCCGAATCACCGGCGTGGCACGGCTTGGTTATGATGATGTTAACCACCCTGAATGGTTTGAGCTCCACCTCGGCTGTGATGAAAGTGGCAAAGGCGATGTCTTCGGTCCACTCATTTCTGCCTGCGTCATCGCCGACGGCGACATGGTGCGCGAGTGGCTCAAAGCAGGCATTGCCGACAGTAAAAAAATCGCCGACGGCAAGATTCTCAAGCTGGATAAACTGATTCGCGAAACCAAGGGCGTGGTAGTCAAAACCGTCTTTGCTCGCATGCCCAAGTACAATCAGCTCTATACAAAATTCGGTGAAAACTTAAACAAGCTCCTCGCTTGGTACCACGGCAAAGCGATCAATGAAGCCCTCAAAACCCGCCCAGCCCCCTGGGGTGTGCTCGATCAATTCTCCAAGCAGAAACTGGTCGATCCCTATGTGAAGAAAGTGCACCCAAATTTCGAGCTCATCTCGCGCACCAAGGCCGAGTCTGATCCCGTAGTTGCTGCCGCTTCGATAGTCGCCAGAGCTACCTACATCCGCGAGATGAATGCCCTAAATGAACAGTGTGAGATGAAACTCTTTAAAGGAGCGAGCAAACAAGTTCTCGAGCAAGCCAAGCAAATATTTGAGAAAGAAGGCGTGGACGGACTCGAATACTGTGCAAAAATGCACTTTAAAACCGTCTACGAAGCCCAAGGTTTAAAGCCACCGGAGAAGCCTAAGTTTGTGAAGGGGTGATTAATTTTTAGCATTTTGTGAATTTTTGTGGGCTACTTAGATACTTATTTAGATTTATGGGCTTTGACTGTGGCTTTTTCTGCTGCTGGTTGAGCTTGTCTTATAGTTATACGAATTGAAGGTTGTTAGCGATCTACACAAGCCCATGACCCGTTTGGAATAGAGAGAGTATGTGTACCCTTTAAGAGCATTTCCCCAGAGGAAATATTCCCATTTTTTTCGATTTTTTTCAGCAAATTGCTCAATACGGTGGGGGTGAAGCCCGGCGTGTGTGAAGTCAGATAAATAAAGCGGTACTCTGGACTGAGGACGCGATGCACTTTTTCGAGAGTTTCAACCATTGCGTGCTCAATTTTGTAGAGTTCTCCGCTTTTGCCTCGCCCAAAGGAGGGGGGATCGAGGAGAATGCCGTGGTAACGTCTTCCGCGTCTGATTTCACGACTGAGAAATTTATTCACATCGTCCACAATCCAGCGAATCGGGGGGTCTTCTAGTTGATTGATTTTGGCATTTTCTTTAGCCCATTGAACCATGCCTTTTGAGGCGTCTACGTGACAACATCTCGCTCCTGCCTGTGCGGCTGCTAGGGTCGCACCGCCTGAGTAGGCGAAGAGATTTAAAAAGTGGAAGGGCTCTTTTTGGTTCCTTGTGTCCTCGCTCTTGGCAAGTCTGATTTTTGATTGAAGGGTATTCCAGAGCGCAAGGGTTTCCGGAAAGATACCGATGTGCCCAAAGTTTGTTGTCGCCAGTTTCATTTTTACGGAATTGGCTTGAATGACCCAATTTTCAGGTAGGTTATGGAGACCGTGCCAATGCAGACCTTTCCTACGATTGAAGGATGCGTGGGCTTCCCTCCATGCGTTTACTTTTTCTTTATCGCGGGGCCATATGGCTTGAGAGCAGGGGCGGATCAGTCGATACTTGCCAAATTGTTCGAGTTTCTCGCCTGAGCCGCTGTCGATTAATTGGTAATCTGAATCTGACATATTTGAGTATTTGAGTGAGTCCAAATTTAAAAATAAATAGCCTTTAGCTTCTCTATGATTCAGTTTATGAGTTATCTATGTTTGTTTAATTCAATGATGCTTATGTGTTTTGCGGGTTTATGTCTATCCTTTAGCCGCTTATATCGTCACATCATGAAATCCTTACAAGCTCACATCAGTTGATGGTTAAGAGTATTTTCGATGAAAAGCTTTTAGGGGGAAATGTTTGCCGGGACAGAGATTTTTTTCAATGTCTTTGTGACCGGCAAATTTAAGCCTCTTGTCGAGAATATAGCCTTGAAGCCAGTCGATGAGGGCGATAAGTGATTTCAACTGAGCTTGGCTAGGTTTCGTTTTTTCAAAGTTTCCTACTAGGCAGATGCCGATACCTACTTCGTTGATATAAGTGTTTTTGACATGACCTCCGTGTAATTGTTTCATCCAGCGACTACCCATTTCAATTTGGCCATCTTTAGAATCAGTTCCGTTGCCGATGACAAAGTGATAGGCAAGCCCGTTTTGCATCCCTCTTTGTCGATGGGATTGATCAAACATCGAGGCGTTCCCGCGTTCTGTGGCTGAGTGGTGGACAACAATAATTTCCCACTGCTTGCGCTTGAGTTTGATTTTAGCATTTTGGCTTTTGAGGTGCCTAATGGGATCTCGGTATGAGTAATTGATGGGATCGGGTAGGGTCAATTTTTGTCCAATTTTGATTAGGTCGGTTTTTAAATTATTGAGTCGCTTGATCTTTGAGACGCTGGTGTCATGCCTTTTGGCGATACCGGAGAGAGTATCACCTCGCTTGACAACATAGCTAATAGAGCCGGAAACGGCATGAGGGAAAAAGCTGAGGACGGGTAAAGCAAAACTTGAAAGAATCAAATTTTTTGTAAACCATCTTCTAGTAAATCCCATGCGTTGACAGTGCTGGTTTGAAGAAAAATGTAAAGCATTGCTCGCTTTAAGTTAAAAATAGTTTTTTATCTCGACTCTTATGGTTTCTAAACAGAAATACACTTTAGGAGAAGCGGTTCCTGATAGTCCACATTCGGTTGTTTCGAATTTGCCGACGCTTGCAGATGTCTGCGCTTATCAAGAAAAAGCTACTTATGTCACTGAGGCGATGGGGCAGGGCTATCCGCGTTTTGTCGAGCACCGCTGGGTTCGAGCTCTTAGGGAACGCATGGCTGCCGATATAGGTGTGCCCGCAGCGTCGGCAGTAGTGGTGCGGAAATTAACGCGACGTTTAAGAGATAGCATCTTGGCTTTAGATCCAGCGATTCAATGTCACAATTTTGGGGCACAGGTCTATGGGATAGCTACGGATTTGCTCTATTTTAGAAAGGAGCACTACAGCCCTAAGGGAGAAGCAAAGTTGAAAGCTTTTGTACAATATACGGGTTGCCGAATTAGCTCACGCATCGCTGAAGAACTCCTCGCTGGCTTGGGCTACTTTGGGGGCGGGCACAGAGAAATTTATGGAGCAGAGTGTGAAGGGGTGGAGAGTGAGGTCATTCAAAGCATTGCTGAATTGTCGGGTCTGCCGTCTTCGGAAGCAGTCTCGATTACAGCTTCGGGAATGAACGCTTTTTACGCTGCCTTTAAGGCGATGCAGTCACGACAACTGGCTCGGGGACGCACAGAGTGCTTGCAATTGGGTTGGCTCTATGTTGATTCGGGGCATATTTTACAAAAATACTTGTCTGCTGAGGAGACTCTTTCTGTCGAGTATGCGATTTCTGATACCGAGGCGATTCTGTCAAAAGTTGAGTCCTTTGGGGAAGCTTTGTCCGTAGTAGTTTTAGAATTTCCAACCAATCCTTTCTGTGAATTGGCTGATTTAAAACAGATTTCTGAAGCGGTTTGGGCTCAGGGCGGGCTCTTGCTTATAGATCCTTCCATCCTCTCTGTGTACAATGTTAATTGTACTCATTATGCCGATGTGTTGGTGAGTAGTTTAACTAAGTACGCTGCTCATAATGGCGATGTCATGGCGGGAACTGTGGTGCTCAATGAGGCTTCAGCTGCCTATGCAGAATTGAGGGAGGGGATTAGTGCCTACGCGATTCCCCTCCATGATGCTGACCTCTGCGCTTTGCATAGGTCTATGCGGACTGCTCAATCTTCTGTCGAGCGTATTAATGAAAATACGCGTCGGGTGGTCGACTTTCTCAAGGGGCATCCCAAGGTGAGGAGAGTTTTTTCGGTTTCGGAAAATCAGCGAGAGCACTCCTATTTAAATGGGACCAATGCTCAGGGTTCGATCGTCAGCATTGAACTAGAGGGCTCGATGGAAGTATTTTACGATCGCGTGCAATTAGTTAAGGGTCCGAGTTTTGGCACGGACTTCACCATCGTCTGTCCTTATTTTTATTTAGCTCATTACGATCTAGTGATGGATACGAGTCCAAATAATTTATGCGATCGTTTAGGCATGGATCGCAATTTGATCCGCATCTCGGTGGGGTGTGAGCCGATCGAGGAATTAATCGGTGCCTTTACCTCGGCATTGGATGCCCTTTGACCTTGAGAATTTCACTGACGATGGGCTTGTGTCTGTGCTTTTGTGCGGGTTTTAAAAAAAATGTAAAAAAAATAAAAAAAAGCTTGTAGGAACTAAATTTAGTGCCATTTTCCATCATTCTCTCAATGGGGTAGCAATCACAGGCTAACAGTAGCTTTTCTTAAATTAATTATTTTTTTTAAATTAGCTATTGACGGACAACTTGTGACTCTTCACTTTGATGAGCTTTCGTCTTTTCGAAAGGGTTCTTTGAAAGTTTACTTTATGTGATTGTCGGTTTTACCGTCAATTCTTACATTTAATGTGCAAGTTACTACCCAGTA
>MDSZ01226515.1_pt1 | contig 14067 bp, 7 predicted proteins | sample 811201 | NCBI WGS metagenome assembly MDSZ01 (sample SAMN05326647, study PRJNA326480) | marine metagenome | isolation source: seawater | place: Indian Ocean: North | collected 2010
CAGGGCGGTGCCGTCGGGCAAGGTGGTCCATGCGCCCGGAAAAGGGTTCAGCCCACGCACGAGGTTGTGCACCTCCTGGGCCGACTTGCCCCAGTCGATCCGGCCGTGTTCTTTGAAAAGCTTGGGCGCTTCCTTGAGCGCCTCATGTTCAAGCAACATGGATTGCTGGGGCACAGCCTCCGCGCTTCCGGAGGCGAGCGCGTCGACGCTTTCCACCAAAAGGTGTTTGCCGGCATCCAAAATTCGGTCGTGCAAGTCGCCTGTGGTGTCGTCAGGTCCGATGGGCACTTCCACGCGGCCGAGCACGTGGCCGGTGTCGATTTGGTGTTGGAGCAAAAACGTGGTGGCCCCCGAGACCGTTTCGCCATTCAAGACCGCCCAATGGATCGGGGCGGCTCCACGGTATTGCGGGAGCAGGGACCCATGAAGATTGATTGTGCCCAACCGGGGGAAGTTCCAGACCACTTCCGGCAACATGCGGAAGGCAACCACCACCCCCAAATCTGGCGCCCATGCGTCCAGTGTGGCTCGGAAATCAGGCGACTTCAACTTCTCTGGCTGGGCCAGAGGGAGCCCGTGCTTCTCCGCGACCACCTTCACTTCGGAGGCGCGGAGCGAACGTCCTCGGCCGGCGGGCCGGTCTGGGGCGGTCACAACGCCCACGACCTCGTGGTGAGATTCCAACAGCCGCTCGAGGCAGGTTGCGGCGAACCCTGGGGTTCCAAGAAAGACAATGCGCAAGGGCTGTGTGGAGTGTGTCATGCCTTGCAAAGGTCCAACAACCCTTTCAAGAATCGTGCAGCGAAGGATGGCCGTCGCGCCAAGGCACGAATTTCAAGCACGCGGCCGACCCCAACAGGATGCCGCCGAAATACACCCAGTCGGCCCGCCAAATCACATGGATGGGTGCAGTCCATTCCAACGCCAAGACGTAGGCCACCGCGATGTACACCGTCACACTCGTGAGTTCAATCCAAAAGGCGTGCTTGGTGAAGCCTGCGCCCTGCAGCACGGCGATGGCGATGGCGCTGAGGGCGTAGCATTGGATGGCGATCCATGCCGTGCCCAAGGTGTCGGCCATGGCCGCGTGTCCGACCGCTTCTTCCACTTGGTCAAAAAAGTGTCCTGCAATCCATTCTGGGTAGGCCACGTAGCCGTGGGTCAAGGACCACACCCCGAGGTAGCTCAACGCCACCAGGGTGAGCAAGGCCCGAGGGAGGTCTTGTTGTCGGCCTTCGCCAATCAACGTGGAGACCACGGTTCGGGTGGTTTGGCCCAAGCCTGTGCACACCACGAAGGCGAGCATGAACGCATTGCGCGTGAGGTGGCTGACCTTGAGTTCCATCATGCCCACGCGCTCGACGAAGAAGAAAAAGCTCGCCCACGTGGAAATGGTCAAGCCAAATTGTGCCATGACCGGCATGGCCAACTTCCACCATTGCCGGAGGGTGTCTCGGCACAGCGCCCTCCGTCCCATGAACGAGTCGGGGTGCATGTGAAACCTGGCGATGGCCCAAGCAAGGAGTGCGCCGGTCGTTTCAGCGATGAGCGAGGCGCGGGCTGCACCCTGCGCACCGAGTTGGGGCCCACCCCAAAGTCCCTCCACCCAGTACGCGTCCAGGAGGATGTTGATGCCCGCCATGGTCAAAGCGAGGGGAAGGAGGGGTTTGGTTTTGGCCTGTCCGATCCAGTCGGCTTCCAGGGCCATCAGAAGGGCGTAGGGCACGAATCCCCAGCCGCGGATGGCCAGGAACGGCGTGAACAGATCCCGAACCTCACGGTTGGCCATCAACGGTTCCCAACCGCCCCAAGCGTTGACGCCCAGCACCAGGGCCGTCAACACGGCGCCAAGGGCCACCAAGGCCACCCTGCCCGTGCGCGAGGCCACCGCCATGCGCCCGCCTTGGTCAGCGCCCTGATGGCGGGCCACCAAGATTTGAATGCCCATGCTCCCACCCGTGAGGACCATGACGAAGGTGAGGTACACAAGCGCCGCATTGCCTGCGGCGTTCAATTCCAATTCTCCGGCGCGGCTGAGGAAAAAGTTGTCCGTGAGCACCACAAAAAACTGCACCAAGCTGCCGAGCGAGATGGGCACGGCGATGCGGAGCAGGTCGCGTGGGCGAATGGACAGGGGGGAGGCGCTCACAAGTTGGAAAGGAGTGTGGCGGGTGGGGTCAGTCCTTCCCGTGCCAAGATGCCGGACGCGTGGCGGACGGATTTGAACATCCACTCGGCACGCAACACCGCCAACTCCTCTGGACGCAAGGTCCACGAGATGTCCGAGGCACGCAAGCGTTGGTTGAGGCGATGCATGAGAACGGCCGCGGCCACGCTGATGTTGAAGCTTTCTGTGAATCCGTGCATGGGGATCTCGACGAACGCATCGGCGTGTTCCATCATGAAGTCGGAGGCGCCAGAGAACTCGGTCCCCATCACCAGGGCCACCGGTTGGTCCAGAGGCAAGGTCTCAGGCGTGTGTCCAGATGCATGGGGAGAGGTGACCACCAGCCGGTGTCCATGCGACTTGATGCGGTCGACGCACGCTTGTTTGGCGTTGTCCGCGCCGAGATGCCGATGAAGCTGGAGCCATTGGGACGCTCCCTTGGCCACGCCTTTGTTTCTGGACCACGCGTTTTCGTTTTCGATGAGGTGCACGTCAAGCAGCCCAAACCCGTCGGCACTTCGCATCACGGCACTGGCATTTCTGCTCTGATAGACGTTTTCAAGCACCACAGAAATGTGCCTTGTGCGTCCTGCGGACACACGTTCGATGTGCCCCAAACGCGCCTCGGTCAGGAGGGGGCGCAACACGTCCATGCACGCGTGGGCGTGGTCAACTTGGGCAGACGTGGGAGAAGGGTAGGGCACGGACGCAAATTTGGACCCAAAAGAAAGTCCCTCCACCCAAGGGTGGAAGGACTTTCAAAAAGGTGGCTTGTCAATCAGACAGTCAAGCCAGCGCCAGCCTTGAACTTCACAACGTTCTTGGCAGCGATCTGGATCTCAGCGCCGGTCTGTGGGTTGCGGCCAGTGCGTGCAGCACGCCTGCTCACAGAGAAAGAACCGAAGCCAACGAGTGACACGCGGTCACCAGACTTCAAAGCACCGTGGATGGCACCGGTTGTGGCGTCGAGGGCGCGAGCGGCGTCGGCCTTAGAGAGTCCAGCGCCAGCGGCGATGGCATCGACCAATTCAGACTTGTTCATGAGAATGGTTTTTGAAATGAATAAAAGAGTGTCGTAGCCAAATGTAGAGGCGCAATCCCAGTGTTGGCAAGGGGTGTGGCGCCTCACGGGGCATTTTGTGAACAACCCTTTCTTTTGTGTTGATAAGGCCGAGAAAAACGGCCGAAAACCGCGTGAAACCGGGCGTTTCAGCCCAGCTCAGCCCAATTTTTCAGGCTTCGGTCGGACCATTTCAAGCAGCAACGCACTTCCCGCGAGCACCAGATAGCCCCATCCCGTGACCCCCACGACCCAATGTTGTCCTGCGGACACGAGGCACGCGACCACCCCGAGGCTGACGCGCACAATGCCCAAAAATTCCACATCCCGCTCAGGGTCGGATTCAGGCACGTGGGTGAGGGCGCCCATGACATGGGCTGCCAGACACACCCAAGGTGCGACTGCGGAGGGCAATTGGACCACCCCGGCAAGCGCCACGCCCAAGGCGAACAGATGCAACAAGATGTGAAGGCGTCGTGGCATTCTACCCATGGCGCAAAAATAAATGCGCAACCCCCACAATACCTTCGCGGCATGAACGACTTCCAGCCTTATTGCCCTGAAATTCGCTTCGCTGACGTGGACGCGTACGGCATCGTGCACAACGCCAAGTACTTGGTCTACATGGAGCAGGCCCGCATCCACTGGTGGCGCCAAGCGGTAGGCGGCAGTGCTTGGGATTGGACCAAGATCGGCGTGCTGGTTGCGCACCACACCATCGACTACCTGAGTCCCGTTCAACTTGGCGACGCGTTGGAGGTGTCGTGCGTCGCAGGGGACGTCGGAACCAAAAGCATGGACGTGCATTACACCATGGCGTGCAAGGGCCGGCCGGTGGCCAAGGCCAAAACGGTGCTGGTGTGCTTCGACCACGAGAAAAAGCAGACCACTTCTGTGCCCCAAGAATGGCGCGACGCGCTCGAGCGCCTCAAAGCGCCGACCAAAGCTTGATCTCCGCCGGGGCGTTCGGACTCAGCGGCGAATCACCCAAACCTGATGCGACCAAGCACCGAGGGTGTCCTCGGGCGTCAACACATCTGCCGCCAGCGTGCCGTCGGGTTGGAGCCGTTCCATCGCCACAGCATCTTGAACCCAAGGTCCCACGTTGTCCCAAGGCAAGGGACGCGTGTCGTTCGCCGCGTTGACCAAGGTCACAATGCGCACGTCGTCTTGTTCTCGACTGAACCCGTAAACGCCGCGCTTCGGGAAGAAATGCTCCAGCCCACCTTGAAAGGCACGTGGGAACGCTTTGCGAATGTTCAAGAGCCCATGGACGTGGTCAAACCACACCGACTCTTCAACCGTGCGTCCTTCGGCGGCGAACGCATTCCGGCCGTCCTCGGGCCAACCTCCGGGAAAGTCTTGGCGGACTTTGCCGTCGGGTTCGCACCGCGTGTCAAACCCCAGTTCGGTGCCGTAGTACAAGCAGGGCGTGCCGCGTCCCATCAGCAACATCGCGAGTCCTGCTTTCGCTTTGTCGGCGTCGCCGGCCTCTGCGATCCACCTGTGGGTGTCGTGGTTGTCCAAAAAGGTCACCAGTTTTTGAGGGTCGGGATACAGAAAGTCTTCCACCAGCACTTCATAGACCTTGCCGATGCCGTGCTCCCAGCCTTCGCCTTGCTCCATGGCTTCCTGCATGGCAAAGTGCCACGCGAAGTCCACCGCGCCATCAAGGCCCGTGGTGGGTCCCCAACCGAATCCATTTCCCTCGACAAGGGCCGCTTGTTTCGCTGAACCGTACACCCAAGCTTCCGCGAACATGAAACAATCTGGGAAAGATTCAGACACCCGCTTGGTCATGGCGGCCATGGCGTCTTGCTGGCCGTAGGTGTAGGTGTCGATGCGCAATCCGTCGATGCCGACTTCCGCCATCCACCACAAGATGTTGGTGCCCATGTAGCGCTGCAAGTCCTCATTCGCTTGGTTCATGTCGGGCATCATGCGGTCGAACCATCCGTCGTTGAAGCCGGCGACATCTGGGCTTTGGCCGTGGGGATCCAGCACAACGCCGCTTCTGTAGTTGGTGCGCTTGTCGTCGGTGAACCCGCCTTTCCAATTGTGCACCCAAGCGCTGTCCACAGGGTGTGTCAAAAGGCGGTGAATGTTGCCCCAGTGGTTGGGCACCCAATCATGCACGATGCGAATGCCTCGGTCATGCGCAGCAGCTGCGAGGCTTTTGTATGCCTTCAACGTGCCCAGACGCGGGTCCACGAGGTAGCTGTCCGTGCAGGCGTATCCGTGGTACGAGGTTTTGGCCAAATCGTTGGCCACCACGGGCGTCATCCACACCGCGCCGACGCCGAGTTCTTCGAGGTAATCCAGCTTCGACTCCACGCCGGCCAAGTCTCCACCGTGACGGGCGTACATCTCTGTTCGGTCGATGCCGCGCTCAAGCTGTCCCTTCACGTCGTCGTTGGACGGGTCTCCGTTCGCAAACCGGTCTGGCATGATGAGGTACATGGCGGGGGCCTCTTCCCACCGGTCGAGGCGGTTGCTGGGCATGGCAGGCACGACTTGAAATGGAAAAGACGTCCAACGCCCCCGTTCCGGCAAGACGTTCAAGGCGACTTCAGTGGCCTCCTGGACCCCGGACACGTCCAATTCAATCCAAACGTGGCCAGGCAGGGTGGAAGGGCGCCAGCTCAGCAGGGTCACCTCGTCGTTGTCGGTGTCCACGTCTCTGGGAACGCCGAGGTCGGGGTGCGACACCAGGACTTCCACCTTTCCTTCTTCCAAGTCGCCCCACCATCCAGGAGGGTCGACATGCCCCGTCTGGGCGACCGCGGCCAAGGCGCTCAACCCCAAGGCGAAAACGCAAGCAATGTTGTGGACAGTGTTGTTCATGATTTTGCGAAAATCGGATTCTGTGGGGGACGAATGTCGGGCCCCTTCCCCCTAGATTTGCTCGAAAGTGTCATTTTTACACCAAACCATCTAACGTTACACGATGAAACAATTTTTCTCTCTTGTCGCTGTGGCTCTCCTGGGCTCGGCAGCCTGGGGCCAAACCATGGTGACCCTCACGGTCGACATGACCAACGAAATGGTGAGCGCAGACGGCGTCCACGTGGCGGGCAACTTCCAAGGTTGGGATCCTGGGGCCACACCCATGACCGACAACATGGACGGCACGTGGTCGTACAGCTTTTCTTCGGACACCGCAGCCACATACCAGTACAAGTTCATCAACGGCAACGCTTGGGGATCTGACGAGAGCATTCCCGGTGCCTGCGCGTACGACGGCAACCGCCAGATCATGGTGGACGGCGCCATGGGCGACGTGATGTCCACGGTGTGTTACAACAGTTGCGCGGCGTGCGGCATGACCACCGTGCGTTTCCGTGTGGACATGAGCAACGAAGACGTGTCGCCATTTGGTGTCCACGTGGCCGGTTCATTCCAAGGCTGGGATCCTGCGGGAACCGAGTTGATGGACCCAGACGGAGACATGGTGTACGAGAGCATCCAGCACTTCGACGCGGCAGACATGACTGAAGTCGAATTCAAGTTCATCAACGGCAACACCTGGGCAGACCCCAACGAGCTGATCGACGGCGCATGTGGCAATGAGTCTGGCAACCGCGTGTTGATGCTCGACAGCGAGAACATTCTGCTCGCCGCCGACGCCACAGGCGGGGCCTACTGCTTCAACTCGTGCTCGGCATGTGTGGCGCCTTTGGTGGTGACGTTCACCGCAGACATGAGCGTGGTGTCCAGCGTGTCCCCTGAGGGCGTGCACTTGGCAGGTTCTTTCCAAGGTTGGGACCCAGCAGGGACGCCTTTGATGGACAACGGCGACGGCACTTGGAGCGTGTCTTTGGAAGTGCCTCCAGGCACCCACGAATTCAAGTTCATCAACAGCAACGCATGGGACGGCAACGAAGAAAACATGGAAGGCTCTGGCTGCAACAACGGCGGCAACCGCATCGCGACGTTCGACGACATGAACAACACCTACACCGCGTGCTTCAACACGTGCCCAGGTGAGTCTTGCACCCCAGACCCCGACCCAGCCAACATCACGTTCCGTGTGAACATGGCCGAGCAAGAATTGACCTCCGACCAAGCGGTCTTTGTGTGGGGTGGATTCACCGGCTGGCAAGGCGGTGCCATTGAGATGACCGACGCGGACGGCGACGGCGTGTGGGAGCACACCGAGAACATTTCTGGTGGCGCCAACGTCGACTACAAGTACAGCATTGGCCACCCCAACGACGAGGGCGTGGTGGAAGAATCTGGTGTGTTCGTCATGGACGGCGACACCACCAACTGGACCCTCGCAGGATGCGGTGTGGACAATGGCTTCGGTGGCTTCAACCGCCGTCACGTGCGTTCTGGCATGGACGAAGTGCTCGACGTGGTGTGCTTCAACACCTGCTCGGACTGCGAAGGCAGCGACGCATTCGTCCAGGATTTGACCCAGGCCTTGATGTTGTTCCCCAACCCTGCAGAAGGCCGCGTGGTCGTGGCTGGATTGTCTGGGGCAGCCCTAGTGAGTGTGGTCGACGCCCAAGGCCGCGCAGCGCGTGTGTGGGACAACCTTGTCTTGAACGGACAAAACGAGTTGTCTTTGGAAGGCTTGCGTGCCGGGTTCTACCACGTGGTGGTGGAGCAGGAGGGAGCGCGAGGCGTTCAGCGCTTGGTGATCAAGTAAGATTCATTCCTTTTTGTGGAGAAAGCCTGGGCTTCGGCCCGGGCTTTTTTGTTTCTGAAAAAGGAATCGGTCTGGCCGAGTTGCGATGTTCAAAGGAAGACGTGGCTTGATGAAAACTTCACGCAGCCTGGGCGAACCTCCGTGTATATTTGCGACAAACTGATTCACAACCTAAACCTTCTTCATGAAGCGATTGTACACCCTCGCGGTGGCCATGGGAACTGCAGTTCTCGCCACCGCCCAAATCACCGGAATCTCCGTGGAGACCGTGATGGAGCACGATGGCCTGGCCATCCCTGAGCTCGCCGGCCACACCACGTACCGCGTGTACGCCGACGTGACGTCGAGCACCGATTTCATTTCGGCTGTCTACGGCAACCAAGACTCACCCTTGATGTTGGGCACGGACGGCGCGTTTTTCCACGACGCCACTGCAGGCAATTTTGCCCAAAACGTGGTGCCGTCGTTGTTCTCCTTTTTCCCAACCTTGGAGTACGACAGCTGGCTGACCATTGGCATTTCCAACTCCGATGAGGGGTCGTCTGTGCAGAACACCCCATCCACCCTCGTGGATGCCTTCGCCGCATTCAACGCGGGTGACGGATTTGTCGTGAACGACCCCATCGGAGGGTCGTGGTTCAACCTGCTTCAGTGTCTTTCGACCCTTGAAGAGTGCGCCATGGAGGATTTGGCCTTCGGTGGGGCGGACAACCGCGTGCTGCTCGCGCAGTTGACGAGCACAGGAGACGTGTACGGCGTGTTCAACATGCAGGTCTTCCCTGCAGGCGACCAAGACGAAGAAATCAAGCAGACCTTGACGTTCTCTTCGGACGCTGCAGATGTGTTTGGATGCACCAACCCTGCGGCCACAGGCAACGAGGAGGGCGAAGGCATGTACGATTCCGCCGCCACCATTGACGACTTCTCGTGTGTGCTTCCTTGCACCGTGGATTTGTCCTTGGCCAACGTCACGTCCCCCACATGCCACGGAGATGCGGATGCAGGCATTGCTGTGGAAGCGATGGGTGCCCAAGGTGCGGACTACTTCTACCTGGACAGCATTGGAAGCCAACAGGGATTGAACTTCGGCAACTTTGGCAACTTGTTTGCGGGCACCTACATGGCGTTCGTGGAGGACGCTGCGGGTTGTCGCGACAGTGTGGAAGTCGTGGTTCCTGTGACCGAGCCCATTGAGGTGGTTGTGGAACTGACCGCCCCTGTCTCGTGCGCAGGAGAGGAGGACGCCGAGTTGTCTGTGGCTTCGGCCACCGGAGGCACAGGCGACTTCACCTACTTCCTGTCGATCGATCCTGAGAACACCACCATGGAAACCACATGGACAGGGTTGGCTCCAGGCCAAACCGTCTCGGTGTGGGCGACGGACAGCAACGGTTGCATCCAGCAGTCGAGCAACAGCATCGCCATCACAAGCCCAACCCCCATCAGCGTGAGCTTGTCCACGTCAGGCACGGGCATTTTGGATGCGACTTGCGCGGACATTGAATATGGAGGCATCTTCTTGGTGGGCCTCGGCGGAAATGCCCCAGCGACCATCGAGTTCTCTGTCGACGGCATGAACTTCGGCCCAAGCCCTGTGACCGTCTCTGGCGGCACCTACACTGTGATTGCACAGGACGTGTACGGTTGCCAAGTGACCATGTCAGAACCCGTGGAGGTTGGTCCTGCGGCCATCGAGGTCAATGCCATGGCCATGGCTGAGGTCTGCTTTGAAGGCAACGACGGTGAGGTGTCCTGGGCGCCTGTGGGCGGTGAAGGTGCCTACACCTACGTCTTCAACGGTGAAGCCACCACTTCAACGTCGGCCTCTGATTTGGCCCCTGGTGACTACGACGTGGTGGTGACCGACGGCAACAATTGCTCGTCCACAGCCACGGTGACGGTGGAGCCAGGCGTGGCCATTGTGGCCAGCACGTCCGTGATCGATGCAGAGTGCGCCGGTGAAAACGACGGAGAGGTGACGGTGACTGCGGAGGGCGGCAGCGGCGCCTTCCAGTACAGCGACGATGGTGTCAACTTTGCCGACGGCAACGTGTTTGACGACCTCAACGCGGGCTCGTACACCTTCTTCGTGCAAGACGAATTCGGATGCAGCGGTTCCGTCACGGCCAACGTGTCAGAGCCTGCGGCCATTGAAATCTCGGGCATCGTGTCGGAGGGCGCTGTCACAGGCGAGGGCAGCATCGACATCAACATCACAGGCGGTTTGCCCCCTTACGAGTACGAGTGGATTGGCCCCGGTGTCAGCGGGACCACAGACCAGGACTTGACTGGCATTTCCACAGGTGTGTACATCGTGGAAGTGACCGACGCCAACGGCTGCAGCGCGGACGAGACGTTCAACCTGACCACCTCAGTCCAGGAAATTGCAGCTGGTGTGGTGGCCTCGGTGTTCCCCAACCCATCGCAAGGCTTGTTTGCCGTTGAGATTGCTGGGCCAACCCAAGGTGCTGTGGACTACCACGTCTTGGACGCACAAGGTCGCATGTTGACCCAAGGACAATGGGTCGGTGCAGGCCAGTTGTTCCGCGAGACCTTGGATTTGACCGGTGCTGAAGCTGGGTTGTACCAGCTCGTGTTGGTGGCCCAAGGCCAGCCAACCTCTGTGCAGATTGTCAAAATGAACTGACCTCCCGTCAGTCCCATCTCATGCGAAAGGGAAGGCGGATGGCCTTCCCTTTTTCTTTTTCCGTTCCAGACATTGCAGGCTCAGCCATTCTTCTCGAACTTTTTGCGCAGGTTCACGTACCAAGTGACCCAGTCAACGATTCACACATGCCCGACTTCAAGTTCTCTCGCCTTGCCAAGGCCTTCACAACCGCCTGTTTCTTCGTGCTGATGGGGGGATGGTCCCACGCGCAAGATGCCTTTCCTGATTTCAGTTTGACCGTGGAAGCCACGCCCGCTGTGGCTGTGGAGAACGCCACGACCTACCGGTTCTACGTCAACATGATGGAGGCCGGAGATCGGATGTCGGCTGTGTTCGGCAACAGCGCGAAGCCACTTGTGGTGGAGGTGCCCGAGGGGGCGTTCAACGCTGCAGAAAATGGGTCTTGGAATGCGGTCGGCTTGACACCTGCCTTGTTCCCCATGTTTCCTGAGTTGCAGGACGACACGTACGCGACGGTTGGATTGACGGGCCCAGCTTCTTTGTCCGAGTTGGACAATGCGGCCGACCCTCAAATGGCTGTGGACGATGCCCAACCAGGTGTTCAGGCATTTTTCACGTCGGATGGAGACGACGAATTGCGTGCCGACTCTGAGATTGGCACGGTGTGGTTTGTGCTGAACGACGCGTCCAACGCCCTTCCTGACGAATCCATGCGGGTCTTGATCATGCAAGTCACCACCACCGGATCTGTGTCCGGCACGGTGAATTTTCAGGTCCTGCCCGAGGGGCCACTGGGATTGGGCACCGACGAAGTCCGCACCGTGTCGTTCAGTGGAGAAGGGGTGTTCTACGACGCTGATTTTGGACCTGTCTTTGGATGCACCGACCCCGCGGCGTGCAACTACAACGAGCTCGCCAGCGACGACGACGGTTCCTGTCTGCAATTCGACGTTTGCGGCGTTTGCGATGGGCCCGGTTTGGCCGAGGGAACGTGCGATTGCGATGGCAACGTGTTGGACGCGGTCGGTGTGTGTGGTGGCGGGTGTTTGGATGATGTGGACGGCGACGGCGTGTGCGACTCTGAAGACGGTTGCTTGGACGTGGATGCATGCAACTACCTCGAGCCCAACACGACAGAATGCGATTTCTGCAGCTGTGCAGAAGGGGTTGCAGAGGGCACAGGTTTGGTGCTTGAGACCTTCGCCACGGATGTGGAAGGAGGGCTGACGTGTTACCATCTCTTCCTCGAGGCCGATGCCCCAGGCGACGTCCTAACAGCGGTGTTGGGCAAGGCTGGTGCGCCTTTGGTCATCACGACCACCGGGACATGGTTTCAAAACGATGGAAGTCCTTACGATTCTCATTTGACTTTTGGAGACGGAGGTCAGGAATTGGCGTTGCTCGGAGACCCGACGACGTGGGCGGCGTTCGAGGGTGGCGCAGGCTTGTTGTTCAACGACGAGGTGGGAGGCGGCTGGACCCTGGATGGTGTCCAAGGTGTGTCTGCAGACGACCAGAGCCGAATTTGGCTGGGGCAGCTGACGACGGCAGGCGACGTGTTCGTTCAATTCCAAGCCCAAATGTTGGCCGGAGGAACTCCCTCTGGTGCAGAGTTGCGTGCGGTTCAAGTCCAGGGGTCGAGCACATCGAATCCTGCCGACAACGCCTGCGGTTGCACCAACGAGCTGGCCACGAATTTTGACCCGTCCGCAGACTACGACGACGGCTCCTGCGAGGGTGTGGCGGAAGGCTGCACCGACCCTGTGGCGTGCAATTTTGACGCTGGGGCAGATGTCGACGACGAATCGTGCACCTATGCAGAGGATGGCTTCGATTGTGCGGGAACATGCCTGGTGGGCGATGTGGATGGTGACGGGATTTGCGATGCGGTGGACGATTGTGTGGACATGGAAACGCCTGTGTGGACCTTCTTCCCCGCGGACGACACCTTGTCTTGTTCGGACCCCATGCCAGATCCGTCGTTGACCATGCCTGAGGCGTCAGACGATTGCGGACCTGTGAGCGTGGAATGGGTGGTCGACGGTCCCTTCGAGTACCCCTTCGGATGCTTGCAGAGTTACCTCTGTCCCAGGGTGTACCAAGCCACCGATGCGGCGGGCAACACCCTTGTGGACACCGTCATGTTCACGGTGCTCGACCTCGAGGCTCCGTTGTTCTTGTTCCCCACCCAAAGCACAATTCAGGTGGATGAACTTGCGGGTGAAGTGGTGCCCGCCGCGGAGGCCATGGTGGCCGACGCCTGCGACGACGCAGCAGGATATGTGGTGATGGAAGACACGTTGAGCAACAATGGCTTGGAGGTTGTCCTTCAACGCACGTTCACGGCCTCGGACGCCTGCGGCAACACGTCGGTGTTTGTGCAAACCATCGGTGTGACGTTGGCGTTGGAAGGGTGCATGGATCCCGAGGCGTGCAACTTCGACGAAGTCGCCAACGTGGACGACGGTTCGTGCACCTTCGCCGAGGGCGGATATGCGTGCGACGGTTCTTGCTTGGCAGACACCGATGGAGATGGCGTGTGTGACCCCTTTGAGGTGTTGGGATGCACGGATTTGGCGGCGTGCAATTTCAACATCGACGCCACGGAAGAAGATGGTTCGTGCGACTACTGTTCGTGTGAGCAGAATTCGTTTGAGGGCTATGGCTTGTTGGTGGAGTCTCACATGGTCCACGAGGAGGGCGAATTGGCTGGTCTGACCACGTACCGGATGTACGTCACGACGCCCAACCCCACGGACGTGTTCAGTGCGATGTGGGGGGATTCAGACACGCCTTTGCTCATCACCACCAGCACCTCGTTTTACCAGCATCCGCTTGGGAGCTCCCTCGGACACAACATTTCGCCCTTGGCGTTTGAGGTCTTGCCCGAGCTGGAATACGACAGCTGGTTGACCGTGGGGCTGGACGGTCCAGCAGGCCCCAACGACCAAGCACCTTCCCCCATTGGAGATTCTGAGTCTGGGTGGTTGAGCAACTTTGAAGCTGGCGGGGATGTTGTGTTGAACGACGAGACGGGCGGTGCCCTTTACGTGGTCAACGATCCCTCGGAGAACATCGTGTCTGGCGACGACTTGCGCATTTTGGTGGGGCAATTCACCACCGACGGCGAATTGTCGGGCCAAGTGAATTTCCAAATGTTCAACATGGGCATGGCCACGGACGACGCCGACATCAGCATTCCCTTCACGGGTGTGGGACAGGTGGACAGCGCGAGCGAAATCGTCTGTGGATGCACGGACGTCGCTGCATGCAACTACGACATGGACGCCACCAACGATGACGGCTCGTGTGAATACGTGTCCTGTTTGGGCTGCATCGATCCGGTGGCGTGCAATTTTCAAGAGGATGCGACCCAGAACGACGGATCTTGTGAGTACGAGACTTGCGCAGGGTGCACCGATCCAGCGGCGTGCAACTTTGACGAAGGCGCCACCATCGACACCGGTTGCATTTTGCCCGACGGGAATTGCGAATCCTGTTCAGGGGAAACCGATGGAACGGGGACTGTGGTGGTGAACGACGTGGATGGCGATGGC
>MDSZ01249119.1_pt1 | contig 14067 bp, 23 predicted proteins | sample 811201 | NCBI WGS metagenome assembly MDSZ01 (sample SAMN05326647, study PRJNA326480) | marine metagenome | isolation source: seawater | place: Indian Ocean: North | collected 2010
ACAGTGAACCATTTAGTGCGTTAGCATTTAAAATTATGACAGATCCTTTTGTTGGAAGTCTTACATTCGCAAGAATATATTCAGGATCCATTAATACTAAAGACTCTGTTCTTAATTCAAATTCCGGTAAAAAAGAAAACATAGGAAGAATGTTGTTAATGCACGCTAATAATAGAGAAGAGATTAAAACTGCAAATGCTGGAGATATAGTTGCTTTAGTAGGTTTGAAAGATGTAACTACTGGAGAAACTTTATGTGCTTCTGATAAACCAATAGTTTTAGAAAAAATGGATTTTCCAGATCCAGTTATCGAAGTTGCTGTTGAACCTAAAACTAAAGTTGATCATGAAAAAATGGGTCAAGCGTTAGGTAGGTTAGCACAAGAAGATCCTAGTTTTAGAGTTACAACAGATCATGAAAGTGGTCAGACCATAATTAAGGGTATGGGAGAACTTCATTTAGAAATACTTGTCGATAGAATGAAGAGAGAATTTAAGGTTGAAGCAAATGTTGGTGCCCCTCAAGTTGCATATAGAGAAACAATATCAAATTCATATGATGTGGACTATACACATAAAAAACAATCAGGAGGTGCTGGTCAATTTGCTAGAGTAAAAATAAAATTTGAACCAGGAGAGCCAGGTAGTGGATATGAATTTATTAATCAAATAAAAGGTGGAAATATTCCTACAGAACATATACCAGGAGTTGAAAAAGGTTTAGTTGCGCAACAACAAACAGGTGTAATCGCTGGTTTTCCATGTATAGATTTTAAAGCTACTTTGTACGATGGGGCTTATCATGATGTTGACTCAAGTGTTTTAGCATTTGAGATTGCGGCAAGAGCAGCTTTTAGAGAGGGAATTTCTAAAGCAAAACCTGTTTTACTTGAACCTATGATGAAAGTAGAGGTTGTTACACCTGAAGAATACATGGGAGATGTTATTGGAGATCTTAATAGTAGAAGAGGTCAAGTTCAAGAAATGTCTACAAGAGGCAATGCAAATGTTGTTGATGCCATGGTACCTCTTGCTAATATGTTTGGATATGTAAATAATTTAAGATCACTTTCACAAGGTAGAGCAAATTATACTATGCAATTTGACCACTATGAGGAAGTACCCTCAAATGTTGCAGAAGAAGTTAAGGCAAAATTAGCGTAATGGAAAATCAAAACATAAGAATAAGGCTCAGAGGATATGATAACTCCCTTTTAGATACTAGCACTCAAGATATTATAAACACAGCAAAAAGAACTGGAGCTAAGGTAAGAGGACCAATTCCTCTGCCCACTAGATTTGAAAGATTTACAGTAAATAAATCACCTCATATTGATAAGAAGAGTAGGGACCAACTGGAAATACGTACACACAACCGTCTTTTAGATATAATAGATCCAACACCTCAAACAGTTGATGCATTAATGAAGCTTGATCTATCGGCTGGTGTAGAAGTAGATATAAAAATTTAATATGCTAAGATCAGGTTTAATTGCGACTAAAATGGGTAACAGTTCTTTTTATCAGAAAGATGGAACAAGTACTCATGTAACAGTTTTAAAGGTTGATGACTGTATAGTAGCAAATATTAAAACAATTGAAAATGACGGATATAACGCAGTTCAATTAGCTTCAATTGATACTGGCAAAGATATTTCGAACATTAATAAGCCACAAAGAAAACTTTTTTCTTCAATAAAAATTACTCCAAAAAAAATATTAAAGGAGTTTAAAGTTGACAATCAAAATATCCTAGAAGTTGGCACTAAACTTAACGTTGAACATTTTAAAATTGATCAGTTTGTTGATGCAAGTAGTATTTCTATTGGAAAGGGTTTTGCAGGAGTAATGAAAAGACACAATTTTGGAGGACTTAGAGCATCACATGGTGTATCAATTTCTCATCGTTCTCATGGATCAACTGGTCAAAACCAAGACCCAGGAAGAGTGTTTAAGGGAAAAAAAATGGCTGGAAGAATGGGCAATAGAAAAGTCACTAAGCAAAACTTAAAAATTGTTGATATTGATAAAGAAAACAATTTGTTAATATTAAAAGGTTCAGTACCTGGAAAGAAAAACTCTATAGTTTATATAAGAGATTCAGTCAAAAGGTCTTAAATGAAAAAAGTAGTTTTAAATCTTCAAAGCAAAACTGTTGGTGATATAGAATTGAGTGCAGATATTTTTGGTATTAAAAAGCTTCCAGATTTAATTCATCAATACATTAGATATCAAAACGCAAAATCAAGACAAGGCTCACATAAAACTAAATCCAGATCTGAAGTATCAGGAAGAAGTAAAAAACCCTTTTCTCAAAAAGGTACTGGAAATGCAAGGCAGGGGAGTAATAAACCTCCTAACTTTAGAGGTGGTGCAACATCAATGGGCCCCGTCAACAGAGATTATTCTTTTAGTTTGAATAAAAAAGAAAAAAAATTAGCCTTGAAGTCAGCTTTATCAATTAAAATTAATGAGGATAAAATTTTAATTATTGATAGTTTTGAAATTAAAAGTTTTAAAACTAAAGAACTTTACTCCGACTTAAAAAAATTTGATTACAAATCTGCTCTTTTTATTCACTCTGAAGCTGGTATTGATAGAAATTTTAAACTTGCATCTTCTAATCTACCAAGAGTTTCAGTCTTAAATCAAAGAGGAATTAATGTTAAAGATCTTATTACTTTTGATAAAATATTCATCGAGAAAAAATCGATAAATGAAATAACCAAGAGGTTATCATGAAAAAAAATAAGAAATCAATTTCTCTTGAAAGAGCATACGAAATTATAAAAAAACCAATTACTACAGAGAAATCAACAAATTTACAACAGTTCAACCAATATTCTTTTTTTGTATCAAAAAATTCTAGCTCAGTTGAAATTAAGGATGCAATAGAAAAGATATTTAAAGTTAAAGTTAGTAAAGTTAATACTTCTATTTTAAGAGGTAAAGGAAAAACTTTTAAAGGCCAATATGGTTTTAGAAATGATTCTAAGAAAGCTATAGTTACTTTAAATGAAGGAAATACAATTGATTCTTCGCTGGAGATTAAATAATGCTTACAAAATTTAAACCCATAACCCCTGGATTAAGAGGAACCGTTTTGGTTTCAAAAAAAGATTTATCTAGTGAAAAACCTCATAAAAAGTTAACTAGAAAATACAAATCAACAGGAGGAAGAAATAATCAAGGTAGAATTACTTCTAGAAGAATGGGTGGAGGAGTAAAAAGAAAATATCGTTTAATTGATTTTAAAAGATCAAAAATAGATATTTCAGCTGAAGTTATTAGAAATGAGTATGACCCAAATAGATCAGCTTTTATCTCTCTTGTGAAATACGAAGACGGAGAGCATCAGTATATAATTTCTCCTAAAAACATTAAAATTGGAGACAAAATAATTTCTGGAGATAATGTTGCGATAAAAAATGGTAACTCACTGCCTATTAATAATATTCCCGTTGGAACTAGTATTCACAATATAGAACTTAAACCAGGAGCAGGAGGTCAATTAATTAGATCTGCGGGATCGTCTGCACAAATTGTTTCAAAAGAACAGCCGTATGTGCAAATCAAACTGACCTCAGGGGAAATAAGACATATAAATAAATTTTGTAGAGCCACTATTGGTGAAGTCTCAAACGCTGATCAAAAAAATATCAAGCTTGGTAAAGCTGGAAGAAAAAGATATTTAGGGTTTAGACCTAAAGTAAGAGGAGTAGTAATGAATCCCGTCGACCACCCTCATGGTGGTGGAGAAGGAAGAACATCAGGTGGAAGAGATCCAGTAACTCCTTGGGGTGTATCTACAAAAGGAAAAAAAACTAGAAATAATAAAAAAACAGATATTTTTATAATTAAAAGGAAGAAAAAATAATGACCAGATCAGTTTGGAAAGGACCATTTGTGGATATAACTTTGATGAAAAAAGCAGAAAAGCTTTCCCAATCAGGAAGAAAGGAAGTTCTAAAAACGTGGTCAAGAAGATCAACAATACTACCTCAATTTGTTGGACTAACTTTTGGTGTCTATAATGGACAAAAGTTTGTTCCTGTCACAGTTAATGAACAAATGGTAGGCCATAAACTTGGTGAATTTTCTCCAACTAGAACTTTTAAAGGTCACACTGCTGCTGATAAGAAAGCGGAGCAAAAATGAACCAAAATTTAACAGCTGTTGCAAAAGATAACATGGTTAGGATAAGTCCAACAAAGCTTTCTACTTTGGTTAATAGTATAGTTGATTTAAAGGTTAATTTAGCAGTTAACCAATTAAAGTTTTCCCCAAAAAGAATTGCTAGAACAATACTTAAAGTTTTAAATGCTGCCATTGCAAATGCAGAAAATAATAAACAATTAGATATAGATAAGCTTTTTGTAAAAGAAGTATTTGTTGGTAAAAGTTTAAAAATGAAAAGATGGAGACCTAGAGCTAAGGGAAGAGCTGCTTCGATAATAAAACCATTTAGTAAGGTTACTATTGTTGTTGAAGAAAGGTCAGAAAATTTAAAGGATAAAGTATAATGGGACAAAAAGTTAATCCTTATGGTATCAGACTTGGAATTAATAAAACTTGGTCTTCAAGATGGTTTTCAAAAAGTGAATACACAAAACTTCTACATCAAGATTTAAAAATTAAAGAGTATGTTGAAAAAAAATTAAAAAATGCAAGTATCTCAAAAATCAATATTGAAAGAGCAGCAAAAAAATTAAGACTTTCAATTTATAGTTCAAGACCAGGTATAATTATCGGTAAAAAAGGCGCTGATATAGAAACTTTAAAAAATGATTTATCAAGAATGTCTAGTCTTGAAGTATTTTTAGACATCAAAGAGATTAGAAAACCTGAGGTAGAAGCTAAACTAGTAGCAGAGAACATAGCATCTCAGCTTGAGAAAAGAATATCCTTCAGAAGGGCAATGAAAAAAGCTGTTCAATCTGCAATGAGACTAGGTGCAAAAGGTGTCAAAGTTGTTTGTAGTGGTAGATTAGGTGGAGCCGAAATTGCCAGAACTGAAAAATATCATGAAGGTAGTGTACCATTGCATACCTTGAGAGGAGATATTGATTATGCCACTGCTGAAGCTGAAACTACCTACGGTATTTGTGGAATTAAGGTATGGATTAATAAGGGTGAAATACTCTCAAAAGATCCCTATGCAAGTGAAAATAAGCAAATCGATCAAGGGAGTGTTAGATAATGAATATGTTATCACCTAAAAAAACTAAATTCAGAAAACAGTTTAAAGGAAGAATTCATGGTAATTCTAAAGGAAACTATTCTTTGAATTATGGAAGTTACGGATTAAAAGCTATGGAACCTGAAAGAGTAACATCCAGACAGATAGAAGCAGCTAGAAAAGCAATAACTAGATACCTAAAAAGAGCCGGAAGAATGTGGATTAGGATATTTCCTGATGTGCCAGTATCTAAAAAACCTGCTGAGGTAAGAATGGGTAAAGGCAAGGGGTCTATCGAATATTGGGCTTGCAGAGTTAAACCAGGCAGAATAATGTTTGAGGTTGATGGTGTAAATATCGAGGACGCTAGAAAAGCAATGACTTTGGCTTCTGCTAAGTTACCAATTAAATGTAAATTTGTAGAGAGAAATATATAATGAATAAAGTTACAATTACAAAAGATAAAAAAATACTAGACGAAATTTTGAATTTGAAAAAAGCTCTGCTAAACTTTAATTTTCAAAAATCTTCCGGCCAACTTGAAAAAACATCTCAAATAAAGAACACTAAAAAACAGATTGCAAGACTTAAAACTAAACTATCAAAAGATAATGGAGGTAAAAATGCCTAAAAGAATTTTAACAGGTATTGTTGTCTCCTCTAATGCTAATAAAACAATAACAGTTGATGTTACGAGAAGAATTAAGCATAAACTTTATAAAAAAATAATAAGGCAAACAAAAAAATATCATGTTCATGACGAAAAAAATGAATATAACATAGGTGATACGGTTTCTATTATTGAGTCAAAACCAATATCGAAATTAAAAAGATGGAAAGTATTATCAAGTTCTGGAGTGAGCTCATGATACAAATGCAATCAAAATTATTTGTGGCAGATAACTCTGGTGCTAGAAAAATTCAATGTATTAAAGTTTTAGGTGGATCTAAGAAAAGATCAGCATCAATAGGGGATATTATTGTTGTTTCTATTAAAGATGCCATACCAAGAGCTAAAGTAAAAAAAGGTGATGTATATAAGGCAGTTATCGTTAGAACATCAAAAGACTTTAATAGATCTGATGGTACTTCAATAAGATTTGATAAAAATGCAGCAGTATTATTAGATAAGCAGGAGGAACCAATAGCAACAAGAATATTTGGTCCAGTTACAAGAGAACTAAGAAGTAAAAAATTCATGAAAATTATAAGTTTAGCACCAGAGGTTATATAATGAGTATTAAATTTAGATTAAAAAAAGGTGATGAAGTTATTGTTCTTACAGGAAAGGATAAAGGAAAAACTGGAAAAATTGTCAAAATGCTTCCTAAAGAAAATAAAGCAATAGTTTCAGAAATAAACCGTGTTAAAAAAAATCAAAAACCAGATAACAATCAGCCAGGAGGAATAATAGATAAAGAGATGCCAATACAAATTTCAAATCTTTCATTCTACGACGCTCAATTAAAAAAAGGTATAAAAATCGGTTATAAATTTGATAATGACAAAAAAATAAGAATTAATAAATCAACTGGTAAGGAAATTTAAATGAGTAGATTGCAAGATCAATACAAAAATTTTATTAAGGAAGATTTAAAAACCAAATTAGGGTTAAAAAATTCATTTGAAGTTCCTAAAATTAAAAAAATTACTGTAAATATGGGCATTGGCGAAGGTAAAGATGACTCAAAGTTAATAGATAGAGCTCTTGAAGACTTAACGCTTATATCAGGGCAGAAAGCAGTTAAGACAAAATCTAAAAAAGCTATTTCAGGTTTTAAAATCAGAGAAGGTATGCCCTTAGGCGTTAAAGTTACTTTGAGAAATAAAATAATGTATGAATTTCTTGATAGGTTAGTAAATATAGCGATACCCCGTATAAGGGATTTTAGGGGTCTTAATGTTAGCAGTTTTGATGGTAATGGTAACTATTCTTTAGGCATTAAAGAGCATGTAATATTCCCTGAAATAAATTTTGATAAGGTTGAAAAAATTAGAGGTATGGATATAACAATCTGTACTTCAGCAAAAAATAACAATGAGGCTCTAGAATTATTAAGAAGTTTTAACATGCCTTTTAAAGACAAAAAATTAAATTAAGGAGTAAAATGGCAAAATTAAGCTCAATTCAAAAAAATTTGTATAGACAAAAGTTAATTAAAAAATATAAATTGAAAAGGGAAGACCTGAAATCTAAGATAAAAAATAAAAATCTTTCTTTAGAAGAACGCATTTCCTATCAAAATAAACTAAACGACTTACCTAGGAATGGATCATCAATAAGACATAGAAATAGATGTGAAATTACTGGAAGACCAAGAGGCAATTATAGAAAATTTGGTTTGTCTAGAATTAAACTTAGAGAGCTTTCAATGACTGGTGATTTACCAGGAGTTGTTAAATCAAGTTGGTAGGAGAATATTATGGCTTTTAATGATTCACTTTCGGATATGCTAGCAAGAATAAAAAATGCTCATCAGGCAAATAAAGTATCAACACTTTGTCTTAAGTCTAAACTGAATATTAACGTTCTAAGTGTTCTTAAGGATGAAGGTTACATTAGAGATTTTAAAAATATAGAGGAAAGAAAAGGTGTTGACTCAATTAAAATCGATTTAAAATATTATAATGGAAACCCAGTAATTAAAAAAATAAAGAGAATTTCAAAACCAGGAATAAGAAAATACTCAAAAATTAGTGAATTAAGCAAACCATTTGGAGGCCTAGGAATATCAATTCTTTCTACTCCAAAAGGTGTAATGTCAGATCATGAAGCTAAAAAAAATAACGTTGGTGGGGAAGTTTTGTGTGAGGTATTTTAATGTCTAGAATAGCAAAAAACCCTATTAAATTAACTAAAGAAGTAGAATGTAACTTCAGTGAAGGAGTATTTTCTGCTAAAGGAAAATTAGGTCAATTGGAAATAATTGTAAATCCTAATTATAGTATTAATATAAAAGATGATGAGGTTACTGTTTTGCCAATGAACCAAAACAGCAAAGATCCAAATTGGGGTACTACCAGAGCACTTATAGCAAATACAATTAATGGTGTATCAAGCGGCTTTTCTAAAACATTGGAGTTAAATGGTACAGGTTATAGAGCTAGTGTTTCAGGATCTAAACTAAAGCTTGAACTAGGTTATAGTCACGATATTAACTATGATATACCTAGTGATGTTAAAATTGAATGCCCAAAGCAAAATATAATTAAACTTACTAGTGTTAATAAAGAAAAACTTGGAGCAGCAGCAGCTAAAATAAGATCATTTAGGAAACCTGAACCTTTCAAAGGTAAGGGAATAAAGTATGTTGATGAGTATATCTTTAGAAAAGAAGGAAAAAAGAAGTAATTATGAAAGACAGAAAACAAAGAATTAGGTTTAAGATAAAAAAAGTTACCAATAGAAACCGGTTAACTGTATTTAGATCTAACAATCACATTTATGCGCAACTTATAGATGATAATAAAGGTGTAACTATAGCCAGTTCTTCTTCTTTAGAAAAATCTTTAAAAGATAAAAAGCTTAGCAAAAAAGAAATTGCAGAGCTTGTTGGCAAAAATATTGCAAAAAAAATTATTTCTAAAGGAGTAGATAAAGTTGCATTTGATAGGGGTAAATACAAGTATCACGGTTTAATAAAAATTCTTGCTGAAGCTGCAAGAGTTGAAGGTCTTAATTTCTAGAGGTAAATATGTTTGATAGTGATAAAAATGAGTTAAGTGAACATCTAGTTACAATTAATAGAGTAGCTAAGGTTGTTAAAGGGGGTAGAAGATTTGGATTTGCAGCTATTATGATAGTTGGTGACAATAAAGGAAGAGTAGGTATAGGGACAGGTAAGGCAAAGGAAGTTCCAGAAGCTGTTAGAAAAGCTACCGATAATGCTAAAAGTAAAATGATTAGAGTACATTTAAAAGAAAACAGAACTATTCATCATGATGTTGTTGGTCGTTTTGGTGCTGGAAAAGTAATCTTAAGATCTGCTGCACCAGGTACAGGAATTATTGCAGGAGGTCCAATGAGGGCTTTATTTGAATCATTAGGTATTAAAGATGTAGTTGCTAAATCTACAGGAACATCAAATCCTCATAATATGCTTAAAGCTACTCTTAATGCATTTAAAATGTCTGAGTCTCCAAAATCAGTAGCTTCCAAAAGGTCAAAAAAAATTACCGAGATTAACTCAAATAATAAAAGTAATTAAAATGAAAATTAACGAAATCAAATCAAATTTACTATCTTCTAAAAAACGTAAAAGAAGAGGCAGAGGATCTGGTTCTGGTCTTGGAAAGACAGCTGGAAGAGGAGTAAAAGGACAGAAGTCTAGATCAGGCGTCTCAATTAATGGTTTTGAAGGTGGACAAATGCCACTTTATCGTCGTTTACCAAAAAGAGGATTTAAGAATCCATTTAAATTAAAAACGCAAAATATAAATTTTAGTATGATTAATGATTTTATTAAAAAATATAAACTAAACCCAAAAGAAATCTCAGAAGATGATCTTTTTAATAGAAAAATCTTTAAAAGATCCAAGGGCAATTTAAAATTATTAAATATAGGTCAATTAGAAAATCCGACTAATCTAGAAATCTCATTTGCTTCCAAAAAAGCAGTAGAAGCTCTAGAAAAATTAGGAGGATCAATTAAACTTAAAAAGCAATAAATGGCAACAGCTGCAGACAGATTAGCAAACAATCTAAATTTCGGCGCTCTAGGTAAAGCAACTGAACTTAGGCAAAGACTTTTATTTACTCTAGGTGCACTAATCGTATTTCGTTTAGGGACTTTTTTACCAATTCCTGGAATTAATCCAATTGCACTACAGCAATTTTTTGAACAACAATCCTCTGGGATTTTAGGAATATTTGACACATTTTCTGGTGGAGCATTAGGCAGGATGGGAATATTTGCTCTTGGAGTTATGCCGTATATATCATCATCTATAATAATGACATTAATGCAATCAGCTATACCACATTTAAAATCTTTAAAAGAACAAGGTACCAAAGGGAGAAGGCAGTTATTACAATATACAAGATATGTAACTGTTTTAATTGCTGCTGTTCAGGGTTATGGTGTATCCATTGGCCTTGAATCAATGCAAACAACATATGGAAACATAGTATTCGAACCAGGTATTTTTTTTAGACTAACGACTGTAATTACACTTGTTGGCGGGACTGTTTTTTTAATGTGGCTTGGTGAGCAAATATCGTCTAGAGGTGTTGGCAATGGTATTTCCCTAATAATTACTGCTGGTATTATTGCAAATTTACCAAGTGCATTTATTAGTACTTTGCAACTCGGAAGAACAGGTGAATTAAGTATCGCCTTTATATTAGGTATACTTATTCTAATACTTTTTTTAATAATTTTTATTGTATTTGTTGAGAAAGCTCAAAGAAGATTGCAAGTCCAGTACCCAAAAAGACAGGTAGGAAATAAGATCTATGGAGGTCAAAGCTCACATTTACCTCTTAAGATTAATACAGCTGGAGTAATACCAGTTATTTTTGCTTCTTCCATTTTGCTTCTACCTAATACAATGTCCGGATTTGGTGCAGGATCTTCTAGTGAAATCTTTATATTAATTTCTAGTTATTTAGGTAGAGGACAACCTCTTTATCTTGGTTTGTACGCAGCTATGATAATATTTTTTGGTTTTTTCTATACATCAATTGTCTTTAATCCTGATGAACAAGCTGAAAACTTAAGAAAATACGGAGGTTTTATCCCAGGAATCAGACCTGGTGAAAATACTGCTAAATATATAGAATATGTTTTGATAAGATTAACAACAATAGGAACCATCTACTTAACTTTTGTAGCTTTGTTACCAGAATTTCTACTTTCAAGAACTTCAATACCGTTTTATTTAGGCGGCACTGCATTATTAATTGTCGTCGTCGTTATGATTGACTTTATTACACAGGTTCAATCTCACCTTTTCCAACATCAATACGAAGGTTTGCTCAAAAAAACAAAGTTAAAAGGAAGAAGGTAGTTGACTAATATAATTTTTTTCGGCCCACCTGGAGCAGGGAAGGGTACTCAAGCAAAAATTATATCTGGTTTTTTAAACGTGCCTCATCTTTCTACTGGAGATATATTGAGAAGCAAATTACTAGAAAAGGACAATTTAGCTTCTGAACTAAAGGAAATTATGGCATCAGGTAATCTAGTTTCTGATGAAATTCTTAATTCAATTGTATCTTCACGATTGAACATTAACTCAAATAAAGGTTTCATATTGGATGGATATCCAAGAACTCTCAAACAGTCAGAATTTTTAAATGAATTTCTACTTAAAATTAATAATTCAATAAATTATGTTTTCAATATTGAAATAAATTTTGAAATTTTAAAAAATAGAATATTAAAAAGATCTTCTGAAGAAAATAGAGAGGATGATAATATCAATGTATTAGAGACTAGATATAATGAATATTTAAACTCAACACAGAACGTATCTAATTTTTACAAGGCACAATATCCAAATATTTTTTACGATATTAATGGATCGTTAGAAATTCCTGAAATAACTGATAAAATCAAAGAAATTTTAAAAAAATCATGAAAATCAGCCAATTTTCTGAATATCTTTTCTTGACTATATAGGTTATTATCATGTATTCACCCTCATTCATTTTTTTTGGATTTCATTATGGCTAGAATATCAGGTGTTAATATTCCCACAAATAAAAAAATATATATAGCCCTCACCTATATATTTGGCATTGGAAAGAAAACAGCATCAGATATCTGTAAAGATGCTTCAATCGATACTTCTAAAAGAGTAAGCGAATTAAACGATGAAGAAATAAATAAAATAAGAGATCTAATTGATAAAGATTATTCTGTTGAGGGTGATCTAAGAAGAAAAGTTTCATTAGATATTAAAAGACTAAATGATTTAGGTTGTTATAGAGGATTAAGACACAGAAAAAAACTTCCTGTAAGAGGTCAAAGAACTCATACTAATGCAAGAACAAGAAAAGGGAAAGCTGTAGCAATAGCAGGAAAGAAAAAAGTAACAAAAGGTTAATATGGTAGAGAAAAAGAAAGCTAAAATCAAAAAAAAATTATCATCAGGTGTTGCTCATATTACCTCATCTTTTAATAATACCATAATTACAATTACAGATGAAAAAGGTAATGCATTAGCGTGGTCTTCATCTGGTCATAAAGGTTTTAAAGGATCTAGAAAATCAACTCCTTATGCAGCTCAAATAGCTGCTGAGGATGTTGGTAATAAAGCAAAAGAATATGGTTTAAAAAATCTTAAAGTAGAAGTTTCAGGTCCCGGATCAGGTAGAGAATCAGCGTTACGATCTCTGCAATCAATTGGTTATGTTATTACGTCAATCAAAGACGTTACACCTATACCCCATAATGGTTGTAGACCAAGAAAAAGAAGAAGAGTTTAAAATAAAGGAGATTTAAGTGTTACAAAAAAACTGGAGTGAATTAATTAAACCTACAAAAATGGAAGTTAATGTTGAAGAAAGCAATGGAAGGATTGGTAAACTTACTGCTGAGCCTCTAGAACGTGGTTTCGGATTGACTCTTGGAAATTCAATAAGAAGAATCTTACTCTCTTCATTACAAGGAGCTGCTATCACCTCTGTTAAAATTAAAGGTGTTGTGCACGAATTCTCAACTATCACTGGTGTAAAAGAAGACCTAACTGACATTCTACTAAATTTGAAATCAATAGCAGTAAAAGTTCACTCTCCAGGTTTAAAAAAGATGTATATCAAATCTAGTGGATCAGGCGAATTAAGAGCCGGAAACTTTGAGACCGACTCAGAAACTGAAATTATGAATCCTGACCAACTTATAATGACATTAGATTCTAATGCTGACGTTGAAATAGAGGCTAATGTAGAAACTGGCAAAGGTTATGTTTCAGCTGAAGTCGCAGAAGATGAAAATAAAGTAATCGGTGAAATAAAACTAGATGCAATGTTTAGCCCAGTAGTAAAAGCAACCTACAAAGTTGAGAATAGTAGAGTAGGACAAGTGACTGATTTTGACAAATTAGTACTTGAAGTTGAAACAAATGGAGCAATCTCTCCCGATGATGCTATAGCTTTATCTGCAAGAATTTTACAGGACCAACTTCAACCATTTATTAACTTTGATGAACCTGAAGTACTTCCTGATCAATCACAAGTTGAAGCTTTGGCTTTTAATTCAAATTTACTTAAAAAAGTAGAAGAACTTGAACTATCTGTTAGATCAGCAAACTGTCTTAAAAACGATAATATAATATATATCGGTGATTTAGTTCAAAAATCAGAATCTGAAATGCTAAGAACTCCTAATTTTGGAAGGAAGTCACTTAATGAAATAAAAGAAGTGCTCCAACAAATGGAACTAAATTTAGGCATGTCTGTTCCTGATTGGCCTCCAGAAAATATTGATGAACTCGCTAAAAAATATGAAGATCCCTTTAATAAATAATTTTAATGAAACACAATATTAAAAATAAAAAATTAAACAAAAATAGCTCTCATAGAAAAGCTATGTTCATGAATATGTCCAATGCTCTTATAAAGCATGAGCAAATAACAACTACTCTTTCAAAAGCAAAAGAGCTTAGAAGATTTGTAGAAAAGATAATTACTCTTGGAAAAAAAGCTGATTTGCTATCTAGAAGGAAAGCCATTTCAATTTTGCAAGATCAAAAGATGTCAAAAAAAGTTTTTGATGTTCTTGCTGATAGATATAAAAATAGAAGTGGTGGATATACTCGTATTATAAAACTTGGAAACAGATTTGGTGATAATGCACCAACAGCAGTAATAGAATTTGTTGACAGAGATGAAAATGCGAAGGGACAAGACAGCGGTCCTGTTATTGAAAAAAAATCTACTGAAGA
>MDSZ01244159.1_pt1 | contig 14066 bp, 10 predicted proteins | sample 811201 | NCBI WGS metagenome assembly MDSZ01 (sample SAMN05326647, study PRJNA326480) | marine metagenome | isolation source: seawater | place: Indian Ocean: North | collected 2010
AAAGTTTTCATAACATCTGCGACAGGCAGTTGGGTCAGATCAGCGAGGTAGTTCATCTCGACACGAGACATGCCTGCAATATCTAGGCCGGCTTGAGATGCAGCTTGCTGGATCATTCTCAGGCGCTCTTCCGGGCGCTCCTCGTTAAAGAGCGCAAAAGCATCAATATTTAGACCAAATGCCTGCCCAAGCATCGCGGCAGATTCTGCTGTCTTATCAAAGTTATCAAACAAGTTAAGTTGCTTGATACCCTGCATGGAAACGCCTAGTTTAGCGGCGGCGGCGGCTGTTCGTGCTAGCTGCTGCTCAGAGAAAGTTCCAAACCCCTGAAAGTCTTTTCTCAGCTCATTCATGCCTCGAGCGACGGCTTTTTGAGGCACGCCGAAGGCTTTTCCGAACTTCTTAGAAGCATCCGCTGCGATAAACATCTGCTGCTTCATTGACCTGCCAAAGATAACAGCTCTTGACGCAAGATCACCGACGTCGTTATCAGTAGCACCAATCGCTTTAGTAAGGCCTGCAAGCTGCACTACGCTCTCTTGGCTAAGGCTTCCAAATTCTTTTTGGAGTCGCGAGAAATTCTCCCCAGAATTGGTAGTGAGAGAGACGAAAGATTTTTGCACCTCTTCGGATGCTTTTTCGGCATCCATTGAAAACATCTTCATAAAAGAGTCTGGGCGATTTAAGCGCGCTTCAATACCGCCGATGCCCTCAGGGCTAAAGACAAATTTTCGAGCGGCATTACTTACTTCATTTAAATTTTTGCCGACACCTTCGCTGACGCTTCCAAAAGAGTTAATTACATCGTTTTCAAATTGAAACGCTGCACGACCGCCTCGCTCGAAAGTTGACAACATAGTGCTCATAGCTTTTTTGTATGGCCCGGTTGACATTATTCCAACTGCAGCGGCGATCCCACCGCCTGTCTTAAATTTTTCGATTATGTCGGATTCTGCTTTGGCGCGACGAGTGATCTCATCTGTAATTGCCTGCTGATTGCTGATTCGCCGGTTTTCGAATTTGAGGATTTCTTTCTGGTTGGCTTTGTCTTGTTTTAGAAGATCAAGCACTTTTGCAGCGCTCTCTTCCATTTTTTTGGCGCTGTCTTGAGCAGCTTTTAGGTCAGAAGTTTCTCTTAAGAGAATCTGAGTCTCTTTGAGAAGGCGGTTATACTCTTTTTGAGCTTCAACTACTTCTTTAATGTCTTTAGGGTCAGCCACGGTATTACCTCACCTTTATGTCTAAATATGAACTAAGTGAATCTTCTGGTACGTGCTGGTGATGCTAGTCTAGTCATGCCTAGCTGGGCGCGCGTTTCTGCGTCGTTATCTTGGGCGCTTCTGGAGCGGCCTGCAGATCGCTTGATCTCTTTTATTATTCTATCCAGGAACCAGCGCCGATATCTCGAAGGAACTTTATAGCACTCGGTGTAAGTAAACCCACCGTAGTACATTAACAGAAACGCCTCTTCAAGAAAATCTTCTCTGTCTTCAGGCTCCAGGCCAAAGAAAGTTTGCCCCTACTGGGAGGGGCACCTCCTCTTCATGTTCACACTGAGAACATGTGAAATGTGTCTTCATCTCAACAACAGGCTCATGATCGTCAATAAATTGTCTAAGAGCTCTGGAGTCGCCTGCAGGCATGTTTGTCACAAATTTTCTGATAAAGCTTTTGTCAGTGTTGCCTTCAATAGAGGTAATAGCTCTAAAGAGCCTATCAGTAACAACAGGTTCAATAAGCATGCCTTGTTTTGCACGACGCTCTGACATGAGCGTCATCTCTCTCTCGTCGTATCCATTTGTAAATCTAAACGTTACGTTCTTGCCTGTCACAGGAAGAGTGGTATTGAATTCATTGTGCCCTATTCCAGTCGGATCAAGCTCAAGACGCCGAACTGGAAGATCTGTCAAATTAGTCGTGTGCTTATTAGGAGAAGAGCAGACAGGACAAGCGATAGTCGAACGATACTCTGCGCCATATCCTGTAATTCTAATGGCAGTCACAAGAGCATTTCTATCTCCGCTTAGAAGAGTTGCTGCATCTAAACCTTTGTCAACTACACAAGATTCTATGAGGCGTGATATCATTGAGCCGTCTTTAAGGAGAGCGCGCGAGGTCAAGATATCTTCTTCGCGAGCTGTCATTGCACGTATACTAACTGCTTCCTTTAAATGAAAGGGGTGTTCAGGCGGATAAGCTTTGCCACCGGAAGGTAGCGGAACTGTTTCAACGGGAATGTCAAAACCTAGTTCTTGATAAAGTTGGTCGACTGATTGGCGAGGCATCTCACTAGGAGCTGCAGTAGATCTAAGCACGTCATTTCTAGACATGTGTTCTCCTTTTATCGATTTTATTACACAGCAAGGCAACCTGTTAAAAGTTTCTTGCTTAAAATGTCGTTATGCGTATTTTAGTACTGCAGCACGCAGTTATCGAATCGAAGGGTGAGCGAAACCTCTGTGGGGTCGTTAGCATCATAGCTCAGATCGCCGTAGCTGGCCTCTGTGATAAACGCTCCTTTGACGTCCCATAGTTCTACAACTGTACCAATTGGATCAAGCAGCTTAATCTGGCAATCTCTCTTATAGAAGTCTGCGTAGCCTGCACGACCTGAAACTGATTCGAAGTGAGTTCTTACCCACTCCATTACCTGCTGAGCGCCAGAAGGTGCGATTGGATCATAGAGCGTTACGCCCATTGTTCCGAAAGTGGTTCTTCCCGCTAAGTAACGAGTATGGTTAATGAAAGGCATTTCAACTTCATTTGTTGAAATGGTTGGACGGGCAGCGCTTTTCATCAAGAAAGCGTCAATGCCTTCTATCGCAAAAACCCACCGAAACTGGCGCTTCGGCTCGAACTTATTTGGTAGCATCTCAGCAACGGAAAGGGTCTCAGCCATCACATTCTCCTATGGGTACACGTTATAAATATAGAGCACCCGGAAAAACGTCCATTAAAGTCCTTCAACTCCTGAGTTTGTTACAACAAAATCAAGAGAGATAAACTCTGCAGTACGATTAGGCTGAAGGAAGATCTTTCCTCTTACTGTATTATTTTCGATATCTGCTTGAGTCGTAGTGCTAGAATCGATAATCACCTTAAATCGGTCAATACCCTGATTCTGTTGCACGCGCTTCATGATCGGAGTCACCAGTGCAGTAAATCTTTGCAGAGTTGCTTCTCTGTTCGGTTCAAAGATGAGCTGTTGAGCAACTTGCTTAACTGAGCGTCTTACGTCGATCAACAGTCTTCTCACGTTAACCCTATCAAGCGCAGATGCTGCAGCTTGAAGCGTTCTCTGGCCAAAGACGACCGGTCCTTGACTGTTTGGGAAAGATACGATCGGATTGATGCTCTTCTCATTAAGATCATCCAGATTGTCCTGGTTGAGGTTTACGCTGGTAGATGATGCATTCATCGAACCTCGAGCGAACCCAGCAGGAGCGAACCACGGGAACGCTACAGCGTCATTGAACGAGAAGGCTCCTAACACCGAAACGCTTGGCGGAACCTGCACAGTGGCAATGTTCGCAGTTACCGTTTTAGTAGCTTGATTCAAGGTTTTAACTTGAACGTCCATGTTAACATCCGGGAAGTATGCCGCAGCGAAAGAGGAATCCAGTGATCTATCACCAAACGCCGCCACTGTATTGCTTACGTTCACGCTTTGAGCGGAAGATGTAACTACAGTATTGACGTTATCGCGCTGACTGATGTCCATGATATAAAGAGCGTCGAACCTGTCTTCTATAGTGGAAATAGCATCATCAGTAACAGTTGCGTGCCGTATGCCTGGCACTGCAAGAAGCTGGATATTTGTATCTGCCTTCTCGCCCATGACATCAAGAGCTTTCTTGAATGCCGAAACTGTTGCTCCGCTGTTCTGGCCTCTGTTAGCGTCGTCCATCTCACCTTTAACTGCATTGTTATTCATCTCAACAGAATTCTTGTCAAAGATGTTTAGGCCGTCGAATCCTTGCTGGAACGGCATAGTAAACTTAGCAAGTCTTCGAACTGCAGGTGATGCAGTATCAGCAACTTCAAATCTTCTTGTCTTGGCGTCAACATCTGTCGTAATATCACCAGTTCTTGCATAAGACCAGCTATTAACTAGAGCTGCATCAATTGTGGTCGCAAGACCGTCTGACCCTGTACCAACTTGTAGATTTTCGAGAGTAAAGACGTTATTGTTAAATGCATCGCAGTCTAGTACGAATCCGTCTGAATCTGCTTGACCTGCATTTGAACCTGTTATAACGTTTAGGTTTGAAACTGCGTAGTCAGGGAAGAACTTAGTAAAGTTAGCAATGGTAGGCTCAACCGAAAGCCCTTTGTTGGGCTGGTTTAACAAAGTCTTCTTAGTAAACTGCACGCCCCAGTATAGTGATTTGTTTGGTACTTGCCTAGGCGACAGTCCCATGCTTAAGCTTTCACGAAGAGGCACTGGTGGCTGGAGAACAGCTTTGAGTGTCAAAGCATTGCTTCTCTGCAGGCCTACGGAGTCCGGCAGGGTCGCCATAGCATTAGAACCTGAGGTTAAAAGGTGATCGAGTCCTCTAAACCCTAAGGGCAGTGCCTCTGCATCAATGCTTGCTTCATCAACATCAGACGCCATTTCAACCCTTATTCTAGATGAAATGTTCCTGTACTTTCCTTCGACAACAAGCTTTTGAGAGCCAACTGCCTGATCAAAGTCATAGAAGATTCTGCTATCGCCGATGCGGCGAGCTATGTAGTTTTCAGAAGTTGGATCTAAGTTAAGGCCCCTGTAAGATTCGTAAGCGAATACGTTTTCGTCGTTATCGTAGAAATCTCTGACGACAAGGTCAAAGGTGCCGTACTTGTTAACAGAGTCTGAAGATTTTCCTACGTTTTCAATAGAAATCTTATATTTTGTGTTTGATCCTGCAGAATCTGAGCTTTTACCTTTTGCAACACCGTCAGAAAGCATGTGAACTCTAAATAGATCCTTAGCTGAACCGCCGAATTTCTGTGAGATTACGAAAGGTGTTCGCGCAGCCTGGAATCTCTCTCGGAAACCTTCAAAGTTTGGCGCTGCCGGCAGTCCTGAGTTTCTTGACTGAGATCCTGTAAGTAAGAAAACTACATCTGAAGATCCTGAGTACAAGCCTGTGTAGGCACCTCCTGACATATTGCTACCTGTCGGAGTTATTCCAGACCCTGTTACCACGGCAAATTCTGGGTATATGTCGTAGTGCGTGTATAGAACGTAACCGTGATCCTGTACCTTCTGCGGATCTTTATTAAAGATATTAGCAAAATAGTCCTTGTCGCCAGGATCTAGCGATGCTGTAAGAATTCGTGGATGGTCATCCCCTTTGTGACCAGGAAGGAGCATCGTGAACCTAGGCGAACCATTAACAAAATTAACCGTTCCTGTCATCGCGCCGATGGCCGCTGAGGAGACTGAAGTTGACGCAGGAACATTATTTACTGCGCCGTTTGAAGAAGACAGCGTGAGGTTAACACCTGATGCAGCCATCAAAACTCCGCGGAGGATTGATATAGCTCTATCTCCGTCTGCAATGCCTGCATCACTGAAGATGGTTGAGCTATCTGCGGCTTGCATGAACGCACCCAAGAAGAATGTTCTTCCTAGTGGTCCATGTGAATTAGCCTTTGGGTTTGCCCCTAAGATGCCAGTATCGAGTGGCAGCTCTTCCCCTACTACAAAACCAGCTCTATTTACAGTGCCATCGCTTGAAGACCTCTTTTTGCCGTCACCGGCGCCTAAGACTCTCACGTATGTAAGAGCGTTGGCATTTCGAAGCCATTCGGCTGCAGCAATAGGACCAAACTGACTTCCGTCAATAAAGCCAAACTTTGTCTCGAACTCAGAAAAGTTTGCAACTGTAACTGGAACGAATGCAGGCCCTTCTTGCGCAGTACCAATAACTCCTGCTGGGACTCCAGAGGGACCCGAAGGAGTCGGGCCCGAACGGTCGATCTCAAAAGCTTTTACACCTGGGCTCTTAAAAGTGCGTTCGGCCATTACTTAAATCTCCAAATCATCAATCTTAACTATGTTCTACTCAAAGCTTACGCCGGAGTTTGTTATAATGAAGTCAATTGAGATGAACTCAATGCTTCGGGTCGGAACAATCACAATTCTACCATTGAGCTGATTTGACTCAATGTCTGCCTGTGTATTGTTTGAATCGTCACAGATAACCTTAAACTGCTCAATTCCGCTTTGGGCCTGAACAACAGCAAGAAGCGGTGAGACCTCAGCAACGAATTTTGCTCTCAAAGAAGGCGTGTTAAGTTCAAACACAAAGTTATCTGCAACTTGTTTAACAAGGCGCTTAACTTCCAAAAGCATTCGGCGCACATTCACTCTATCTAGTGCTGATTTCACATTTTGCAAAGTCTTCTGTCCGAATATAACAAAGCCTTGTTGAGGGAATGATGCGATCGGATTAATCCTTGCATCGTAAAGAGAATCCCTATCACCTGCTGTTAGCCTGACATCTACATTGTCAACAAAGTCCAAAGAACCTCTGTTAAAGCCTGCAGGCGCAAACCAAGGGAAGCTCACTCTATCATTAAACCCTAGAGCAGCGAGAGCGGCGATCGAAGGCGGAACATTAACGTTAGCACCTGTCTGATCGTCTGTGATAATCACGTTAGGGAAGTATGTTGCCGCAGCGTTATTATTGACGGTTCTTGCTTCAAACTCCGCAATAGTTTTTGAAACGCTTGGGCGAGTAGTAGAGTCATCATAAAGCCTATTTCCGTCAGAGTCGTACTCAGGTATATCCATCAAGTATAGAGACTGGCCATAGTCTTTGTTTTTGGTAAGAGCGTGATCTGTTACGAAAGGCTCTCTTATTCCAGGAACTGCAAGAATGTTGACAGAAGACATCATTGGGTCAGTAAGAACGTCAATACCTGCTCTATAAGATCTAATGGCATTATTTTCTTTTCCTGCACCCGCCATATTGGAAGACATGCCCGGAGAGGTAAATGCAGAACTTGCTCCACCTCCAGTATCTAAGCTTATGGACTTGTCATTCATCTTGACAGCGTTCTTATCGAGAATGTTCAGGCCATCGAAACCGCCGTGGAAAACATTCGTAAACTTCATAAAATCTGTAAACTTATTGAAGGTTACGGAAGAAGTCTGGTTTAAGAGTGTCGCGAAAGTAATTCTGTTAAGAAGCGTGCCATCGCTAAGCGTGTAAGTAGTAGGATCAACAAAGGCATCGCGAATGTAAGCTGCATCGAGCATATTTTCGCCTACCGTACCCGTGATTTCTGTGTCGGTGTAAGCGCCTGTATTAGATCCTCCCGCTTGGCGTCCAAGAGCCACGCGCGAGAGAGAAAACTTGTTGTTGTTAAACGTCTTTCTCTGAGCGGCGTTCGCAGGAATAATCTGCGAACCTGTTACAAGAACATCCATTTTTTCGATGCCAAGGAACTTAAGCTGATCTTTTAGGCCTTGGTTGATAGCACTTCCTGCGTTGGACTTCAATGCTGAGTTTGCAATGCCTGTGGTTTCTTGTCCAGATATCGTTTTATCTGGATCCAGCGCGGTAGTCTTTACGCCCCAATAGATCCTGTTATCAACTGTTTCAAGCGCACCTGGGTGACCTACTGCTCGGATCGTTCCTTCGCTCACTGCCCCGTTAGTGGTCTTAAAAGTATAAGGCACTGGTGGCATGATTGACTGCGTCAGAGGAGCGTTAGTTGCACCAATGTATGAAGAGCTACCGTGTATTGAAAGCCTTGGAGCTCCTTCAGTTCGGAAATCAGTAAGCGTGTCAGTTGTCTTAAGGGTGGGTATTCCCTGGAAGCCGAAGGGTAGAGCCTCTGCAGGCACATTTCCATTCTGGAGCGCTTCACTTATGACAATTCTCACAATATTAGACTTGTTCAGGTACTTGCCTGAAACTACGACTCTGCGCTCTGATTCTCTCTCAGCGTCAAAATCGAAGAACGCCTTTTTGTCTCCGATCATTCTACCAACAAAATTTTCTGAGTTTGGATTCAGATCACACTGCGGATACTCCTCTAATATTTCAGGAGACTTATCATTGTCATCATAAAGCCTTATCTGAACTGAGAAGGTTCCGTATGGGTCGTTATCGTTAGTGCTTGCTCTGACATTGGCAATAGAAACCTTATATTTTCCGCTCGCATAAGCGCCGTCGTCAAGGCACTCAAAATGGAACAGCTCGTATTCGGTCTTTCCAAAGGGCTGTGAAATAAATTTAGTTGTCTTAGGTGTAGAAAATCTTGTATCAAATCTTCCATACGCTATGTTGTAGTTATCACCTGCTGGATTGTTAGAGGAAGTATTTGTGGAACCTGATGTCATTCCAACTGAATTTGCTAAGGTAGATACTGCAGCGAGCTCAGGTTCAACATCAAACGCTGCATAAAGCAGGTGTTTTTCCTCAGAGAATTTAGCGGGATCAGTATTCAAGACGTTGCGAATATAATCTTTGCTTCTAGGGTTGAGAGAAGCGGTTAAGACCTTGACGCCAGAAACACCGTCTGAGGTGGCAAATGATGTATCTGAAGAAGAGATAAACAATTTAAACCTGTCTGTCATGTCTCCAGAAGTACTAATGCTTGCAAAATTATCTCCGCCCTCAGTTGAGAGCTTCGCGGTAAGGCGGTCTGCAGTGAAGCTACCACTAAGAACTCCTGCACGAGCATCCGTAGTTGTAAAAATCACGCCCCTGACGAGGTTTACAAAGTTATCACTGTTGTAGGAATCGTTATGAGTAAAAATCGGGAATCCGTAAACTTCGGATGCTGATAGGAAATGCCTTGCAGTTAAGATGTGTGCAGTGCTTAATGAAAAGCGAGGATCAGAATTATCGGGTGTAATCTTAAATCCTGCATTCTTAACACTTCCTTGCACTTTAGTTCTAGTTATGTCGCTAACTTCTGTATTTGCGCCGGCACCTAAAACTCGAACGTATGTTACTGCATCTCTGTTTTTGAGGAACTCATTAACTGCGTATGGGCCAAATTTCTTTGAATCAAGATCGCCAAATTTTGTCTTAAAATCGGTGAAAGACCCTACTGTTACAGGGACAAAGGCAGGGCCTTTTTCTGCAGTGCCTACAACGCCTGCAGGAGTACCTGTTGGGGATTGAACTCTCTGTGTTAAATCAACCTCTTGTTCGAAAAATCCCGGAGATCGAAAAGTCTGCTCAGCCATATACTCAGTCTCCTACTGGGCTCACATTACGGTTATAAATATGTCAAGGAGCCTCAAAAGTCTTATTAAAGCTCATCGATCTTGTTGACGATCCTTGCGCTGATTACGGTTTCACCTTTTCTTTGATTTCTGGTGAGAACTTTCAGGTATTCTATTTCAACTTCATCAGTTAAAACATTGCGCATTAAAGTCCTTGCTTTAAGGTACTCGTGTCTTGGATTTTCAACTATGTCACCCGCTGTATTGATATCAGCAACATCTGCTAGGATAAATTTATCAACATCACCAGTAGGGTCGGGTAGACCGGATGGTCGCTGGACTATCGGAGCATTAGCAGTGAATACGTCAAATGCAATATCAGGGGCAGAAACAAATTTTCTAAATGGGGTCATATCACCAGGATTTTGAGACGCCACAATGTATCCTGGAACCTCCATGTTAAACGTATATCGAATTATTCTTTCCTCATTAGTGAAATCATCTAGATTTGACTGGCTGGACATGGAGTTGTCGGGATAAGCGACGAACCAATAGCCCTTATCAGACTCTATCTTGAATTGATTTCTAGTTCCCGTGTAAGATCCTACTAGCTTTTCGATCATCTGGTTCATGTGAGACGTATATGATGTCCAAAAAGTTATCTCATAAGACACGTTCACAAAGTGCGGAAAAGGGACAGTAATAACTTCGTAAATGTGGTGTGAATTTAATTGATTAGAAATAACAGCGCCGCCGGAGGCTGTCTTGTAATTTAGGCGTCTAGAATTTACAGTGTCAGGCTTAGTAGATCTAGGATCCGTGCTTGAAAGATTATGGTTTTCAGACCTTGTATTTTCCTGATGCAGGAGATTTTCCGGATTAACTAGGTTTTGATAAATAGGATCTCTACTGCTTAGGCGCCTCTTTAAAGTTAGGCTTCCTACATCTGCTAAACGCTCACTATTAGGTGACTGGTCAATTCCAGTTCTTCTAATTGATATCAAGGGCAATATAAACGCATCGTTTTCGTCTCTGATTGGAACTTTTCTTTTAATCAAAGCAAAGCGTTCGCCCGTGGCAAAAACAACAGGTACTTTTCTATTCTGCTCTTTCTGTGATATCGTAAACTGTATTTCTTTATCGAAAAGATTGAACAGGGCTTTGTCGATATCTTCAATTCCGCAAGGGGGCAGATTAAAGTCTGATGGTATGTTTTGACCCTCTAGGCCTGACGGAAGACGCTCCTTTTTAGAAGTAGGGTTCAATGATGGGTCTGTTATGGATTCACGTACAGTCATTTTTATTACTCATCGTAAAAGGCGCTGCCCACATCTTGCGGGTCACCTTCCTGCGAAACTTCCTTCGGGCCCGTTATAGGAGGTGTTAGCACGTCATTTTTCTGCAAGGCTCTTACATCTCCTGTAGCTCCGAGTTGATTCTCTTTGAAGCCTCTTTGCTGAACAAAAGTTTCCTGAACCGCATCAGGATCTGAGTAGCTTTCATCAGTGGGGCCAAGAACTTTAGTGAAGAACACTTGCTTGCGGCTTTGACGACCTATAATCTTAACTCCATCACTGTATTCAATCTGACCGAATAAATTTCTGGTAACAGTAACTGACGTTATTTCGAATATTACAGTTCCATACGTAAAAAAGTCACCAACTTGAACATCGACTTCTTTGTCTATCAGGTCTCTAGACTGAATGTATGCTTCAATGTTTTGGGTTTTTTCTGGCCCGTATCGATCAGTCTTAAACGTAGGCTCTTGATAATCAACAAGGCAGTCTAGTTCGATCGGAGTTTCAAATATTTTCTCAGGAGCTTCATCATAAAGCTCATTAATCTTAGTTTTTGCTGCAGAAATGGAATAGTAATAGATCTTTTGACCTACAACATCCTTGATCAGCTCTTTGGTGAGATCATTTACGAGATTTATTTCTCTCGGCGTGATGAATAAACGTCCCAATTATCTCTCCTAGCCCATCGTAATGGCACGCCCATTAGGAATGGGAATCTTTTTCAATTGCTTCTGTATGTTTTCTGCCTTAGTCGCGTTCATCTCAATAATCTTGTCATATGTAAGAGTATCAAGCATCTCCCTTAATTTGGTCTCAAGGTCCTTTTTATCTTCCCTGCCCTGAGAAATAAGAGAATCGCCGTCCAGAGTGATATCTGCATTTGGAACAGGCAGAGTTTTAAATTTAGATCTAACGTACCCTAGTAGCTCTTTGGAGAGGGCAAGAACATACTGTCGTACCCACTGTTTGCCAATACTGTTTATGTTAGAATATTCAAGGACACCAAAGGGAACATCTGATAGGTTTGACACACCATCGATTGTATTGTCAGTAAAAGGCGGATCCAGAGGATTAGGAGAGAAGCCTACCCTTATCCACAATTTTCTATTAGACTGATCTCCCGTAGGTGTAGGAAAAATTCTTATGTTTGTTCCAATTATCTTGTAGCTATAATTCGATCGCCTTACCCTGTTGGAGACGTCCATTTGCCCTGCCCTCAAGATATCTTCGAAAACTGGAAGAACATAAAATATAGTCTCAGGAGTAAAAGACTCAAAGCTAAATTCATTATTAAGGTAGTTGATAGCTGAGGTGGTGTCAAAAAAGCGATAGGCAGCTTGCGGATTAAAGTGAAACACTTCTTGAATCTTCATCTTGGAGTTGTAAGTATTCATAGAGGATGACACAACAAGATCATTATTTCCATCCTTAAGCTGCGTATAGATATCGTAGTCTTGCTGGCCATCAACAAGCTGTATTGACCCAGAGATTGTGTTGCTAAGCCCGCCAATTCCCGCTGCGCCAGCGTAAGGCTCAGCTTGCCTTTCCAAGAATTCCATTGTAGGACGAGGATATTTTCCTTGCGATCCTGAAAGACTGCCAGTCGCTGTGCCTAGGAAGGCAGAAAGCTGGGATCTAGCCTGGTACTCATTTACAATCTTACTAAACTCAAAAACAGACTCCTCAAAAGTTGCCCAAATCTGCTTTTTGGTCAACTCAACAGACAAAATGTCATCCCCAAGCTTACGCTTAACAAACGTTACCATCTTGTCAGCGTCAGATTGAAACTCTGAGTCACTATCGAACGCGCCGAATGGTGTTGGGTTAGTTGTATTAGCGAATGTTGCCACAGACTTCTCCAGAAACTCTCACAGTATAAGTATGATGACAGTAGGCTTAGGACATGAGACATTTTAATCAAAAACAAAAAAGGTGCTCAATGAGCACCTCAAATGTTTCAAGATTTTCAAGAAGATAAACTTTAGTCGACTGTGCTTCCGGTCCAGCTGGAAGCACCAGATGCTGTACTAAAGAAAATCGCTGTCTTGCCTTCTCCTAGAGTCAAGAGAACAGCACCTGTCTCTGTTGAATTTCTAATAACAACATCTTGTGCTGAATCAACATTTCTGATTATCATTATTTCTCCTGCTGCTGCAGCATCAGGGAGGCGAACTCCGTGGGCGTTATTAGCACTGTCAACAGTCTGAACTGGAGCGCTGCTCAAGAGGGGAAAAGATCCTGTGGCAAGAGCGGTTGTCGTTCCTACACCACTATAAAACGCCCCCTTTGTATTCATGCTCCCTACTGAAGTAAGCAAAGACACGATCTGCACACCGCTTCCCGGTTCTTGTAAAATACCTTGCGAATCACTAATTTTAACCTTTGGCATATTCTTTCCTTAATTTTAAAATTTAATCTATCTTAGGTCAGCCTGGATCCAGACCAGTTGTCACCTGAGGCAGTGCTGACACACAGCGCGATTTTTCCCTCGCCAAGCGCTCCGCCAGAACCAGCTAAAATATTGGCGTCGTCTGCATTATTTCTAAGAACAAAATCTTGTCCTGCATCAACATTAACAATAATCATCAGTTGACCTGCTCCCTTTGCTGAGGGCATCTTAACCTTATGAGCATTGTTGGCGGAATCTACGAGCTGGACAAATCGATGATCTAGTTCAACTGCATCTGCTGCGGCGGTTGTAGTATCTCCTCCACAGAATGTAGCAGCTAAAGAAGCGTGATCTCCTTGGAGGGTCACGTTAGAGATAAAATTTACACCGGATCCGATCTCTTCTTTGATACCTACTTTGTCGTTAATAGTAATCTTTGGCATATTATTTCACCTATATCTTTCTTGCTTAATCGAGTTGTTTTCCGACCCAGTTGTCACCTGCTGCTGTGCTGTAGCAGAGAGCAGTCTTTCCCGCCTGCAGCGGGTTGAGGACGTCGGCGTCGTTTGCGTTGTTTCTAATGTCTATACGAAAAGTCGCACCAACGTTGCGAATAAACATGATCTGACCTGCACCCTCTGCGAGAGGCATCTGAATTCTATGGTCATGAGCTCCTGCAGTCGCAGTCTGCACCATAGCGCTGTCAAGTTGAGTTCCGTTTGTTGCGGCAGCAGTCACAGTTTCGTTTGCTGAATAGAGTGCTCCTCCGTTTATGAAGTCGCTAAACATGGTGATAGCACCGGACTCGATAGTCACGCCATTGCCTGGCTTTTGGGTGATACCCTTATTGTCTCTAATAACTATTTTTGGCATGGTTTCTCCTTGTGGTCGCTGCAAGGATAATTTTATCCTCAGGAACGAATCTGTTAATAACTATTATCCAAATTGCAAAAAAAGATTTAGTTGAGCAAAAAAAAGGAGGAGCCACAAGGGCTCCTCCTTCATGAAACTGACGTTTCGTTTGCTAGGATTAGATTACGCTCATATCCAAGCAGGTAACTGTACCGTAGAAGTCGGCACGTACCATCTTCTTGCCGTAGCGAGTCATCACGCCCTTGCGAGGTGTGAAGTCTTCTGGCGCGAAGATCGTAGGTGTAACGATCAGCGGAACATACGGAGCGTAGACGTAACCTGTCTCAAGGTA
>MDSZ01045350.1_pt1 | contig 14065 bp, 8 predicted proteins | sample 811201 | NCBI WGS metagenome assembly MDSZ01 (sample SAMN05326647, study PRJNA326480) | marine metagenome | isolation source: seawater | place: Indian Ocean: North | collected 2010
TAAATGGACTGCTCGTGGGTCGTATCCTCCTGGTGGGTCGATTCATCATAGGGCGAATAATTCATATTTCCCAAAATCTCGTGGTTGGAGTAGTGGCCGGCTTGATGAAAAATTTAAATGGGTTGGATTTCGTTGCGTTACTGATCAGCAAAAACATTAAGCAAAAAACCCACTAAAATAAGTGGGTTTTTCATAAGGAAATTATAAGTAGCGGAGGAGGGACTTGAACCCCCGACACGTGGATTATGATTCCACTGCTCTAACCAGCTGAGCTACTCCGCCAATAAGTGAAATTTTGGACGAGAAAATAGTTAAAAAAGCTAGTTTTTACAATCACATATTTCATTTATAAATATTACCAAAATTCTTATGAAAAATATCTCAAAATTTCATAGTTTTACCCAGAAAACATTATGAAAGAAAAACCATAATTATTTGGATATTGAATCTATTATAATTTTAGCAATAGTTTGTGCTTCTGGAGCAATTTCACCGGGACCAAGTCTAGCAGTGGTAATAAGAAATACTGTAAAGGGTGGACGTGCGCAAGGAATTATGACTGGTTTAGGTCACGGTCTAGGTCTAACTATTTATGCTTTCATTGCAGTTATGGGGCTGTCTTCAATGCTTATGGGCAATCAAACTTTGTTCGCCGTTGTTCAAATAGCTGGCTCTTTTTGGCTAATCTGGATTGGATTTAATATGATTTTATCTTCCTCAAAAGAATCTTCTGATTTTCAGGAAGAAAGTGAAAGGAAGGGTTTTATAGAAGGATTTATGATTTCCTTCCTGAACCCAAAAATCCTAGTATTCTTTGTTGCTGTTTTTAGTCAATTTATTCATCAAAAACTAACTGGAGTTGATAGAATAATTATTGTTATAGTAGCAGGAGTCATCGATACCTCTTGGTATATTTTAGTAGCTGCAGTACTTGCAGGATCAAGTTTAATAGAAAAAATAAAAACAAGATCAGTTTGGATTGATAGAATTACAGGTCTCCTCCTAATAGGAGTAGCGTTTGTAATCTTCATTAAAATATTTAAATTTTAGAACTAGTTTGATTTTATTAACTGTTAAATTTTTGTTTTTGTGATGAATATCACAAAAACAAAAATTAAGGTGTTTCAAGTATTGATTAATTCAAAATTATTCCTTGTGCTTTTAAGTTAAAATTCTTAAAAATTGTAATGAATATTGATATTATATAAGCTGGAGGGTATAGATCAGCGAAAAAGATGGTATTATTGAAATAGAATTTTTAATAAATTTATTTAAGTTTTACAATGAGAAAATATGTTAAGGTATCAAACCTTTTTATTAGTAGTATTTGTAATCATATCAAGTTGTACGCAGGACGGGCAAGATCCTGACTCTCAGTTTGATGTTTCTCAAGATATTGAAGGAAATCTTGTAGTTGTAAATAGGCTCAGTGGGCCAATATTACTCTATACATCTGAAAGTGAATCGCCTTTAAAAGAAATTGGTCCTAAAGAGGATTTTATAGTTAATATTTCTTCTGATGGATCGGATCCTACTTCTCTTCAAATTTGGAAAAAATCGCAGGTAACTGATCCATTAGATCCAGATATTGAAAAGGTTTATAAAACCTGGGATATCGTATTATCCAGCACTATGGCTGAGTCTGAGCAGGTTGTCTGGGTTATTGCAAGTGGGAGTTCTTCCCCTGCAGTTGGTCAGATATCTTTTAATTATCCATCCTTGGATTTTATGGGTAATATGGTTATTTATGATGCATCTATTTATTTAAATAGCAAAAGCGGAAAAAAAATTACCTCGGTAATTCCTGGAGAGGATAATAAAATTATTGGTCTTGATTATGGATATTACTATCTCTATTACAAATATTCTTACGAATATACTAACGAATCAGAAACGGTAGGTTGGATTGAATTAGATAGCCTTGGGAATGCTTTGACCACTCTTGTAAACGCAGGTACCCCCGTTCAAGATATAGAAGTACCTACTTACTCTTTAAGTGATATTGGCAGGTTGGGTTATTTGGAAATAATTAATCAGTCTTCATCTGATGTTAAAATATTTACACAAAATGATATTCAAATAGAGGATATTGTTGTAACCAATCAATCTGCTTATGGACTATCTATTATTGAGAACAACGGAGGAAGCTATAATTATTTGTTACCTCAAAATAATTATCAGCTAATTGCAAAAAATTTAGTGACAGGTGAAATAGTTTCATCACGCGAAAACATAAGTGTGATTGAGTTGTACAACTCATCATGGACTATATCAGATACCATTTCATACAGAGACATTACCATTCGAAATAATCTTCTGGAACCATTAACTATTCATAATAAGGGGAATAACTATTATCTTGGATTATATCTTTCATCTGGAGATAGTATTTCTTACGAAATAGCAGATTCATTAACATCTCTGGTCGCTAGAAATCTGACTGCTACTAGAGAAACTTTTCAATTTGGAACTAATGCTATTTGGAATATCTCATCTTTGAATCCAAACTTTTATTTACACATTAATGATTCTGCTAATTTTGATGGTATGATATTTAATAACTCAGAATTAACGTTGAGTTGGGAGCTTGGATCATCTGTTAATAACTTGACATATCAACTATTAAATGCAGAATATGCTCCATATGCAGACCTTAATTTTAATGACTCACTTTTTAATTCATTAACATTTGAATATCTTGACGATAGTAAGAATGAAGAGAGTTATATCTTTCGTTTAAATTCTAATTCTGTTGATGGTCTAGAGTATGGATGGCAGGAAGTTGCTTTCCAAATAGATGCGATACAACCAAATGGCCTATATATTTATCCTAGGCAACAAATGATAAGTAATAACGCAGAGTTTAATTTCGATATTAGGCTAGAAGAAATTGAAAATGTTAGCTCTATATATATTGAGCTGGAATATGATAAAGAAGTGTTGAGTGTAGAAACAGATTCTATCCAAATGGGAACGATTTTTTCTGGTTGCGAAAGTTCTTTGCTTCTTGTAAATGATAATCCTGATCAATTTGGTATATTAAAAATAAACATTTCCTTTTTAGGAGCTTCATGTACTGGGTTTCAAGGAAGTGGGAGTCTTGTATCTGTCAAAATGGAGGCTTTTCAATTGCCTGTGAACAACGAATCTTTAATAATAATTAATAATAATTCATCCTTTCGTGATTTTAATAATAATGTCATTAATATATCTAATATCAATATTTCAAATCCACATATTTCAAAATTAGTTTTCCCATGAGAAATAAAGTACATAATATAGTTTTTAAAATTAAAATTGTATTATTTTTTTCTTTTTCAGTTTATGCTGAAAATCTTATTCTAAATAATCAAGCATTAACTTTGCATGGATCTCATACCTATGAGGTAATATCTTTACAAAACAATAGTTCTATATACGTGGATAGTGCTACAAGTATTTTGATACTATACTGCGATAGTATTTTCATCGATTCTACTTCTGGAATTTATGCTAATAATATTTCTATGAACCAAAATTCTATGGGGTCAAATTTTACGGATGCTGGAGCCGGAGGTGCAGGAGCAGGCTATGCAAATCTTGGAGGTAATGGAGGCGGAACAGTGGAGTCTTCAGGAGGAATAATATCAGGGCACATGGATAGCCTTTTTATGGGTTCTGTCGGTGGAATAGGAGATATTCAATTAACTGCGGATGATCATCAAGGAGGAAAAGGTGGTGGAGCAATAATGATCGTTTCTCATTCTGGTAAAATTTATGGTGAAATAAGTGCAGATGGAGGATCAGGTAGTGATTATTACACATCTGGTGGCACAACTGTATGGGATCATGGAGGCAGCGGAGGTGGTAGCGGTGGACATATTATTTTAAATATTCTTCATCTGGAAATGCATAACAGCGCTCTTTTATCGGTTAAAGGTGGCGATGGAGGAATTCCATTTGAAGGAGATGATGAAGGTGAGTCAGCAATTCCAGGTGGTGGCGGTGGAGGCTCTGGAGGATATGTTACAATATCTTCATTAGCTGATATCTCATCAGATTTGATTGAGCTATCAGGTGGGATAGGGGGGGATGACTCAAGTATTTCCTGCTACCCTGGCCAAAACGGAGGACCTGGATATTCCCATTATAAACATTTATCAATTAAATCAGTGTCTCATCCAGACCCTTCTCTCTTTTATTTAAATAATGAGCCCATTTTTCAGCTTGCTGCTTCAGGGCAAATATCTGGTTATTTTTATGAGTTATCTAATAATCCAACTAATAATGTGACATTAGCACAATCACAGGCGATACCGAGCTATGAGGAAGAGACGATATATCAACATGGTCCTCTTGAGGATGGTACATGGTATCTCCATATAATTCCTTTTTCAAGCAACGGAATCTTTCAAGAGGATTGGGCTGGGACTTATCAATTTCGGATAGGAAGAAATTCTGTTGAAATAGATTCTCAAACGCATCCTGATAGCTCTGAGTGGTATGCTGGGGAGACTATCGTGCTAAGTGTTTCTGCTTTACCAGGTATATCAAAATACCACTACGAATTTAACAGAAACCCTCTTGCCGTTCCCGAAGTAGGAGAAAGTAGCCTGTTATCAGTTAATTCTTGGATTGAATTTGCATCTGGGCAAGGCGAATATTTTTTGAATATCATACCAGAAGATTCAGTTGGATATGTCTTTGATAAAGCGATTCGAAAAAGATTTAATGTTGGGTCTGAGCCACCTTTTGATAATTTTTTACAAATTCCTAGCGCAGACACATTAATTCTGTCATCAACCGGTCCCTATGACAATTTCATTTTAGACTGGGAGAATACACAAAGTACTCAGGGAGACTCCTTTTACTATTTTATTGAGTTTTTTTTGGATTTTGAAACAGTTTTTTCTGATACATTAGTACTTGCAGACCAAGACTCAGTTGTTTTTAATGGAGCAGAAATTTATCAAGGGATGCTAGGTGTTGATGGCGATACAGTTCTGGGATATTGGTGGGTTCATGCTTTAGTGGGACAAGATTCAATAGGGGCCTTAAATGGTCCACTTCCTTTTGTAATTATGAAAGAGCCATATCCCATATCACCTTTTTATCTTCAAAGCCCCCAAGATAGCGCAGAGATTGTGATCAATCAATTTTTAATTGAGGATTCTCTTACATTTAATTGGGATATGACTTCAACAACAAATAATCTGCCATTGCTATATAGGCTTACCTTTGATGACACATTAGGCTATGTTAATAATGATAGTGCGTTATTGTTTTTTAAAGATACTATTTTAAATGAAACAAGAATGGAAATTAGCTATTTAAGTCTACATAATTTAATGGATAGTCTAGAGATTGATACTGTAAAATTAGATTGGCAGGTTGAAGTATTTGACTCCTCACATTCGTTGGTTTCAATAAACGGTCCTCATCATCTAGAAATCTCTATTTTAACCCCCCCTCTTGTTCCATTTTTTCTTGAAAATCCAATCAATAACCAAAATTTATTTCTTCAAATGGAAAATATTTTAGATACTTTATATTTTAGTTGGACTGAATCCTTTAATTTGTTTGGAGACACAATTCATTATAAAATTTTATTTGAAGATACATTAGGAACGGTAAATAATAATGGATTATCATTATTCTCTGATTCGGTGCTGTTTCAAAATAGATTATCCGTTACCCATCTAGATATGTTTAAGAAGATGGATAGTTTAGAAGTTGATAGTGTAAATGTTGCGTGGCAGGTGCAGGTATTAGATTCTGAAAATACTATCTTATCTACCAATGGGCCATTCTTTTTAAATATTTCAAAAGATTCAGTAAATATTGATATCCCAAATATCACTTTTCAAATACAAGATTCAATCTTTAGTCGTAATGTCGAAATAGAAGCTCAAATTATACATATATTTAATGATACGTTGCGGATATTCATGGATTATTCGATAAATCAGGGGCAGTCATGGATAAATGAGTTTCGTATAGATACTGCTAAAAATATTTTTGATTTAAGGTATAGTTGGGATGTCCTAGATGAGTTTGGATGGAATTATTTAGAAGATATAATAATTAGAATATTTGCGATTGGGGGCGAAACTTCAAGTGATACATGCAAGATAGAAAACATTGATATAGTAAATATAGTAGGCGATTATGTTTATGCACCAGTTGGAGAGATTGGTTTGAAGGCCAATGATATTGCAATATTAACATCTTCATTTTATGAAACGGGAGAAGAAATAGAAACTTATGATATAGGCCCCTCTACAGGGATAGCTCCAGCATTAATTATAAATCCAGATGGTATTATAGATTTTGAAGATCTGGCAACTTTTACACAAATGTGGTATTGGTCAACAAATATTTTTTCAAATATTGATACATTGAATGCAAATTATGTTTTAAAAGATGAAAATCAATTTGTTCTTGATCCAATAATAAATAACTCCGTTGTAAATGAAGATGCCCTTCCATTCGAAATAGTTTACAAAAATGAACTTGACCTTCTTGGATTTGAATTAAAAATTGAATACGATATTGAAGATATAGATGTTTCTTATATATCTTTAATTGAAAAGAGATTAAAAGATGAAAATAAATTAATAATATTAGGTAGGCATAATAAAGAAAAAGGCCTATATATGGTTAGTGCCTGGTCAAAAAATCAGGATTACATATCGCTTCAAGATCTAACTGTAAAACTTTATTTAAATCGAAAAAATATGAACGAGGTTGTTTTTCCTATCCAATTATATTTTCTTCCCTATTTTTCAAGCTATGACAATGGGTCAGTCGATCATTCTATTTTAAATTTAGATTTGACTAGTTTTTTACCTAATGACGTATACCTATCTTCAAATTATCCTAATCCTTTTAATCCTACTACTAAAATAAATTTCAGTATAAATAAACCAGGAATTATATCAGTTAAAATTTTTGATATTTTAGGAAGAGAGATACAATCCTTATTTAGTGGGTATTGCCAACCTGGAACGAAAACAATTTCTTGGGATGGAAAGGATTTTAATGGTAAAAATATGGGCGCAGGAATGTATATTTATCAATTAGAGACAATATATGGTAGAGTTAGTAAAAAAATGGTTCTGTTAAAATAAATATTTTAAATTTATAATATTATTTTTAAAAAAATTAAGATGTGACCATTTCAAATTAATTATTTTAAGATTAAAAGGAAAAATATGAATACTACTATTGAACAATTTATGGATCAGGTACAGTTAAAAAATCCTGGAGAAAATGAATTTCATCAAGCTGTGCATGAAGTAGTGGAGTCTTTATGGCAATTTTTAGAAGAGAATCCGCATTATTCCCATTATAAAGTACTAGATCGAATGGTTGAACCTGAAAGAATCATTCAGTTTCGAGTCCCATGGAGAAATGATTTAGGAGAAGTTCAAATTAACAGAGCATACAGAGTAGAGTTCAATTCTGCTATAGGTCCTTATAAAGGTGGCTTACGTTTTCATCCATCCGTTAATCTCTCTATTTTAAAATTCCTAGGATTTGAGCAGGTATTTAAAAATAGCCTTACAACTCTTCCAATGGGTGGAGGTAAAGGAGGTTCTGATTTTGATCCAAAGGGGAAATCTGATAACGAGGTAATGAGCTTTTGTCAGAGTTTTATGACAGAGCTTTCACGACATATAGGACCGGATACTGACGTTCCAGCTGGTGATATAGGTGTTGGAGGCAGAGAGATTGGTTTTATGTTTGGGCAGTATAAAAGAATTAGAAACGAATTTACAGGGGTTCTAACAGGTAAAGGCCTTAACTGGGGAGGATCTTTAATTCGTCCAGAAGCAACTGGTTATGGATGTGTTTATTTTGCTCAAGAAATGTTAAAAAAAGCAGGTAATGGTTTTGAAGGTAAAAGTGTAGTTATCTCTGGATCTGGCAATGTTGCGCAATATGCAGCCGAGAAGGTGATGCAACTTGGTGGCAAAGTAATATCGTTATCAGATTCTTCTGGAACAATACATGATAAAGATGGATTCACTACAGATAAGCTGGAATGGGTAATGGATCTTAAAAATAACAAGCGCGGTCGAGTTAAAGAATATTCTAGTGAGTTCAAAGTTGATTATTTAGAAGGTAAAAATCCATGGAGTATTCCTTGTGATATTGCTCTCCCATGTGCTACACAAAATGAAATTAGTTCAGAAGATGCGAAACTTCTTGTCCAAAATGGGTGTAAAGCTATATCCGAAGGAGCAAACATGCCATCAGATCCAGAAGCAATTAGTATATTTTTAGATGCAAATGTTCTTTTTGGCCCAGGTAAAGCTGCAAATGCAGGAGGAGTGGCAACAAGCGGTCTTGAAATGAGCCAAAACAGTATGCGGATTAATTGGGCTAGGGAAGAGGTAGATAAGAAGTTGCATCAAATTATGAAAGATATTCATAATTCATGTGTGGAGCATGGGAATGGTGAGGGATCAATCAATTATGTTAAAGGTGCAAATATTGCAGGGTTTATAAAAGTTGCTGATGCAATGCTTGATCAGGGCGTGGTATAGGTTTAAATTAAAATAAATTCAAATTCCGCTTGATTCTTCTTCATCCATTACATCTTTTGGAATAGATGTATTTGGTCTTTCTATAATACCCATACCATTTGAACCATCCACAATAACATTAAAAGGATTATCAAAGCAATACCAATCAATGTATTTTCCAGAATCTTGGACTTTAAAATTTTTTAAAAAATCAATATTTAAAAAATCTGCTTTTTGTTTATAATCAATTGTAAAATAAGAAACATGTAAACTCGTGATATTTTGAAAAAAGTGGCTACCAAAAGAAGGATCTATTGGTAAATCCTTTAACCCCATTTCTATAATAACTTTAGAATTGGATATAAATTGCCATTGTACAGGAATACCGAGCCAAGGGTCAGTTGATCCCCATCTTCCTGGACCGCAAAGAATATATTTGCGCCCTTTTTTAAATTTTTTATTAATTTTTGATAATTCTTTTGCTATTTCTTTAGATTTGCTTATGTCAAATGTATTTGGGCGAACAATAATTAAATCTTTTATTGTGTCAATTCTACCATCACCCAAAGAAACAGAACTTTTACATAGAAGAGAACTTTTCTTAAAAGTCTTAATTTTATTTGATCGATGTAAACCTGTTAATACCATCGGTTTTATTTGTAATAAATAAAACTCTGGCAATGCGTTCCTATTAATATTTACAGCAAACTCAATTTCTACAGGGCATCCTAAGGCTTTTTTGCCAACGGACAAAATTTCTAGTGCAAGTTTGTCAAAGGGAATATTTCCCCATTTTAAGATCGGAGAGAATGAAACGATTCTTGTTCCAGGAGATAATAAAGAATCTTTAATGGTCCCATCTTCTTTTGAAATAGAACTGCCAACCCATTTTAGTGCGCCATCAATTTCTGCATCTTCTAGTAAGTATTTATTTAACTGATGACTTTTTTGATGATCATGATCAAGATTCATTGCATAAAATTCATTTTGACTATTTTGCATAGTTGCTTTTATAGAAAAAAATTGGGGAAGTATTTTGGGATATTTGGGCGATATCCTCAAACATTTTTCACCATCTGCAATGGTTCTACCAAAACCAAGAGCTAGATATGCTACACCCTCATCTCTCTCCATATACGATACAGGATAGTAATTTATGCTTTGTAAAACTCCACTAAATGTAGGATAGAACCGGTTACTTTTATGTTTAACGCCAACCACTTCTTGAATAAGAATTGCCATTTTTTCTTCTTCAATTCTATGTGCTGTGTTCTTTAATAATGTTCGTGCTTCTCCCTTAAAGGTTGAAGCATAAATTATTTTTATAGCTTCGATTAATTTATTCAATCTTATTTTATTTGATTTTGAATTATTTGGTAGCATGATGGTCTCATAGGTTCCAGCAAGAGGTTGATATTGGGAATCTTCAAGTAAACTAGAGGATCTTACAGCAATTGGGAATTTATTTTCTTTTATAAAAGACTCTAATTTTAATATAAGATCAATTGAAATACGAGATTTTAGAAAATAATTGAGGAGAGTTGTATCTGAAATATTACTTAGGGCGATATCCCATAATTCATTATCTTTCATGAAACGATCAAATTCATTTGTTCCTACAACTGCAGATTTTGGAACGCGAATTTTAAAATCAGGAAATTTATTTTGAATATTAGAATAATTAATCATGGACTTGGCAAACCCAAGTCCTCTAGCTTTTCCTCCTAAAGAGCCACTAGAGAGTCTAAAGAAATCAGACTCGGCACTATTAAATCTAGAAGAGCTATAATTTATAATAGTACTTTTATTTTCTTTTTTATTTTTCTTAAGGTTTTCAAGAATATAATCACGTATTGATTCTCCGTTATTAAAATCTTCCACTGATATAGATCTGATCATTGAAGCTAGATTGAATTCTGCTCTAGCTGCTAGCCAATTGGAAAAGTGATGACTTCTAGCATGGTGAAGTATTGAATTATTAGGTACACTTTCTATTCCTTCAATGAATTCATTGACGGTTGTCGCTTTTTGAATTAGTGTGTTATCTGGTAGTCTAAATAGGAAGTCTCCAAACCCAAAATTATAATTCATAAAATTTCGTAATTTTTTCAAAAAGGTTGGTGATTCTTTGTGCAAAAAATCAGTACCCATATTTTCTGCGAGTATTTGATTTTTTTCTTGGCTTGATTGAATTAGTATAGGAATTGACTGGTCAATATTTCTAACCCATTTAACAAGCTCAAAACCAGCATCTTTTGTCTTTTTTTTATTTTTTAAAAATTCAACGTCAGAAATAATGCCAAGTATATTATTTCTGTATCTATTAAAAAATAATTTTGCAGTTTCATAATTTTGGGTAAGCAGTACTTTTGGTCTTGCTCTTAGAAGTAATAATTTTTTTGATTGGTTAAGCCTTCGATTAATTAAATTTTTTGTCTGATACATAATTTCTTTGTATAACAAAGGTAGTAGAATTGAATACATTCTAGGAGAATCTTCTACTACTAGGATACATCTAACATCTCTATCCAATATATCTTGTTTTGCATTTTTTCGATCTTCAATATATTTTATAATAGCAGGAAAAACACTAGCGTCTCCTGACCAAATAAACGTCCTGTTAATTGATTTTGCAGATATAATACTTGGCAATTGTTTAAGCTCTGTTTCATCAAAGGCTAAGAGTATGACTGGCTTTTTTGGGTAATCGGCTTTGATTCTTTTTCCTAGCGATATTGGATCCTGATCTTCAATTCGCAACATTACAATTACTAAATCAAATTTTTTCTTTCGCATTATTTTCAGGGCCTCTTGTCCTGTCGAAACTCTATTAACTCTTGGTGCATAGGTAAAGTTCATACCAATATATTCAGTTAAAATTTGTTCTGTGAGATGACCATCTTCTTCAAGGATAAACGCATCATATGGACTAGCAACAAGCAAGATCTCATGAATTCTGTGAGGCATTAAATCTTGAAAATCAATATTTAGATTACTTTTTACAAAAAAGTCTGCCATGTTATTTTAAAAAATTTAAATTTCATTAAAGAACCTTACCATAATTAAGATAAGGAATGTAATTTTTATATAGTAATAAAACATATTTAAATTGACTATTTCAGCTTTATTTATTTTGACTACTAATTTATTTTAAAAATATTATGATTAGAACATTAAAAGCCTTTGATATTCAAGGAAAAAATATTTTACTGCGTGTTGATTTTAACGTACCTATGAATGGAGATTCCGTAAGTAATAATTTTAGAATAAAAACTGCTTTGCCTACCATAAATAGTTGTATAGAAGGTGGAGCATCTATTACAATAATGTCGCATTTAGGTAGGCCAAATGGATCTCCATCTAAAAAATTTAGTTTGATGCCTGTTGGAGAAGAGCTTGCGAAACTTCTTGAAATGCCAATTAAATTTTCAGAAGATTGTATTTCTTCTGATGCTATCGATACCTCGATAGGTTTAAAACCAGGTGAAATTCATCTTCTTGAAAACTTACGTTTTTATAATAAGGAAATTGAAAATGATAAAGAATTTTCAAGAAACCTATCAAGGCATGGTCATATTTATATAAATGATGCTTTTGGTACAGCACATAGGTCTCATGCATCTAATGTTGGTGTAGCGTCATACTTTAAACATTCTGGTATTGGTTGGCTTATGCATAAAGAATTGAACTTTTTACAAAGTTTAATGGATAAACCTAATAGGGATTTAACCCTAATTGTTGGTGGTGCGAAAGTAGCGACTAAAATTAAGCTAATTGATAATTTTTTGCATAAGGCTGATAATATTATCATAGGCGGAGGGATGGCTTTTACTTTTATGAAAGCTATGGGCAAAAACATAGGAGGATCTCTTCTTGACGAATCTATGATTCCAGTTGCTCTTGATCTTATTAATAAAGCAAGAATGAAAAATGTTAACTTATTCTTGCCTGTTGATGTATTATGTTCAAAAACAATTGATAGCCAATCCATAGATGGTTGTTATGCAATTGAAAATATTCCAAAAGCTGTTATGGGGTTAGATATTGGAAATGAAACTCTAAAATTATTTGAATCTATTCTTTCCTCATCCAAAACTGTTTTATGGAATGGTCCAATGGGTGTTTTTGAAAAAAAACAATTTTCTAATGGTACTGAAAGATTAGGAAAAGTCCTCTCAAAACTAGCATCCGAGAATGCAAAGGTAGTAGTTGGAGGCGGAGATACTGCTGCTGCCTTAGAATTATTTGGATTAAATAGACATATGACACATGTTTCAACTGGGGGAGGAGCGTCCCTTGAATTACTTAGCGGAAATCCTTTACCAGCCATTCAATCATTGGAGATATAAAATGAATAAAACACCTATCGTTGCAGGAAATTGGAAAATGAATAAAACTCCCCTTCAAGGGGAAGAATTTATTCGCGATGTAGAAAATTTGGTTCCTGCATTACAAAACACCCAAGTAATTTTTTTCCCTGCTTACCCAGGTTTAGTCGATATCAAATTAAGTAAACCTTTTCATTTAGGAGCTCAAAATTGTCATTGGGAAAAATCCGGTGCATTCACTGGAGAAGTTTCTGTTGAAATGTTAAAAGGATGCAGCGTGGAATATATTATTCTTGGGCATTCAGAAAGGAGGCAATTATTTGGTGAGAATGATGATGTGATAAATAAAAAAATTAAAGCAGTTTTATCAGCAAATCTTAAACCAATACTATGCATTGGAGAAACAATTGAAGATAGAAATTCTGGTTTGACCGAAGATTTTCTTCAAAATCAACTTACTAAGGGTTTAGAAGGAGTTGCGTCAGTAAATGGTTGCATTATTGCATATGAACCAATTTGGGCAATAGGTACTGGTGAGACGGCAAATAAGGACCAGATACATAGCGCACACAATTTTATCAATTCAGTTTTAAAAAAATTATACCCAGAATCAAATAATTGTCATATACTTTATGGTGGTTCAGTAAATACTGAAAACGCAAAAGATTTAATCCAAATAAACAGTGTAGATGGTTTTTTGATAGGTGGTGCTAGCCTAGATAAAGATTCTTTTGCATCGATAATTAACTATGTTGAAAAAAATTAGGAGAAAAGCATGGAAGGATTTTTAATTGTATTCCACACGATAATTAGTGTGTTGCTCATAACTGTAGTTCTTATGCAGGCTAGTCAGGGTGGAGGTCTGTCAGGTACTTTCGGAGGCAATGCTGCTAGTTCCATGCTAGGAGGGCAAAATGCTGGCAATGTACTTAGCAGGATTACTACCTGGCTCGCAACATTGTTTCTTACGCTAGCTGTTTTGATTAGTGTTCTGACTAGTAAAAGTGATGGCAGTGCTTCCTCTTTGGTTAAGGATGCAGCTGAAGGTCGTGAGAATCTTATGCCAACCAATGAAATCCCTATTGATGAGGAAGCTATACTAGATTTGGAAGCTGAATAGTTAAGTTATTTATTGCCGAAGTGGTGGAATTGGTAGACACGCATGCTTGAGGGGCATGTGGGGTAATTCCCGTGCCGGTTCGAGTCCGGCCTTCGGTACTAGTATAA
>MDSZ01166007.1_pt1 | contig 14065 bp, 9 predicted proteins | sample 811201 | NCBI WGS metagenome assembly MDSZ01 (sample SAMN05326647, study PRJNA326480) | marine metagenome | isolation source: seawater | place: Indian Ocean: North | collected 2010
AATTTCTTTAAAAGATTTAAGGAAAAATTTATCAAATTAGGACCCATTATTAACAAAATAGTGCTCACAATAAAAGACAAATCTAGATTTCTATTATACCAATGTTCTTTCCAAAATCTTTTTTTATATGCAAACATTTTATAAATTATTATTTTTTGTTTAAATATGTAAAATGATTTCTTATCTAAATTAAATATCTTGTTGCCATATAAATCTAGAAATTTTTCATAACAATATTTCAATTCTAGAGATTTTTCAAAAGAAAATTTATTTTTACTTATAGAATCTGGATTTGATATATTGTAAATCCGCATTATGTTGTCAGATATCCATATTGGATGATCTAAAGACATTCTAAAATAACTGATTATTCCGCATGATCTTTTTGTACCTAAATCAATATAAAGATTATTCCTAATATATTTTCCTTTAAATATTGGATTGTACTCTCCAGCGTGATTACTTTTGATAATATCTTTTGGATATAGCCATCCAGTAAAGTTTTTTTCTGAAGCTGTTATTTCTCCATGATTTGTGACGCATTGCGTAAAACAAATATTTGCTTTTTTAGGCATTTTTTTTATAGTTGATTTGAAATTTGAAAACCAGTCATCTATAAAAAGATCATCTGCATCTAATAAGGTTACATATTCATTCGAACTATTAATTATTCCTGAATTTCTGGCAGCACACATTCCTTTATTTTGTCCATTATGAGATATTAGTTTTATTTTCTTATCAAACTTTTTAATTATGTTTTTTAAATAATCAAAATCATTTAAACCGTCATCAACAATAATTACTTCAATTAAATCTTTTTCATATTGTGATAAGTTTTTATATATAGAATAAATTGTTTTCTTGATATGGTTATCGGAATTATATGCTGGAATAACTATGCTTAAAAGCATTTAAATATATAAAAAATAAATTTTAAATCTTAGATGCTTAGATTAAAAAATAAATTCATAAAAATTTATTATTAATCTTTTTAATTCTAAAATCAAAAAAATATATAATTGCTAAGGGCATATTTAACCATGCAGCCCTTGTACCAATAATATTTTCATCATTAAAATGCCAAGAAATTATAATTCCAAGTACTATTATCAAAAGTGGTATGGTAAATGATCTTCTAAATGAAGTTAAAACCAATGAGTATCTCCAAAGAATTAATAAAACAAAAATCGTTTGCAATATGAATGCTAGCAAACCATAATTAATAAGAATATTCAAAAATATGTTGTGAGGACTAATCATACCTCCTATTGGAATAAAAACTTCTGATCCCTTAAAAATATTTACTTTATAAACTATTTCTTCAATGAGAAATTTAAATAAAAATTCTCTACCAGCCAATTGTTCTATATTTCTTTCTTTGTTAATGCTTATTAGATCATAAACAGTATTACCCAGTAATCCTGATAAATGTAATAAGGGTAGTGTAAGGAAAATTAATAAAATTAGATAGTAACCTAATCGTATTAAATATCTCTTCTTACTTTTAAAGTTAATTTTTATAAAATCTGAATTATTTTTAAAGCAACTCCTTTTTAAAAATATAATACTTATTGCTAATAAAAATAAGCCAATTGCCAATATTACAAGCTGTCTAGTTATGGCAACATAAAGTACAAAATATATTCCAGCTAATGAATCTAGTAAAATAAAAGATTTTAAAATCCTATTTTTTGAATTTTTATTATTTGGAAATTTGAATTCATTATAAAGGTATGAAAATAATCCTAATCCTAATAAGCCAAGATATCTATATCCATGAAAGATCCCCCCCTCCGAAGAAATAAAAGATGTAGAAATTAAATCAATTGGCAAATAAATAAAAATAGTGTAATAAAGAATTTTTATTTTTTTACTTGATTCAAATACTTTTTTTAAAAGAATAATTCCAAAAATATGACTGACAAAATAATTTCCATCAATATATATCTCTTTCCAATAATTTGAAATAGAGTAAGAAAAATATATTGAAAATAAAGAAATTAAAAATAGATAATAAGATAATTTTTTTGATATGAATCTTAATTTTAAAATAAAAATAAAAGCTAATATTTCCCAAGTATATTTAAGTATATTTATTATGTAATAATTATTTAACTGTAAAGTTAATAATAAATCAGTTGTCGTAAATAAGCCTCCTATTATTATCCCAAATAAAAGAAAATATAATTGCATCAAAAAGAAGAGTTTGTTTTTTCAATAAGATAATTTTCCATAGCAAGATACCTTAATCCAGAATTCTTAAATGTGAAGAATGCTTGTTTAGGAGATGCCACTAAAGGGTATCCATGTAAGTTGAAACTAGTATTTAACAAGCCACCAATACCTGTTGCTTTTTTAAAGTAAGTTATCAATTTATGGTAGTTAAAATTATCTTCTTTAGTTACAATTTGAGGCCTTAAAGTTTTATCCGACTGGTGAATAGCTGCTATCAAATCAATCCTACCTTTTTTAGTCGCTAAATAAGCATTTATCATATGTTTAGGTTCATATTTATTTGGATTATAATTCTCAAGATATTCATCTGCATTTTCCTTAAGAATTGATGGCGCAAAAGGCATCCAAAAGTCTCTTACTTTTATTTGATCATTTATTTCATAAAAACTTTTCATAAAAGATGGATGACCTAATATGGCTCTATTTCCTAATGATCTTGCCCCCCATTCATATCGGCCTTTAAATCTAGCAACTACTTTGCAGTCTGCAAGAAGTTCTGCAATTTTTTCTTCAATGTTGGGGATAAAACTAACTCTGAATTTATCGTTTATTTGCTCTTCTTCCAGATAGGATTTAATTTCTGAGTTTGCATAACTTCTTCCAAGATATAAATCTTTTAAAGGTTTAGCTTTTATACCTTTTTTGTAAAAAGCATCATATATGGCGCCAATGGGGTTGGATTCGTCTCCACATGAAGGCATAAAAAATATATTATTTATTTCATTAAGTTCATTTAATCTTTTATTTAATTTCACATTCATGAAAACACCACCACCAACACAAATATTTTTTATTGAAGTTTTTCTGATTGCATTTTGTACCAATTTAATTATTACTTCTTCAGTAAGTTTCTGGACAGAGGCTGCTATATTATCAAATCTTTCACCTATTGCTTTTTTTTTGAGATAATAAAATGTATCCGCAGTATGGATATTAGAATGGAGTTGAAGATTATTTTTCCGATTAATCTTTATAAGATTTTTAAAAATTTTATTATAAGTATTTAAATAATATGATTTTGCATATGGAGCTAAACCCATAACCTTGTATTCATGTTCCATTTGTTTCATTCCTAGGAATCTTGTTGTTTCTGAGTAAATAAGCCCTAAAGAATTAGATATATCAGTTTCAGCAATTTTTTTTAAATTAAAATTACTATTCGAGGTTGATATTGAAGAAGATGTTTTATCCCCCATTCCATCAACCGTTATTACAAGTATTTGATCACATTTAGTCGCCATATTTGATGATGACAATGCAGATCGAGCATGACATAAATGATGTTCAGTAGAGGTTATATTTTTTGTTTTAATTCCAAGAGTATTTAATCTTTTTTTTAATAAATATAAGCTTTTCTTGTTTTCTCTACGTTGAATAATTTCTTTTAAAAAAAGAAGTGGCTGTTTTACATAATCAAATTTATATAATTTTCTAATATTTCTTTTTAAAAAGCTATTGTAAATTTCAAGAAAGTTGAGTAGATCATTCGCTGTAATTTGATCTTTTAGATTGCTTTCATTAAAACTAGAATAGTGTAGATTATTTCCCGCAACTACTATTTCAGTAATTTCATTACTATTTAGATGAGCAATTTTTAAACATTCTAAAATTGCACCTGATGGAAATGCTGAAGAGTTTTTTATATTGTCAATTTTTTCTTGGCTAACTACTGCTACTATTTCACCATCAATACCTAATGCAGCTGTAGAATTATGACCTAATTGAACAGCTAATATTATATTTGTTTTATTAGCACTATTAATTTGGTTCATTGACTTATTAAATCCATTCTTTTTTATATGATAAATATCTTGGAATTACCCAAATAATATGACTTATTATAATAGCAATGAAAAATGAAGAAATTCCAAAATATTTGAAAAATATTAAAGAAATAAATATTCGAATAACAATTTCCAATATTGCAGTATTATTTAGGAATTTTAATTTTGCTCTTGCTGATAAGATAACGTTAGGTAATCTAATGATCGAAAGAAATAATGCAGCTATTGATGATGAAATAATAGCTAAAAGAGTAATTTCTACCTCGTTATTATTAATCCAATTATCTATTATGAATTTACCAAATATCATGTAGCTTGAGAAAGCTGATATAGAAATAAAAGAAGTTATTTTGAATAAGTTTCTTGAAAATTTTTTAATTTTTGTAATATTATTTTTTGCATCATATGAAATTATATATGGAGCTGAAGATTCTGGAAATTTTGAGATAAAATTATAAATAATAAAAGGTATTTTCCAAGCAATTACATATAGTGTAACTTCTTTAGTTCCGCCAAGAATTCCTACTAAAAGAATATCCGATTGAAGTACTATTAATGAAATACCATTAAAAAAATATCCTATACCAATGTCTTTAAACTTAAAGAAAAAAGATTTTTCAGGAAGTGGGCTTGTCAAAAACCTTTTAAAATAATTTATTCTGCAAATAAGTTTTTTTCTTATAATGATTTTTCTACAGTAAAAATAGAAAAATATATTAGTTATTAAATTAGATAAAGCTAGAGAAGAAATATTATTATTAAATCTATTTAAAAAAAACCATATTAAAAATGTGAATACAGGAGTTAAGCCCGTAATAATATTTACATATGATTGCATTTTGTTTGATGTCAATAATAATCTATCTTTATTACTGGCATATAGAAATAAAAAAGAAAAGCTATAAATTATGATCGAAAATTTTGCATCAAATGCGCTTGAACCTGAAGTATTAGCAATAAAATTATTATCTATAATAATGCTATAAATAAAAGCAAACAAAACTAAAATTATTCCGTAAAGTAAAAATATAACTTTGCTTAAATAATAGGATTCTTTAAATGTTTCTTTATCTTTATTTTCAATTGATAATCCAAATGATCTTAATAATAAAGAACTTGACCAGGAGATACCTATTGTACCAAAATTTGCAATTGATAGAATTATGTTTATAAAACCAAACCCACTGAGTCCATATTCATTTATATAAAAAGGAAAAGCAAAAACTTGTATAAAAAAATTCAATCCATATCCAAAGAAATTTGAATACAATGCATTACTATAACTTTTATTTGACAAATTATTTATTAATCTTTTAATTTTCAATTAGTAAATATTTTTCTTTATATTATTATAATTAAATTCATCTTTAAATTTTTGATTTTCTTATAAATTAATTAATTTTTATAATTTAAAATTTAAAAAGTTCCATCAATATTTCTGTACCATAATTGAATTGAAATTAATTTACCAATTAGATCACTATTTTTTTTATTTACTAAAAATTTATTCCATAATTCAATTGCCTTATCTTTATTAAAAAGACCATCTATATCATCAAAATTTTGAAATAAATCTGAAATATTTTCTTTCCATTCACAAGCAAATAAGTCATTTTGTTTAATTCCCATTCCAAAACCAATTTTAGAATAAGAAAGAACTTCATCAGGTATATAAGGCGAAACAGATTTTTTTAATATTGATTTTAATTCATATTCTTTTTCAGATTTAATTATTTTTTCTGATGAAGGCAAATTAAAGGCAAATTCAATTAACTCTTTATCTAAAAAAGGAGATCGCAACTCGATTGAATTAGCCATTCCTGCAAGATCAGCTATCGTAGTTATTGAATGGCTACTCTCTAGCATTAAAGAAATAAAATTAGATTCATCAATTACCTCACTAGATGGGCATAACTCACCCCAAAAATTCATTTCTTTTGAAGGATAAAAATTTAGAGAATTTATATAATCTTCTGATAAAATTTTTTGCCAAGTTGACTTCGCCATTGATTCATAAAAATTACCTTTTGTGTGTCCTTTCTTACTAAAAACCCAAGAATATCTTGTCTTATTTAAAATGAAATTTAAAAATTTCAATTTTCTTACATATTTTATTAATCTTGAAATTTTCTGAGTTCTTATATGGCCTGTATAACCATAAAATAATTCGTCAGCACCATTTCCATTTAGAACAACTTTAATCCCATCCTTTTTGATTTGTTCACAAAGATAAGAGCAGTGTGTTAGTGGTAAAAGCATTATGGGCTCGCCATACATACAAATTAATTTATCAAGTTCAAGCCATTGTTTTTGGGGATCAAAGAAAAACTCTTTATGATTAGTCCCAAGTTTTTTTGCTATTTTTCTAGCTCTTAAAATATCTTGATCTTTATCATTTAGACCCAATGCATAAGTATTAATTTTTACTTTTCTTATTCTTTGCGTTAACGAAACTATAGCTGAACTATCAACACCGCCTGAAAGCAAAGCTGCGAAAGGAACATCTGCTCTTGTTCTTAAATACACTGATTTAGAAAGATATTCTCTTAATTTATCTATATGATTTTCAAAAGATTTTTGTGCTGGTTTCCAATAATTCCATATTTCAATAATTTCCCCTTTGGCAATTATCATTGCATGTGCAGGTTTTAGACGTTTTATTTCGTTGAAAGCTGTAAAAGGATCGCATATGTGTTTTAAATTATGAATTAGCATACTTGCTATGGCATCTTTATCTATGGTTACATTCAAACCTTCAATTGCTTTTAAAGAAGGTATTTCAGAGGCGAAAGCAAAATAATCTTTATTTTGGCAATAAACAAATGGTTTTTTACCAAGATAATCTCTTGCACAGAAGAACAAATTTTTTTGTTTATCATAAATGCAAAAAGAAAACATTCCCTCTAGTCTATTTAGAATTTCTTTGCCCCATAACTTATAACCCTCAACGATAACTTCAGTATCAGAATTACTTAAAAAAAAGCATTCTTTTGATACAAGTTCTTTTTTTAATTCTTTATAATTATAAATTTCTCCATTAAAAACTATAGTGAATCTTCCACAACTACTATCCATTGGCTGGTTAGCATCTTTCGATAAATCAATAATTGCTAATCGGTTATGACAAAGTCCTATACCTCGGTTGTTATCAAGCCAAATATTATTACTATCTGGACCTCTATGATCTTGAATATTGACCATTTTTTGGAGAGTGCTTTGAATTGATATTGAACATTTTTGTTTTAACCAGATTCCGCCAATTCCACACATATTTTTTTATTTTTTTATATATTTAATATCTATTATATTTTCAAAAGTAAATAAAAAAAAATTATTTGTAAAATTTGCAAAATAATACTTTTTTGAAATAACTTTTAAAGTCTTGTATCTAAATTTACTTTAATAATCCTTTTAAATGCGTTTATTCTATTAGTATTAAATTCATATAATCAACCTGCCAGTAATAAAATTAGCATAAATAAATTTTTTCAATAATACCTTATTAATTTTATTTTTATACCATATAATTTCTTAAAAGTTAAACTAAAAATAATTTCTTCATTTTAGTAATTAAATTAATTAAAGAGTTTTGATATCTAGTTACTATGAATATATTTTAATTATAAGTATCAGCTGGTATAGTTTTATAAAAAGTTTTTAGAGAATTATTCAGGACTGTCAAAATATTTTTTATAGATTTTTTATTTGTTAAATGATTGTACTTCAATAATAATTAAAATTTAAAAATTCGCATTAAAACCTTTTAATAAATCAATTAATAGTTTGCTATTATTAAGTAAATTAAAGGATTAATTTTTACATTGATAAATTTCATTTTAAGTCAAAAAAAAAATAAAAAGAAATATTTCTATTGTAATTTTTCATTATTCTTTAGAGTTTTATTAACGTTTTTTTTATTATTTCAAAATATATTTTTTACTTCTATCAAATCTTCTAATAATAGTGAAAACTTTAATTCTTCTAAGAAAAAATTCGTTGCTAATTCTGGAAATTATTTAAGTGGTGAAGATTATATAATTGACTCCGGAGATTCTATAATTGTCAAATTTAAAAATTTAGAAATATATACTAAAGAACATTTCGTATCTCCTGAGGGAAATATAAATCTTCCAGATATTGGAATTTATAATGTTTCACAAAAAATACCAAGTGAAATAAAAAATGAATTAGAGTTAATTTATCAAAAGTATATTATTAATCCAGAAATTTCTGTTTCAATTACAAAATATAGGCCAATATCTATTTATATAAAAGGTGAAGTTAAAAATCCAGGCTTATATAAATTACAATATTCAGAAAATGAATCTGAATTTTTTAATATGCCAAGATTATTTGAAGGTTTAAAAAAATCTAGAGGATTATTAAATAATGCTGATTTATCAAAAATTAAAATAATTAGAAGAAATCCAGACAGTAAAGGCGGAGGAAAGATATCGGCTACTGTAGATTTATTATCAATGATTATTGATGGTGATCAATCTGTAAATGTAAGATTATTTGATAAAGATACTATCATTGTTCCAAAAACGGAAAATGTTATCAAAGATCAATTAATTGCAATTAATAGGTCAAACATAAATCCTAATGAAATTACTGTTTACATTACTGGTAATGTCATTAGTCAGGGGTTATTTAATGTTAAAAAGGGTACTACTCTTAATCAGGCAATAGCTTCTAGTGGAGGTAAGAAGTTGTTTTCTGGGAAGATAGACTTTATGAGATTTAATTATGATGGACAGAATGAAAGATTTACTTTTGCATTCGATAAGGATGCCAGAGCAAATGCATTAAATAATCCAGTTTTAAGTGATGGTGATATTATAAATGTTAGGACAACTTTGTTTGGTAAAGTGAAAACCACCATCTCTGAGGTTGGACAACCAATAATAACAAGTTACGGAATTATCAAAATTTTTGAGTAGGTTATGAATAATATTTTAGATTCAAAAGATTCTGCAAATAAATTTATAGATGATGATTTTGATTTATGGAAAATTTTCAGTTTCTTATCAAGGAATAGAAAATCAATAATTATAATTACTTGTTTAGGTATTGTTTTTGGTTTAGGTGATCCTTTTTTTAGAAAGTCCATTTACAACGGTAGCTTTCAAATATTAGTTATTGATGAGGCAGAGAATAATTTTAAAAACAATAAAACTCTTTCTTCATTAAATCAAATTACAGATATTGGATTGGGATTAGGTTCGATGGGAAGTAATACAAAAACTCAAGAATTTATTTTAAGAAGTCCTTCAGTTTTAATGCCTGTTTATGAATATTCAAAAGAAAATTATAAAAAAAGGGGTGAAAAAATATCTGATTTAACTTTTAAAAAATGGATGAAAGATTATCTGGATATAAATTTTGAAGATAAAACTACTGTACTTAGTATAAATTTTAAAGATAATAATAAGGAGTTTATTTTGGATATTTTAAATAAAATTTCTGATAAATATAAGCAGTACTCTAGAAGAGATAGAATTAAAAAAATCAATAATACTATTTTATATTTGGAAGATCAAAAAAAAATTCTTAAAAATAATGCAATTAAATCACTAAAAGATTTAAATTCTTTTTCTATAGAAAATGGGTTAGGAGATATTGATGGATTTGTTTCTCTTGGCTTAAATAAATCAAACCAAAAAAAGTTTCAAAAAAATCCTTTATTTAATCAATTTGATGATGATATTAAATTAAAAAATGAAAAGGCAGGCCAAAGATTTTCTAGTCAATTTAGTTTACTAGAAAATTACGAATCTCAATATACAGACTATTCCTCAAGATTAAAGTCAGATGCTTCAATAATGAAAGATCTAAAAAATAAAATAGAGAATTTGAGATCTGAACTAAAAAGACCAAATGAAATACTTGTGAAGTATAGGGAATTAATAAAAATTTCAGAAAGAGATGAATCTTTATTAAATAACATTGAAGATGAATTAGCGATTTACTTAATTGAAAAAGCAAAACAGCAAGATCCTTGGGAATTAATATCTCAACCAACTGTTGATAATATTAAGATGTGGCCTAAAAGAAAGTTAATATTATTTATTTATTTAATTTCCACATTTATATTGTCAGTTTTATTTTCATTTATCAGAGAATATAGAAATGGAAAGATATATGATTTTAATAAAATCAGATATCTTGTAAAACCAGATTTTCTAGATTCACTTTTTGAAAAAGACAAATTTTTAAGTAATGAAATCTTCAGGAAAAAATTAGAGGAAATCCTTGAAATAAATTATAAAGATATAACCAAAAATAAAATTGCAATTGTAAATACTTCAACTCGCTTATCCAAAAAAAATCAGAGCTTGCTCGAATATCTATCACTTAAAAATAAAATTAAGATTTTAAACATTGATAATTTTGAAAAGATTAATGAATTTAATAAAATAATATATGTTTTTGATGAAATTGACGTAACAAAAAAAGATATAAATCTTGTAAATAAATATTTTAAAATTTTACCTCATAAAACTATTGGCTGGTTTTACTGTGATAGAGAAAATTGAAAAATTGTAGATTTAGAGTTTTTTAAATTTTTTTAAAATATGATCTAAAAAGAAACTAAGCTTTATAGATGGCATGCATTTTTTCATAATATTTTATTGTCTCAGTAAGTCCATCTTCAAGATTCCATTGTAGTTCATAATTTAATAATTCTTTCATAGGATTTGGATCAAGATATGCAAGAAAATGTACTTCACCTGGCCTCATATCTACATATTCTCTTGGGACTTTTCTACCCCAAGCCTTTTCACACGCATCAACAATTTCATTCACAGAATTACTTTTACCACATCCTACATGGATAATTTTTCCTCCTAAATCTTTCTCAGAAATTGAAGCCCTTACAAAAGCTTCTACAACATCATCCACATAGATATATTCCGATTGTTGTTCACCGTTGCCATAAATTTTAAAATTCTTTCCATCCATAACATCCATAAGTATTGTTGGAATAATTTTCTGATAATTATAAGGCGCTTCTTTAGGCCCATCTAACCATCTTTCTCTTGCTCCATAAATGTTGCCAAGTTTTAATGCCACAACCTGTAAGTCATATTCTTTTGAAAAAAGTTGGCATAATTTTTCTACTGCAGCCTTGGTTATTTTATAAGGATTTATCCATGGAACATCAGGAGTTGTAGGTATACAAACTCTCCCCACTCCTGCCTTCTTTGCCGCCTTTAAGATTTTAGTTGTTCCTATTATATTAACTGTACAAACTTTCTCAACATCATATGTAGTGATGGTTTCCGCTGTTCCAAGTACTGCTGCCATATGAATTACACGATCAATACCTTCCATACAATCTTCAATTAATTCATCATTCAGTACGTCTCCTTTAATAAATTTAAAGTTTGAATTTGAATTATGTACTTTAGAGTCCTCACTTTGCCATAAATCTAGAACTTTAACATTATGTCCATCTTTTAAAAGTCGATCAACTATATGACTAGGAATGAAGCCTGCTCCACCAGTAACTAAAAATTTCATTAATTAATAATTTCTTTAAACTACCCTATAGTAATGAAGGACTAAAAATATTAATTGTTAAATTTTTTTATTATCTTTTATAAACTTGCAAACGATTAAGTTTAATCTTATTAAAGACTTTAAACAAAATTTTAAAAGTGAAAAATATTTTAAAAATTAATTATTTTTTCGAAACATCGCAATTTTATAATTGACTGAAGATATTTAAATTATGGAAACAATTTTGGTAACTGGTGGTACAGGTTACATAGGTAGCCATACTTGTCTTAAACTTCTAGAAAATAACTATAAGGTTATTGTTTTTGATTCACTTATTAATAGTTCAGAAATAGTTATAAATAAATTAAAAGATTTATTAAGACATAGAATTAATAATATTGATGAGAGAATTATATTTTTTCAAGGTGATATAAGAAATAAAGAGTCAATTGAGAAAATTTTTGAAAAATATAGTATTAAAAAAAATTTTATAAAAGCTGTAATTCATTTCGCAGGTTTAAAGTCAGTATCTGAATCAATTCAAAATCCGATACTATATTGGGATGTAAATATTAAAGGTTCCATAAATTTATTGGAAGTAATGCAAAAATATGGCTGCAAAAATATCATTTTTAGTAGCAGTGCAACAATTTATTCTCAAAAAAATAAAATACCATATAACGAAAATGGTAGATTATTTCCTATTAATCCATATGGAAATACAAAATTAACAATAGAAAACTTATTGAAGGATATTTACAATAGTCAGCCAAAAGAATGGCGAATTTGTAATTTGAGATATTTTAACCCTTTAGGTGCTCATCCCTCGGGAGTAATTGGAGAAAATCCTAAAGGCATTCCAAATAATATTTTCCCAATTATCCTGAATGTTGCCTCTAATAAATTATCGAAAATACAAATTTTTGGAAATGACTGGAATACAAATGATGGAACTTGTATAAGAGACTATATACATGTAATGGATTTAGCTGAAGGTCACATTGCTTCTTTAAATTATTTACTTATTAATAATCCTCAAATAAATAACTTTAACTTGGGTACAGGATTGGGCACTAGTGTTTTATCTTTGATAAATACCTTTGAGGAAACAAATAATATTCCTATCCCGCATGAATTTATTAGAAGAAGGGAAGGAGATTTACCATTTGTAGTTGCAGATATAAAAAAATCAAAAGAAATTTTAAATTGGGTGCCGAAATTTAATATTAAAGATATGTGCAAAGATGGTTGGAAATGGAAATCTTTAAATCCTGAAGGATATCAATAAAAATGATTTATATAAAAGATATTAAAAATTTTGAGGGATTTTTATTAATATAAAGACTTTCTTTTAAAATATACAAACAAGGCTTAAAAAATTATAATTTTAAGATTCTATTTATGTCATTCAAAGATAAAAGAATTCTTGTTACTGGTGCAGCAGGATTTATTGGTTCAGCTTTAATTGAGAATTTACTTTTTCAAAATGCTGAAGTTATAGGGGTAGATAATATAAATAATTATTATTCACAAAATTTAAAACGCTCAAGACTTTTAAAAATTAAATCTGTACAGGAAAAGACTAAAACCGTTTGGGATTTTCATGAGATATCTATTGAAGATGAGAATTTATTATTTAATCTTGCCTCAAAATATAAATTCGATATTATTGTTCATCTAGCTGCTCAAGCAGGCGTGAGGTATTCTCTCGAAAATCCCGAGTCATATATCGATTCGAATTTGAAAGGTTTTGGAAATATACTTGAACTTTGCAGACATCAAAAAATTAAAAATTTTATTTTTGCTTCAAGTAGCTCAGTGTATGGAAATAATAAAAATATTCCATTTTCTGAAAGTCACAATGTTGATCATCCTATAAGTCTTTATGCTGCCACAAAAAAAGCGAATGAAGTGATGGCTCATAGTTATAGCCATTTATATGGCATACCCACTACTGGACTGCGGTTTTTCACAGTTTATGGCCCATTTGGAAGACCTGATATGGCACCAATGATTTTCGCTAATGCAATTTTAAAATCACAGCCTATTAACATTTATAATTTTGGCAAGATGAAAAGAGATTTTACTTTTATTGATGATATTGTTGAGGGTATTTTAGGTTGCTGCGAAAAACCTGCGTTTCCTGAAGAAAAAATTGAAAATATTGATTGTGACCCATCAATTTCTTCCGCTCCTTACAGGATTTTTAATATTGGCAATAATAAGCCAGTTGAATTAAATTACTTCATAGAATTATTGGAAGAATATTTACAAGTTAAGGCGATTAAGAATTTTGTAAAAATTCAACCAGGAGATGTAAAGATAACATACGCTGATACTTCAAAACTAGATAATTGGATTGGATATAAACCGAAAACATCTATTGAAAAAGGTATAAAAGAGTTCACTAAATGGTATAAAAATTATTACTATAAAAAACCTTTATAACGTATTTTTAGTAAATTTTATTTTTAATTAATTTATTTTCAATAATATTTAAACATGTTTTAGAAGCTTTTTCTCTTGCCTCAATAATAGAT
>MDSZ01074201.1_pt1 | contig 14062 bp, 11 predicted proteins | sample 811201 | NCBI WGS metagenome assembly MDSZ01 (sample SAMN05326647, study PRJNA326480) | marine metagenome | isolation source: seawater | place: Indian Ocean: North | collected 2010
CTGTTCTCTTATTCTTTCAAGATATTTTTGTTTAGGTGCATATGATAAAGGTACTTTAACCTGACTAACCACAGCGCCTGATGAATTTTTTCGTATTACGTATATATTATTAAACATACGGCCAAATATGGCAACTGATTTTTTAATTTTTTCGTGATAGAAATGAGTACCAAACATTATTGATTCTCCACATCACCAAACGGATTGTTTTCACTGAAATCAAGAAAACTGGAACCACTACTAAAGAAATCATTTTGTTCATTTTCTGATATACTATTTTCTTCTGCAATTGCAGTCACAGTAAAGTCTGAGTCAGCAACTAGGCGCGTGGTAGTATCACCTGAAATGGTAATGGTACGATTTGTTATAAAGTTGCGATATGTGCCATCACTTGCACCAACATGTACAAGATGTAATTTACTATCGGAATCAGAGAATTTAGTTACCTCACCAGTCATTGTTAAACTTGATGCACTATCCAATATCATAGTTGCCTTGTGACCAGCTTCTATGAAATCACTATTTCTATTTAATGTAAGAATATATGTGTATGCATAATCTTTTTCAATTTTATCAATGTCTGTCACACCAGTGTCAAGGTCCTCATCATTATATTCAAATAGAGTACAACGTAATTTAAATACTGGTAAATTTTGTAATTGATAGAATGGTTGTTCGTGTTCAACCATTGTAATTTGAAATAATTTCTTTGTCATTGGAAGATAAATTAAATCACCTTCAAGAGGTCTTACTGATGTTACCTCAGCATCCATTTGTTTTACTGCGGCACTCCATCTTCTTCTTGATACAACAAATGTTGCTTCATCACGAATCTCAACACCGAATTTTGTAAACAGGTCTCCCTCTCCATCAAAACCTTCTGTATTTTCAATATACATTTCTATTATGTGTGAAGAATTGAATCGTGATGGGATATCATCACCAAGAATTGTATCTTCGTTGACTATATCTCTTGGTAGATAAAATACGTCTTGACCATAAATTTTTAATGATTCAATAACTATATCTTCGTATAAATTTTGTTCTGACCTAAGTGATTCAGAAAAGTATATATTTCGTGCCATAGCCTATCCTATAAAAAAGTCTACAGGTGTTTCATGGTCAAGTCTTAATTTTTCTCTTAATCTTTCTAAATCTTGTGTAGCATCATCATATATTTGTCTACCGTTTAATGTAACACCACCAGGTAGTTGCATGCCTTCAAATTTAATTAAATTCTGACCCCATTGTTGTTTGATTAGTGCAGTTGTGTATTCTTTCAACCACATATCATTAAAAACCTTTGTAAATGATGCTGGGTCGATTATTTTGTATGCTTCATATACAATAAAATCACCAGCCTTTAAATCGCCTTCAGCAAAATCACCGAAGATGTATAATCTATCTTGTTTTCTTGAATATTCAATTTGAGGCGTACCATTTAATTTCATATCTAATAATGATAGATATTGTTGCATTTGTTCGTAATATGCAAGGTCGCCAACATAATTGTGCATATCTGCAATATCATTTAACATCATTTGATATTTAATATCAAAGAAATTTAAACTTGAACCAAATGTAGAATCAATGGCAAACATTCTAGCAACAAATAATATATCACTTGCAACTGAAACATATTCATTTGTTACATCATCTGCAGTTATTTGTTGACTAACAAATGTTCTGACTGTACCTTCTGAATGATATTCCTGAAAAATTTGTAATGCTTCGTCAAGTCTATCTTCTAATTGGTCTTCGTCTACATTTATCTCAATAACAGGGTCGCCTAGTTTCCTCTTACAATAATCTATAAGTGTAGCTCTTGAAGTTGGATTTGCCATAAATTATCTCCTAATGTTACTATTTATAATATTATGTAACAGTAATCCCTAAAAAGTATGTGTTTATAGTTGTTGCGGTACCAGCCGGATGTTCTTGAGAACGATAATCATCAGCACTTGCTAGTACATTTGATTGACTTGAACTATTTAATTCAGTATTGGTTATTGAAACACCTCTTTGTGTACCAGATGAATATGCATAATCTATTTTACAACTATCAATAAATACAGCACAATATTTCATCATATTTTGTAACACCTCACCAAAAGTAGCACTATCAGGTGTAAATACATCACCGCTAGTATTAAGCACATGTAAAGGAACCGTATAATCATTATCAGCACCATCCTTTTGATACAAATAATAATTTTGAACTGTTTCAGGCTGGTCAGCAGTTTGGTCAACACCAGAGGTATTTCCATCATTTCTTGTGTCAATGAATACAGGATTTGAATTAACAATTGTACTTCCACTAAATGATGTACCTGTTTGTATATGAAATATTCCACCAAAACTGTCCTCGTCGGTATTAGTTGTATCATATGACGCCAGTGCTGGTTTAATAAATGTATCAATAAAATCAGAATCACTCATTGGCTGAACGTTATTACTACCATCAAGAAAACATGGAAATTTTATGTTGTTAGAATCAACAACCGAATACATATTGGTATCTTTATTTTCATCTATGTGAGCATTTGCTACGGTAATTTGCGAACCTAAAGAGGCATCTTGAAAGGCACTTGCATTGGTTAATGTTGAGCCTGATTGTTGTCTTGTATCATTGATTGTACCTAACGAACCACTGCCAGATGCATACGTTAGTGTTACAGAAGGACTCTCTGAATATTTAAATTTTGCTTGTCTTTTGATTGCATCTATTTGAGCGGTGGACATTTCTTGAATGTCGGCACCGTTAAAAAAAACTGGAGTTCTAACTGCCATTATATATTACCTCACTATGTTGCCGAACCAACGATTGTTTTTAATGTACTTCCTGCGGAATTTTTAATTAATAATGTTACTGCTGATGTAAAGTTACTTGATGTAATACTTGTTAATGAAGCACCTGAACCAGAAAATACAGTTGCACCAAGTGTTCCATTACTAGAATTAAATGTTAAATTTGAACCACTCTTTGGTTCAAGGTTACCACTTGCTGCTGTAGCAAATAGTGGGAAACAGGTTGTATCTGTTGATTCATCAGCAACAGTAACTGCAGTAGCAATTGCAGCTGTTCCTGATGTATTCTGATTACCAGCTGTATTAACACCAGGCAGGTTAATATTCGCAGTACCATCAAATGAAACACCACCTATTGTTCTAGCAGTCTCCAAGGCTGTTGCCGTTCCTGCATTACCAGACGCATCACCTGTTAGAGCACCAATAAATCCAGTAGCAGTTATTTTACCTGTACTTGGATTATAGGTCATATTACCATCAGCCTCAACGCCGATGTTGCCAGAACCTGCTGCCCCAGCACCAAAGAGAATTACGTTATCTTCATTTGTTGATTCATTGTCTGTAACTGTAACTGTGGTTGCAACTGCCGCTGTACCTGAAGTGTTTTGATTACCTGCAGTATTTACACCAGGTAGGTTGATATTACCTGTTCCATCAAAACTCACACCTCCGATTGTACGAGCAGTTTCAAGCGCAGTTGCTTCTGCAGCCAGTGTTGCTATACCAGCCCTTACAGCTAAGGCCGCTGCGGCTGCACTATCAGCAGATGCTGCAGTGGTAGCTATTCCAGCCCTTACGGCTAGCGCTGCATTAGTTGCAGAGTCTGCTGTCGCTGCATTTCCACTAGTATTTTGGTTACCGGCTTGGTTAACACCTGGTAAATTAATGTTACCAGAGCCATCAAATGATACACCACCTATAGTCCTAGCAGTTGTTAATGTAGCAGCTGACCCACTTGTATTCTGATTACCAGCAGTATTAACGCCAGGTAAATTAATGTTGGCTGTTCCGTCGAATGATACACCACCAATTGTTCTTGCTGTTTCTAAGGCCGTTGCCTCTGCGGCTAGGGTTGCGATACCAGCTCTAACTGCCAAGGCTGCTGCGGCGGCACTATCGGCAGCCGCTGCCGTAGTTGCTATTCCAGCTCTTACAGCTAAGGCTGCGTTGGTTGCTGAATCTGCAGTTGAGGCATTACCACTTAATGCCGCTGTAATTGTTCCTGCCGAGAAGTTACCACTACCATCACGAGCAACTATTGCTGAATTTGTATTTGCATTTGTAGCCGTAGTGGCACTGTTTGCAACCTTACCTGATGTACTAATTGTTGCTAATTTTGTATCTGCTATTGCAGCATCTGATTTAATATCAGCATTAACAATTACATCAGATGCAATTGCAGCTGTTAATGCAACATTACCAGAACCATCAAATGATACTGCACCAGCAGTAACATCACCAGTAATACTAAAGTTTCTTCCTGTTGCAAGAGCAGTTGCAGTTGATGCATTACCTGTAACAGCACCTGTAATATTTGCATTTAACATTGCCTGTGTAAAATCTGTACCACCTCTATTGATTACATTTGGTGGTACTGATGAATCAAATGCAGAATCAACTAAATTATGATATAGGTAATACTCTTGATTAGAAGCATCTCTAAATAAACCAGTATGTCGTCTTTGACCATCCCTAAAGTAATGACCTAAAAATCCTATGTCAAGTGCATCAGATGTTTCATTACTATCAGCCAAATGAATCAATGGGTCGTTCACTGTATATGTAATTGAATTAACAGATGTTGTTGTGCCGTTAACTGTTAAATTACTTGTAACAACATTTCCAAATGTAACATTATCTGTTGTTCCAACTGCTTGACCAATTGATATTTCACCACTTGATAATGTAACACCTGTACCAGCAGAAAAATGAGCTCTGGCTTCAGAGGCACTAGGTCCTGTATAAGTGAACACACCTGTTGAATTATTGTATGCAAAACTTCCGTCACCACCAGCATCAGTTGCAGACACGGCCTTTCTTGCTTCGGTTGAATCAACAAAACTACCATATAATGTTGGTATTGTCGGCGTATTACTAAAGTTTGCATAATCTAAATAATGACTTGCAGCCTGATTCGCAAGTTGTAGTGCGTTTACAGCATCTTTTGCAGTTGTTGCTGAATCAGCAGTAGATGCATTTCCGGACAATGCAGCAGTTATTGTTCCTGCAGCAAAATTACCAGAACCATCTCTAAATACAAGTGTTGAATTTGTATTATTATTTGTAGCATTTGATGTTACGGTAAATGTTCCACCCTCACTGCTTACACTACCACTTATACCACTACCTGATGTTGCACCTGCGGCTACATAATTACCTGTTGTATCTGTACCAAGTGCAACTGAATTTGCGGTTACTCCTCCTGCCCTTACAGCTAATGCAGCATTTGTGGCACTATCTGCAGTTGCAGCTGTTGTTGCTATTCCTGCTCTAACTGCTAGTGCTGCATTTGCAGCTGAATCAGCCGCGGCTGCTGTTGTCGCAATGCCAGCTCTGACTGCCAAAGCAGCATTAGACGCACTATCTGCAGTTGTTGATATGCCCGCCCTGACTGCAAGAGCAGCCCTTGATGCACTATCAGCAGTTGCTGCATTCCCACTGGTATTTTGATTACCAGCTGTATTTACTCCTGGAAGATTTATATTTGCAGAACCATCAAACGATACGCCGCCAATTGTTCGAGCCGTTGTTAATGTTGCGGCAGAACCACTAGTATTTTGGTTACCAGCGGTATTGACACCAGGTAAATTAATATTACCTGTACCATCAAAACTTACCCCTCCAATATTTCTTGCAGTTTCTAATGCAGTTGCAGTAGCAGCATTTCCAGTAGTTGTAGTTGCTATGCCGGCTCTTACTGCTAAGGCAGCATTGGATGCACTATCTGCTGTATTTGCTGAGGCAATTACCGGTAATCTTGCTGAGTCTACTGTACCAGCATTTAAATTACCTGCATTTCTATAAAAACTTGGTGCTTGTCCACCAAAACTATCAGCACCTATGGTAAGTGCATTTATAAATGACGCATTTACATCTGCAGTAATAATACCACTAACGGCTGATGAATCAACTCCACCACCGCCACTAGCAGATTGTCTTAATTGAACATATGCACTATCTACAAGTGCTGTTACTCTTGCATCAGCTCTTGTATTTGTAAAATATAAATTTGTTGAACCTTCTGATAAATTATCTGTATTTTTTGAGGCAAGGTCTGTGTTAAAACTACTTGTTGTATATGCTGTTGCGGTTCCAATTGAATCAATTTGTCCTTGTGGGCTAACAGTAATTATTGGTATTACAGATGATGAACCATATACACCCGAATCAACACCAGTATTTGTTATTGTAAATCTACCTGTTGAAGAATCAAATGTTAAATCGGTACTTGATGCAAATCTTGAGTGTACCTCGGTACCAAACACTCTTGATACATATTGACCAGTTCCAACATGTGTTGTATATGATGAATCCCAAAGTAAAAAATGGTCAGGGTGTCTTTTTGTTGCCAGGTCATTATCAACATCAGAAAGGTCTTTCATTGCTGATACAACAATACCTTCAGAACCAGCAAATGCAAATGATAAGTTACCAGCACCATCAGTAACAATTGCCTGTCCACTTTGTGTACCATCAGCAGTTGGGAATGAATATACCCTTGTTCTTAACCTGTTAAAGGTTGCACTATCTGCCTGTATTTGCCCATTGACATGAATATTTGCACTGGAATAAATGTCATCGGAATCCTTTGCCTTTATTTTCTGAACCTCAAGCTCAGTTCCAACAAAAGAGTTAGCACCAATCTCTACATTACCACCAGCTACAATATCACTAGATGTTGTAACCTTTGAAACTTTTACGTGTTGACTGGAATCCAATGAAAATGCACCGGAACTAAAACTTAAATTTGTTCCTGCAGATAAATGTGCACGTACTTCACTTGCACTCGGACCAGTGTATGTTATAACACCAGTTGTACTGTTATATGCAAGACTACCATCTCCACCAGCATCTGATACAGAAATAAGTGCCCTTACATCTCTATCAATTTCTGAAGAATCAAGTGTTAATAAAAATGTTGCATTGCCACTGCTATCTGAATCTTGCCAAGTAAAGGTTATTCCATCACCTGTAACTATTGTGGCCGTTACATATTTTGATGTATTTGAATCATAAACTAATAAATCACCATGTGTTTTGGCATCAGTATTAACACCAGCAATTGTGTTAATATCAAACCCACCAGTGACTCTTTTCTCTGGTATACCTATAGTTATGTTTTTTACGATTGAACGATTTGAATTGTTGTTTATTCCGACTGGCATTTAAAAATCCTATTTAGTAACACTTGGTGTAACCTGTACTCTACCTTCAAGGATTCTTTCTCTTATTGTATTAGTGTCACTATCTACGAAAGCAATCTCAACATCATAAACATACCTACCGGCTTTGAGAGCATCTGTTTGAGCATTTGTTAGTGCGAGGGTAATTACACCATCGGTTGCTGGTGTAGGAATTGCGGCTGTAAATGAAGTTGTATCAGAACTATCGCTATTGTAATTCTTTTTTAATTTTGCGGTTGCAGCGTAATTTGTGAGATTTTTCTTTGCACCGGTGGTGTCAGTTAAATTTAATGTAATTGTTACATCTGACCCTTGGTCAATAGTGATTTCTTCATATTGTGCCATGAAATACCTTTCCTTCAGTAGTTTCTTTGTCGGACCCTATTGCCCCTGCACTTATGGTATTATTTATACATTTTTTATTTTGTCTAACAATTCCTTTTTATCTCTGGTACAAAAACAAAATGTTTGTGGTCCAGCATATACAATATCTTTTATTTTATCATATTGAATTGTTCTTATATGGAAAGGTGTTTCTCTTAAATCTATTTCATGTTTTATATCTTGTTCGGGGTCCCAATAGCCCTTGTTATATGTGTCAAATTTTTGTAAACCATAAACAACAGTAGGTACATTCATCATTGCAGTAAGATGCCAAGTTGCACCATCATAAGTATAATGTTGTTTTGAGTGTTGTAATAATTCTACCATTTCAGATACAGGCATTGTATAATCAATATATTTTACCTTATATGGAGATAAATTTTCTATATCTAAAATAATATCATATTGCCCATCCTTTGAGCGATTTTTTCTTTTTCCTTCGGTAATTGATTCAAACTTATGTACAGTAATATAGTCACCGTCACCAATCCACTGTTGTTTTAACGGCCATATTGCAGTCTTATCCTGTGTAGGCATATTCATCAATTGTGGATATAATGAATCATAGAAATAAAATGAAATAATAATACCGAGTTTTGGTGGTACCATATTTTCTACAATCCAGGTTATGGTATCGTAATATGTTTCTTTATTTTGTGGTTTCTTTTTCGGATTAACCTTTGGTAATAACATAGCACATTTTGTAGGTTTGTTTATTACCTTGTCTTGATATAATATATGTGTATTTGCAAATGCCAATGATAATACACAACGAATATCATTAAACGAATATACAGAAAAACGGTCCCAACGAACAGTAGGATGGATACCTAACTCTGCAACCGACCCATCATTTTTACAACCTATGTAAAATGTCTCAGCTAATACAATATTGTTTATATTCTTCATTTTGTATTTTATCCGGGTCAACTAAAAAATAATTATACGTATATCGTATATCTGTTGATTCGTAATAATGCCAGGTTCTATCGGTTAATCCACAAAAATTCATGAGCCTATTTGGTTTCCAATCAACTGTTATTTTTTCTGGATTACTATGACTGTAATCTACAAGAGTTGTGCCTATATTTTTTTCTGGACTTAGATATACAATTGCTGACATTATTTTAAATTCGGCCTCATCATGTTCTGGATGTTCAAATCCTGCAGGCGTTACTGCAAAGTGTATAAATTTTTTGTAAGGACCATAGTGTCGCCTTACAGAATAATTTTTTACAAGTGATTCTATTTGAGGTGTTGGGTCGTAATCCAACCATTTACGATATATTTTTCCATCTTCAGGAATAACATCTTTTATTTCATTATTTAATTTATTAAATGTTTCATCATCTAAATAATTATCTATTACCTCATAAGGCCACATTAACATTTCTCCAATAATTGTTTCGTCATTATATTTAATTCCTCTTTGCTTTCAACATTGCCAATATTCGTAACATGCTCTTGAGGGCCTTGATATAAACCAAATTTATCTTTGTACATTAATATTCTTCCAGGGTGAAAATGTGTTTCTCCCCAAGCTGTTCGAACAAGTTTTTTATCAAATGTTCTTCCTGGAGGTTTAAATGTAGCATAATTATCTATCTGTACATAAGGATTATTACCGAAACCTAGTGTTGGTGTATTTGTTCCACCAGCTAAATAATATATACCACCGGACCAAGAAAAGAAACATTTACAATGTAACAATGCCCAAAATACATCCGGTAAAGAAGTTGAATAATTTACTATTTTCCAATTTAATCCAATAGACGTAACCTCTTTTATTATTCTATGATAAGAATTTAATATTCTATTATAATCATAATTTTTATTATTTTTCAAAGTTTTTACATCTTGTATAAGAACAAACTCTTTTGTTAAATTTGATTCCCATCTCATTTTAAAAGGCCAGTTAACAAAAGAATCAAATGGTGTAAGACATTTTATGTGCTCCATTGCCTCATATATAGATACAATAATACCATGTTTTGGTGGAACAAAATTATTTAATATATATTTTATTCTGGTGAGATTATCTTCAGGGTCCTCAGGTTTAAATTTTTCTATTTTTGGTAAAATAATTGATGCTGAATATGGTTGTTTTAATAATCCATTATCTTGTATTCTATATGCCTTAAAAAATAAATGACCAAGTAATGCAGTAAATGTTCCATAGGCATGATAATTACGATTATCAAATCTAATTACATCAGAATTATGCAATTCAGGTATAAAATTACTTTCACAATTTAAGTATAGAGTTTCGCAATATTTCATAATCTCTTTCGGTTTCAAGTTTACCAATATTTATGGTATTACTTTGAGGTCGGTTATGTAAATTATTTTCATTAAAATGAACAATTTTACCATGATGTAAACACCATTCACCCCAAGCTGTGGTCAGTGTAGGAATAAGGTCCTTACTCCCTTGATGTTTTCTGTTAATATAATTATCTGTCATTGTTAATCTATTATCCGAAAATCCTAAACAAGGAGTTCCTAAACCACCAGCAATATAATATGCACAACCTGGATATGATATTAATAATTTTGTTTTTCTCAATGTATCAAATAATTCATCTATTGGTGTTGTGTAATCAACTGTTTTATATTCTATTGATAATTCATTAAGTTTTTTTACAATACGATTGTATATTTCTTTAGAGTTGGGATATAAAACATTATTTTCTATTTCATCAACATTTGCCAAGGTTACAAAGTCGTCAGTATTTTTCCAACATTCTTTATATGGCCAAACGATAAAAGGTCCAAATGGTTTTTGAACTTTTTTTTCTTGCCAATGTTCATAAAATGTAATTGCAATACCATGTTTTGGTGGAACAAAATTATTTAATATGTATTTTATTCTGGTAAGATTATCTTCAGGGTCCTCGTCCTTAAACTTTTCTATTCTTGGAATAACCACAGCAACTTTATAAGGACGGTCTAATATACCTTCGGATTGCAATTGTTGTGCTGTAAAAAATGCCTCACCAAACATGCTAATAAATATACAATAAGCATGGTAATTATTTTGGTCAAGTCTTATAACGTGTGAACTATTTAATTGTGCTATTTCCCAACCACTATTTGACATTTCACAATTTATGCATAATGTATCAATATATTTCATGCCAATAATCTTATATCCATATGTTCAGGTGCTGAACAGGCCCATTTATTTTTAATTTTATTTTTAATATGTGACATACCACCAATGGCAAATTTAGGATAATATTGTTGCCAAATTTTTTCTAATCCATCTAGTTGATGTAAACCTAATTTGTCTATATCACCCCAAAATTTTTCGTTAAAAAATGCATAATACTTAAATTTATGTAATAGATGTTTTATCTCGTCCTTTTGTAAATAAGGTTTAGGCATATCAAGAGGTGATTCTTCATTTAATCCAACTGTCGCAATCCACCTATCATCAATATAACCTTTTGCTACAGCTAATTCTCTTAATTGTGTTCCTCGATAAGGTATAAATATTGATACACCCAGAGAATCATTACCACCAATTTTTTGAATTAATCTGGCAGTATCCAGTGCCATTTCTCTTGTTTCATCTGGCATTCCTACAATAACATTTAGACTATATGGTATTTCTGATTTATTTAATACCTCTGCCTTTTGTAAATATACATCATTTGATATTTTTCTTAGCAATGTATTTTTTCTATAATTATAATCACCTGATTCAATACCAAAACTAATTCTATCTACATGTGCATCTTTCATGGCATCAAGTAATTCCTCATCAACATTTTCCAATCTTGTATTGCACCACCATGGTATATTAAACTTTTTAATAATCCTTAATAATTCAAAATTTTCTTTCCTTGGCCTTGCCAAAAATGAATCGTCTAAAAAGAACCAATGATTAGGATTTATTTCCTTAACATAATAATTTAACTCTGCCTCAACCGTTTCGACAGATTTTCTTCTTAAATAATTTTTATCTAAAAACCTAGTCATTGGACTATTACAAAATGTACAAGAATATGGACACCCGCGATAGGTTTCTACGGGAACAGATTTAACTACCCTACCACTCATCGGTCTATTAAAACGATAATCAGAAAAGAGAGAGTAGTCTGGTCTTACATCATTCAAATCAACTAATGGTTGAGATTCATTTTTAATTATTTTATCATTATCTTTATACCAAAGACCTTTTACCTTACGCCAATCCATACCTTTTTTAAAACTACTAATTACATCTTTGATAACCAATTCACCTTCATATCGACATATAACATTTATTAAAGGGTCATTTAAACATGTATAAGGTGCATTAATAGCAAATACACCACCAACAATACTAGGTATATTCATTGATTGTATTGATTGCAATAATTGCCTTGTTACATCGAACACATCCTCTACAACAGATATTAACATTATATCTGGTTTAAATTTATGTACTTTTGCAACAAAATCTGGTATCATATCCCATGTCGGTTTAATAGGATTTCCCATTTCATCTAGTGTAAATTTTCTACCATTACCAAGCTTTGTTTTTCTTATCATACCCTTTTCAACATTATCAGTATAATTTGTTGTTTCAAAGATGTCTGTTTCTACATTATTTTCTTTACAAATTGAATTAAATAATGCAAATGATAATGCGGGTGCCATCATCAAAGGCAGATTTGGATATACAAATAATACTCTCATAGTCTGAATTCTCTCATGTCAAACAGACCACCTGTAAGTACATGATAAGAAGTTTCAAAATTTGACCATACCATTGCCTCGGGTGTATCATATAACATATCACAACCTTTACAATATGGTATTTCATCAAAACGATGTTCTCTGTGTAATTTTCTTAAATTTTCGTATGCAGGTCCATTCCATATTTCTTCAATGGTATTTTCTGAAACGTGACCGAGTACTGCCTTACTATCCTGGCCAAGTACCATACAACATGGTACAACTGCACCTTTTTTGCCATCATTACCACCAGCACGAATAATAATATCAGGTGAAAATGGCCGGCCACATGAACGTCGTACATCTTTCTTTTTACGCCAAGTGACATCATCATAAACACCTGACCAGTTATGCATACGCCATATTGATGCCTTAATACCAGGCACTTTATTAATAAAGTTTTTTTGATATTGTTCAACCTCATAATCTTGATTATCATTATCAAGTATTAAATGATACGAACCTATTGTTGCATCTGAACCTGATTCTTTTATGTATGCAATCATATTATTTGCATTTTCAATAATCATATCTAGATTATCTTCTGACATCCATTCTATGTATTTTTTCTTGTTATAACCTGTAACAGAAAATCTTGCAAAGTGTAAACCAGCATCAACAATATCCTTCATAAACTGTCCTTTCATTAAAGAACCGTTTGTAATAAAGGACATCTTAAATCCTCTTTCGTGACCAGCTTCTACAAATTTTGGGAGTTTTTTATTCATACCTGGTTCACCAGAGCCTTCAAGGTATATCTCTTCAACTTCCGAATCTATTAGTTGGTCAAGAACATTTAAATACATTTGATAATTCATCATCTGACGAAATGGTCTTTCACGACCACCATCAAATGAGTGTGGACACATTTGACACTTATAATTACAAGCACCACATACCTCAATAACCGCTTTTTTTAATGGTAACATATTCTTCCTATAATGATTATATATATTATATCATAAATTATAATGTATGTAAATATTTATTATGGCAGAAAACAAATATTGTGCTTATCCTTTCAATGAAATTTATAGTGATAACACTTCCAGATATAGATTGTGTTGTTTTGCAACAATAAACAAATCTATAGAAAAATATGATGCAATAAACACTCTACCTTTTGACTATTTTATGTCTGATGAAATGGAACAAATTCGTCAGGATTTAATGGAAGGTAAAAGGATTCAAGGTTGCGAATATTGTTATAAACTTGAGGATACCGGCAGACCATCACCAAGGATTACAAAATATAATGAAAAATTTAGACACAAGGCTGATGTTGATAAAATAGATTTAAAACTTCGTATTGGCGGTTCGTTATGTAATCTTGGTTGTTATATGTGTATACCATATAATTCATCATATCGAAGGCAAGAATTAAAACAATCTGGAATAAATGATTTATGGAAAAATGCAAAAGGTTCTAGTGTATTTGAAGATGAATTGGTCCCTGGTATTGGTTATTCTTTTGATGATAACCCTAAAAATGTAGGTACAAAAAGATTTGATGAGATTGTTGATAATATTATAGAAAACATAGATAAGGTTAATAGTATAAAATTCATTGGTGGTGAACCTGTAATTATACCTCGTATGTGGGAAATCATGGACCGAATACCAGATGAGGCTGCAAAAAATATTCATGTTACATTTCAAACAAATCTTACAAAATTAAATCTTGGCAATTATAGTGTATTTGATATACCTAATAAATTTAAAAGTTTATTAATGAGTGTATC
>MDSZ01206604.1_pt1 | contig 14061 bp, 11 predicted proteins | sample 811201 | NCBI WGS metagenome assembly MDSZ01 (sample SAMN05326647, study PRJNA326480) | marine metagenome | isolation source: seawater | place: Indian Ocean: North | collected 2010
GTCGGTTTCCCGGTTGCGAGCAATTCCATCAGTTTCGTAGGGAAAGAGAATCTATATACACGGTTGAGGGCAGGGTTGAAGGATGAGGGAACAACAAAGCAATCTGCATTTTGCATAATCTCATACTTTTTTTCCAAGGGCATGATCAATCCATGATGAATAACCCCTTCTCTATTTAAATATTCATCCAGAAAACTTGATGGAACCCTTTGACCGTACATATGAAATTCGACCTTAGAATATTTCTGTCTGACTTCTCCAATTGCTTTAATGATGTCTTCAATCGAGTCGCTGTGAAGGTTTTCGAATAACCCACCTAAAAAAATTATGGTGAAGGACTTTTTGTCTATGGGACTGTGCATTCTACCTTTGAAAAGCTGAAAACACTTTTCTTCCGGACCATTATGAATGACTTCTATATTGGTCCGATCTAGCATTTGTTTGAAATGAGATTTCATCGGTTTGCTAATTGAGATCAGAGGATCGCTCTGGGCCATTAGCTCAAGAGCTTCGGGGGTTTCAAGGTCCAAGCTGTAGTCAGCGATGTGAGCAATGAAACGAGCCCTTTTTTTCTTCGATATCCAAAAAGCGTATTTCAGGCAGTTCAGGGAATAGACGAAGGCATACACGATATCAATCTGGCGATTCATGTTTCTTGCCAACCACAAACCGGAGAAATGGCTTCTCCATTCGGGAATCTTTCCAGTGAGAAACTTCGGCAAATACTTTTTAGATCGATAGTAGGGAACTTGAGCCAGTAAATAGCCAGATTTTTCTCCATGTTTCTTGAAATCGGCATCTGTGTAGATGATTTCGTGATCGAAGTCTCGAAAAAGACATTTCAGCGTCACTCCAAAACCATTCGGCGTACCTGGAGGGGTCTCCGTGACAAGTAAAATCTTTTTGTGAGGAGCCAGAGTCTTAGGCGATGAATTTGGATATGTCAGCAAGCCAGCAGTCAATAATTTGTAATTCCTGTGAATCAACGACTGAAATTTTTTCCAAAGAAGTATATGCGTTAACGAGATTATCACTGATCGAGCAATTTTGTTTAACAGCACCTTCTATTACCGAAACAATCTCCTCGGTATGTTGGTACATTGAAATCTCGGATTCGAAATCCGTCATTAGGTTGTGGTCGTTCCTTTCTTGATATGAAGTAGTCGGATAAAAACCAAAATATATGTCTGATCGGTTCAAGATTATTTGGGAAACATAGCTCCTTAGGATGTCGGTAAACCGGAAGCTAACCGTGGCCGGCAAATATAGGAGTGGAAATATGCTTTTGTGAATCCACAAAGTATTTTGTGAATTAAATGAACAGAGGTTTTTTTTGCCAAAAACAATAGGTCTATTGTGAACAAAGGCCGGAGCTTTTTTGAAAATCAAGCGATGAATGGCATCAATATCTGGGTCGCCGTCGACCATGCATTGCCAAAGTCCTATAATTCTATTTTCTACGGATGGAATTGCTTCATCTGGTTTTATTTCTGAACTCTTTAGAGTTATCTTGTTCAAAGGAAATCCACGTGGCCAAAATGGCATGTTTGAGTTGGAAAAATGACTGTAGACATTTTTGTATGTCAGGTCGCTTTGATCATGAAGATAAAGGATTTCCGCTTCATTGTTCATTAACTCCAACCATTTCAACGGATATGGGAAATTATCATCGTCGGTATCAATAATCATTGATGCATCATTTTTCAGGGCATAAAGGTAACCAATGTTTTTTCTGGTATAATGATTTTCAAGAAGGCAATTTGAAATTTTAAACCCCCCTTTTTTTTGATCTTCGATACTTATGAAATCGCATCCATTTTGGCTCCAGTTTCTCGGAGTTTTGTTGTCACCTACTACAATGATTTTGTTCCCAGTTAAGTCTGCCCAATCTTTTATCTTCGGGGAGGGGGAATTAATTGTCGTGAGGACAACTGTTATCTTGTTTTTTCCAATCAACTGAATTTGCTTAGTTTAATGGGATGTATGTAAGAAACCTCATCTGAAAAAATATTGCCTAATTTTTCAATCTTACCTTCTGCCTTGGATATTGCCTTACTTGCATCGATCGGATTCCAAAACTCCTTTCCCCGTAATTCATTTTCATGTTCTTGAGTGATCTTTTCGCAGGAAAGAACCATAGAGGTAGCAATCGCAGCATCCACCCATAAGTTCATTGCGGCAAATATACCGCAATAATGACAAAACAACTTCAGGTTATCTTTTGGGATTACGATTAGGTCAGAATATCCCTCTAAAAGTGGAAGGTGAGAATATCTCTTTAGCCCATAACGTAATATGTACTTTAAACCTTCAATAAGTCTTTCGAACGAGAGTCCTTTGTTGTGTACTCCCCAGAAATTGTGTAAAGCTAGATTTCGGTATTCTATTCCCTGTTTTTTGTACATTTTCAGTATATTTTCTCGCTTCGGTAAAAGCTGTTCGTGTGGAATTGGGTTCTTTTCATCTGGAAAGGATAGACACTCAGAAAATTTATGCCATGCAAAGGAATGTTCCCATATTGGATTTAGATATTTTATGTACCCTGCATTCTGGCAATTCAGATATTTAATGATATTTTTCTCATTTATCTTCGGATTAAGTACCAAGTCATCCGCGCAAAAGACATAGTAGTCAAAATCTTTTGGGAGGTGTGCATACGCTTGTGCAAAATATCCTTGGAAATGAATCGACGTTTCATAAATCGGGATGATGTCACTATCTCGATTCCAATAACTGAAAGGAGAAAGATAGCGAATGTTAGAAAATCGGTCGTTATAAATTCTCTTAAGCTTGGGGATGTTTTTTTCATATTGATGATTGAATACGAATGATAAACAAATGGAGGGATATGTCATGGACGCCGTGTAGATTGAATTTCAACAATTTGCCGAATGGTTTCCGATAATGAATATTCTATTTCGAATCCCGGGTAATGGTTGTGAATCTTAGTCAAATCACTGTAATAACAAATATGATCTCCCACGCGATTTTGCTCCGAATATACATAGCATTGTTTTTTTCCTGAATAATTTTCGCATAATTTAAAGGCCTCTAGGATTGAGCAAGAGTTCTCCTTTCCTCCCCCCATGTTATAAACCTGTGCTTTTCTCGGGTCTTGAATAAAGCGTTCAATAAATCTGACTACATCTTTTGAATGAATATTATCGCGGACCTGTTTTCCTTTATAACCGAAGATTTCATAGGTCTTGCCTTCAAGGTTGCATTTTACAAGATAACTCAGGAAACCATGCAGTTCGACTCCTGCATGATAGGGGCCCGTCAAGCAACCACCACGCAGGCAGCAGGTCGGCATTTCGAAGTAATGTCCGTATTCTTGAACCATTATGTCGGCAGCTACTTTTGAGGCACCAAAGAGTGAATGCGTAGACTGATCGATGGAAAAGGATTCGGAGATTCCATTAGCAAATTCCGCATCTGCGAACTCCCAACGAGTCTCCATTTCGACTAATCCTAGGTGATTTGGACCGTCACCGTATACCTTGTTGGTGGACATATGGACAAAAGGTGCCTCCGGGCAAAATTGTCTGGTTGCTTCCAAAAAGTTGAGTGTACCAGTCGCGTTGACTTCGAAATCGTCAAAGGGAATGGATGCTGCCTTGTCATGAGATGGTTGAGCAGCAGCGTGTATTATGGCATCGGGCCTAAGTAGATTAACCAAATCGAGAATTTTTGGTCGGTCTCGAATGTCGAGCTCGTGATGAGTGAAGTTGGGTAGGGTGTCCCTAAGTTCCTTCAGTCTCCAGGAAGTATCACCTTTCGGACCAAAGAAGACAGCTCTTTCGTTGTTGTCGATGCCATGAATCTCAAGCCCGCGATTTCCAAAATGGGAACAAACTTCGGATCCAATAAGTCCAGATGATCCTGTAACAAGAATTTTCATAGCATAATCATATTAGCTTCCATTTCGCAAGAGTAGGTCTCTCGCAATTTGTTTCGGCGGGATTTACCCGATTTAGACACTCAGCTACCACGTAATTTTCCACCAATGACTTTGCCTTTGTTTTTGAAGGTTTGAATCCCATGATTTAGGCGGTGTAAGAGAAATTTGATCTTGGGCTTTGGCCTAAGCACATTTTGCAAGGCAAGCATAGGATAGGGCGATATTTCTCCTTCAAACTCATTGACTAGACCGGGATTTTCAGATCGGTAAGCCAAACCGAGTCCACCCCAAAGACCATCGTGTTTGTAAATAGAAGTAATGAAATCTAGATAGTATGCATGGGAAGTTTGATCTTTTAGTGCGTCTTTCATTCCCTTGCGGCAATCCGGATTGCAACTATCATGCATTAGGATGAGATTCGCATGATCGAGAAGACCACGAATGTCTGAAGCAACTGCCACTCGTGAATGATCGGCATCAACGATAGCGAGATCGAAGTGAAGCGAATCATTTTTGATTCGCTTTAATGCCTCTTGTGTAGTGCAGTTCCATGCTCTTACATTCCGAAAATCATTTTCAGCTTGTCCGACGAATTCATTTACATCAACGGTGATTAATGATCCGGAATATCTTGATAACCATTTGGTAGCCCCTCCACGATGATAGCCGAATTCGAGCACAGTTTTTGGCTTTAATAACTCGAGCAATCCGATCAAGCCAAGTTTTTCTCGAGTACTCATAAGCCAATCGGAATTGGCAAGGCCTAGGTTTTTTTCCAGATCGATCATCCTTGATTTTTCACAAGTTGGAAATGATTTTGGTAGCTTTGGGCTATCTCCTCGTGGTGGAAAAGTTCGAGAGCGGTTTGTCGAGTACTCTCTCTCAAATTTTCATAAGCTTTGGATTTTACTATGGAACCTAATTCCCGGACCATGGACTCGCTATTTATTTCTTCGATTAGCCAACCGCTTTTTTGTTGTTTAACCATTTCTGGTAATCCGCCAGTTTTGAAGGCCAAAACAGGAGTTCCGCAACTCATGCTTTCTGCAACCGTGTTTGGCAAATTATCGATTGGAGCCGGATGCAGTAAAAGGTCAGCTGCATGATAAGCCATCCGTAGAGTGATGTCATTGGAAATGAAACCCAAATGGTAAACTCCCTCGTAGTCAAGGAAACCGACCCCATTTGCTCCAATAAGCAAAAATTGAACGTTCTCCTTTAGGGAGGAATTAAGAATTTCCTTGAGGATTGGTCCACCTTTTCTTTCTTCAGATAAGTTTCCAGCAATACAAAGGATAACAGTTTTATCACAGCTTACACCGAGAGCTTTCTTACAAGCTTGCCTATCTTGCTTCTCAAAAAAGAAACTGGGAATCGGGTTGTGTATGGTAATAACCTTCATCCCTTCCCATTTGGATGCCAAGGCTTGATTCTTGAGCCATTCGGATGGAGCGATTGCGGACAATCTATTACCGATTCTAAGCTTCTCTATCGTTTTCCAAAAGGAGTTGATTCTTCTATTCACGAATGTACTAGGTAATGGACAATGGGTAGGGTAATAGGCACCGGAAAAAATCCAACAATCATGTAAGGTGCAGACTACTGGGGAAAATTTTAGAGCGATATTGATCAAGGAAATGGGTAATTCTGCACCGTGAAGGTTGTGAACATTTATTAAATCATAACTTCTGACGATGAGTTGATTATTAAGCTGTCGATTAAACTCAATTTCTTGGAGCTTCCTAAACACACTTTTATTTAATATACTACCAAATAAAGCATGAAAAATTTGATACTTTTTGCCTAAGAACAGTACTCTGTGGTTACCATCTAAACTTTCGTCACAAGAAATTGACTCGATTTTAAGACCCGAATTCCTTGAGCAATCAATTGTTCGCTTGCAAGCTATGGCAGCTCCACCAGTTGATAAAAAATCATTTATTGTTAAAATCTTCAATCAATCAAAATCTTCACTGATCTCTTTTTTTCAAACTTTCTAAGTAGTGATTTTTTGTAGAGTCTATTAAAGTACCGATGGAAAAAAATTTTTCATGACGTTTCCTTCCTTCAACCCCCATTTTTTTTCTTAGTTCTGGATCATTGGCTAATTTTAGAACAGCTTTTGATAGAGATTCAACATTACCAGGTTCTACCAAAATTCCAGTGTTTCCGTCTGAAACCACCTCTGGAGTTCCACCTGAATCGCAAGCAATTACAGGTTTTGAAAATTTCATGGCTTCTAAGTAGACGATCCCAAACGATTCATATCTGGAGGGAGCTATGAATATATCGCAGTTAGAATAAAATAAATCTAAAGACTCTCTTGTTTGATACCCATGAAAACTTATTTTTCTTAAATACTTAGGAATCAAGTTTGATTTTGATATTTCAAGCAACTCGCCGCTGCCGCAAATATCGAAATGAATATCCGAAAAAGAATCAATGATTCTTGGAATGGAATGCATTAAAATATCAAATCCCTTGCGAGGTTCCAATCGACCAACAAATAAAATTTTTACTATGCTTGAATCCCTTGAATTCGTTTTTTTCGCATTAGTCCTAAAATTTGGGCAAATTCCATGAGGAATAACTTCAAACATATTCGGATTTAAATTCAACAAGCTCGAAACTTCCTTTGCGTGTTTTTGAGTATGAGTAACAATATACTCGCTAAGATAAATTTGCTTTTCCTCAAAATTCGCTGAAAGTCTAAAATTAAGATCAGGCTGTTTTTTTTCTGAATTGAAAGCCTGTTTCATAGTTGTAGAAACGCGAGTAAACATTGGAGGTCTATTTTTAAGAGTAGAAGCTCCAAAAGCTACCCCCCGGTTACTGGATGCTTCAATAATGTCGAATTGTTTCGAATCTTTGTTTCTTGAAAAAATCGCTTTGGACTTTGCAAAAAGCTGGAATGCTTCAAAAAAATCGAAAAACTTGATTAATTTACAAAGAGATCCGATACCTCGAAAATTGGTAAAATGTGGGGATTTAATACCAATCGAATGCACCGTAATACCTTCGAAATTCCATGTTCTGCTTGATGTTGTTTCGTATGGAAATTGGAATACTTCAACTTCTTCACCAGATTCTTTTAAACCGATTGCCAGATCTCTGTAATGAATGCCAATGCCAGTTTCCAATTCTTGGCCTGCAGCAAATAAAGGAGTGAAAATTGCGACTTTCAGATTTGAGTTAACCCCTTTGATTCGATTGTTTTACAATAGGAGAAAAGCTTTCAAAATCATTAATGATTGAGAAGTGACAAACTTCAGGCAACCTTTTGACATATTTACATGAGGCATCAAGTTGACTAATTGAGAAAAAATAGTTACCGGAGGGTAGTTCCCTTAAATCTACAGAAAGCTTTTGCCTTTCAGTATTAGCTAGTTTCACGACTGGTAAGCGATTGATGATTTCTGTTGAAAAAGCCACAACATTTTCTCCGCCAATTCTTTTTATTATAACTTCGGCAAACTTCGCTCGATCAAATTTAGGGAATATGATACTAGTACGAGGCGTTTCAGAGTTGATGCAAAGTCCAGAGTGAATTTTTTCTCCGTCTGCCTCAAGAAATATAGATTTGTTTTTCAGCCCTTTAGTATTCAGACTTTCAACATACGCACTAATTACTTTCTCTACAGATTCATCTTCCTTGAGAATCTTACCTTCCGAAAGGAGGCAAGCCCGATTACAAAATCTTCGGATATTACCCATAGAATGAGAAACGAGCACTATCGAGCTTCTTAACTTGATTTCTTCGATTAAATTAAAGCATTTACCAATAAACTTAATGTCTCCAACAGCAAGCACCTCATCGATTAGAAGTACATCTGGCACCTGCAAAATCGCAGCCGCTGCAAAGGCAAGTCTTACTTGCATGCCGGAGCTGTAATTTCTAAAGGGAGAATCGATAAAACCACCGATTTCTGAAAACTCGATTATTTCCCTTTCCTTTTGCTCCAAAACCTTTTGGCTAATCCCTTTTATGGCTGCATAAACTTTCAAGTTCTCTCGGCCAGTCAAAACTGGATTAAATCCGGCACCCAAAGCAATGATTCCTCCGATGGAGCCCTTAACTTCGAAACTTCCATAATCCTGCTTTAAAATGCCAGATAAAATTCGTAACAGGGTGCTTTTTCCTGCCCCATTTCTACCCAGTAATCCTAAGCATTCGCCTTGTCGAAGTTCAAAGTTCACATTTTGGAGGGCCCAGAATTCATCTTTTCTGAGCTTTTCGCTGGTGGCTGATTTCGCTCTTCTTGGGGAAATCATGTCCCGAGCAATGTCTGAAACTGCATATTTTAGGGATGATTTTAGGTCGCGTGAAAACTTTTTGCCCAAACCTTTACAGCGAAGAATTACTTCTTTAGAGGAATTGCTCAATTTCGTTTCTAAATTCTAAGTTCCTTTTCCTCGACCAATGCAGGAAAGATAAACCTTGTGATTTTGCAACCTGCAAGAGGGGTTTGAGATACAGATGCTTGGTGGAAAAACTTCTAATACTTACTTGTTTGCCTAGCAACATTCCCCAATATGCACAGTGATAACTACTAGTAACTATGGAAGAACAAGAAGCAATATCGGTAACAACCGAGACCATATCCCTGCCAATGTAATCAAATTTTTTTTGTTTTCTATTTTCTTTAAGTGGGAAAAAACTTGAATGTTCAAATATACCCTTAATCTCAGTGTTTTTATTTGGGCGAAAAGAGAAATCGTCAAAAATTGGATGGAGGCAAGTTGGACACGGTATAATCGTAAATTCATCTTGATAATCCCTAACCCCACTCAAAGAAGCCTTCGATAAAACCTCGCTTTCATACTTGGTGTAAATATTATTTCTTTTCCAGTTAATGCCCTTTGCCTTAGCTGAAAGAATATAACTATTGAATATCCCTAATATACTATTTCTTGGGGGTTGAGCCCAGAAGTGTAAATTTGTTCCGATTGACCAAAATATAATTCTCGGATTTTTCTGAAAAATAGAATCGATAAGAGGATGAAATGTCCCGTTTAGCAAGCCGCCTCCGCCTAAAATTACAGTGTCAGATGCCCTTATTTTTTCGTTTTCGATGTTACGGATGCAAACGAATTTTTGGACCTTACTACCAAAATCTAAATATGATGCTGGAGAACACGAGCTATCACCAGGATTAAGTGGGTTTTGTTCATGTGCAAAGAAAACCATTTAAGATCCCATTCTCGATACTAAGTGCGGAAAAGATACTTTAAGAAACCAGAGACTAACCAGAATCAAAAAAAGGGAAATAAGTGAAACATAAGTTAAAGAAAAAAAATTGAATATGGGTTCCCCAGTTAGTAAGCCTCTTGTCAATTCCATAAGGGGGGTGACGGGATTGTAAAATACAATGATGGAGGCAAGTCCTTCCTTGGGAACTGGATAAACTACTGGAGTCAAATACATCAAGAAACTGAGAGCGAAAGCTACCGCCCTTGAAACATCACTGTAAAGAGAAGCGAATGGGGTCAAGAGCAAGCCAAAAGCACTTCCCAGCATAGCAAGTCCAAAAATTCCAAAGGGTGCGAATAGAATGTAGGGAGAGAATTTTATGCCAAAAAGTAAAAATGCTGGAATTAGGAGAAGGCACTGCAAGCACATATCAAAGAAGACTTGAGACAAACCGCTTAGTGAAAACGCAATTGGAGAGCATCTGATTTTTACAAATACCGAACTCCCAGAAGAAAAACCTTGCATGATACCAGTGAGAGACTTGGCGAACACACCCCAAAGCATTGAGCCTAACATAACATGAATAGGGTAGGGGACATCGGTTGATCCAATAGAAATTATATTTTGCTGGTCTAGAAATACCCATGTCAAAGTAGTTGCAAGAACTGGAATAAAGGCCCAGGCATAGCCAAGAAGGCTTTGTCTGTACTCGGCTTTAAAATCTCTTACGAAGAGGTGCCAGATAAGAGCGAAAGTAGATTTCAATAAATTTTTACTATTGTTGGTCGTAAAATAATTGCTTAATTTTGTTGAAGCATACTAAGTCGCTGCTGAGCAAGGATTTCTAGTTTATTAACCGCAGACTCCATGGATTCAATGTTTGCTATTGATAGTGCAAGCATTGTTCCCCCAACATTCCTGCGACCTTCAATTGCAGATTGAATCCGCCCATCAAAATTATAGCCACCTTGTGGAAATAGGTTTGGTTTCCCCTCTGCAGCTTTGTGTGGCCAAAAACATCGAAAAACAAATAATTTGCTCTGATATTTGGAGAATTCATAGGCTTCAAATAAAATTTCTAGATTATCTACCTTTAAAGGCAAAAGTATCGGATCTTGTCCCACGGGCGGAGTAATTTGAGTGAGACCAGTTAGGGGAAGGCAAGATGCAGGTGAATGAGTTGAGAGAACTGCTTCACAAGCACCGCCTAAATCCCAATGAGCAATGAAAGCTTGCCAATATTCATCATTATGGTTGATCTCAAAAAAACCATAGGGATTCCATTTTGCTCTGAAGCGATCCTGCCATTGGTAAGATTTTGCTTCTTCGTAATGCAGCTGCGAATCAATATTACGGGAAATGAAATTTTCTTTTAAAACGATGTCTGAGTTGTCAAGTGCGAGATCTAGTTTTGGTTGAGTCAGCATATTTTTCTCTTTACTCATGAAATGAAATTCAGTTCCCACGACCGTAGAAATAACAGAAATAATTGTTATTATACTGAATGGTAATGGAGGGCATACATAAAGATTCCCCCAGTTGCTTTTGCTAGTTCCAAGAGTCGTAAGGAATAACCCACCCTTGGATAAGCGAGCAAGTAACAGAATAAAAATGAAAATCAAACTTGTTTCAATAAATCCAACTAAGTCATGAAGATTTGGGATTGAAAAATCTCCTATGGAAAATAACGAATTATCTATATATTGGCCTTTTCCTTTAACTTTTACAAAAGAAAGACAAAAAGCTCTCGCTAGGTTAAAAAAAAGGGCAATTAAAAGTCCACCAAGGACAAGGAGGAATCGGTGAATAAGAGAAAATGAATAGTATGATCCAAGAAACAGGGAAACTACAAGTGATGCTTGTAATCCATTAATACCGCTACAAGCTTGATCAACACCAACCTTGCCAAATATGCCAACATCAATGACCGTACCTTCCAAAATAGCTTCATGTTCTAGCAATAAAAGACAATCAACGATCATAGTGGATATTTTTTCTTGTAACCATTGTGTAAGCTTAAGATCGGTAGCTAGCGGCCATGGTATAGCGACGATGAAAAATAGAAGAGGGAAAAGAAATTTTCTAAGGTCATAATCTTTATTTTGAATGAATGAGAATAAAAGAAGAGAGAGAATTAGTACTGATCCATAAAGAACCAGATTTATAAGTCGCCAATCAGAGTTTGCCTCTCTTATTAACCAAAGAGGAAAGAGGCTTAATACAAGAGGGATTCCTAACAAATAGCATAAAAGATTTTTTTGGGAGTCAGAAAACTTTTTAATGTCAATATCTTCAGGCTGGACTTTAATGAGTAAAAACAAGCACAGGAAAGGAACTAGAAATCCGTGAGCATACTGATCATTTGTCTGCCACACTGTTGTAAGCTGATAGAGCAATAGGCTCCACAAACTTAGCAGAGAAAAAATGCCCAGAAATGCTTTAATTTTTTGTTTCACATAAACTCAATCGTTTACAGAAAGTGCAACTTTAGGAAAGAGTTTAAGTAGACTTTCTTTTTCGGCTTTATCCATTCTTTCAAAATCTACACCTGTAAGTAAAATATCTCCTTTCTCAGTGTCGTGATTTAGATAATAGACTTTAGCTGCAACTAAAGCCCAAGCTGATCTTTCTTTTCCCCATTTCCTCCACTCCTTGGGTTCGCCAAGTGCGACAAGTGCATTACTCGGGTCTTGATTCCTAAGATATGCCAGAGCTAATGTGATTTGAGTATTGGAGTTGTAGTGCAAGGAGTATTGTTCTTCTGCTAGTTCGATCAAATCAGTGAGTTCACGAGACGAAGGAAACAAATCTGGATTAAGGAGACTAAAATATAAATATGCGTTTTCTAATTCAGGTTGTTGTTTTCTCATATCTTTGAGCTTGGATAGCCAAGACAATAACTCTTTTAGATCGGCTGATGCAGAACGATGTTCAATCAGTTTATCCAAAGCAAACTTTTGATGAATTGGTTTATCGATAATTTTCTCAAGCAAGTGACAAACGCTGATTATGTCCTCTACAGATTCTAGATAGTAGCAAATTGATCGAACTTTTCTTGGATCTTCTGAAATAAGAGGTAGTAATCTGTCGATTGTTTTGCGAGCTTCATCAAATCTATTGCTCATTGACAATGATCTAGCCTCCACAACTAATCTCCAAATTAAAGGAATAATTGGAGCATCGTTAAGTTCTTGGCTAATTCTTTCTGTGTCACCGAGCCGGGCAAGAGCACTCATTCTAAGCTTGAATAAGTCTTCATCAACTTTTGCCTTTGAGGCCGGAACATAATGGATCAAATATTCAAATGCACCCAATTTACCCAACCAATTAGAAAGTATAAGTAATTCCTCTTTATCGTCTAAATTAAACATAGAAGAGCATTGGGAAATAATGAAATTCCGTTTCGAAGGGTTTTTAGTTTTTGTGTATAACAATGCAAATACTCGAAGAAAATCGATGGGTTTAGATAATGAATTCGATCTTAATAATTCAATGCAGCGCTCTAGCCCGTTTTGACTTATTGGTTCGAGTAAATTGATCAATGTCATATGTCTAATTGCATCAATCCCTATTTGGTTTCTTCTCGTTGATAAGGAAGCAAGTTTACGACTGATATAAATTGCTTCGGAATTGTTTTTTGAATTAACAATTAGCTTGGTTGCAAGAAATATTGCCTCAGGGAAATCAGGATTTTTCGAAAGAATCTTTTTTACTCTATTGTAGGCCAGATCAAGGTAACCTGTTTCTGCAAGAAGTTCAGCCAATGAGAGAGCATTAGATGGGTTCGAAATCCAAACTTCGTTCTGTTCTAATTCCTGTCCTAACTTTAAAGCAATGGAAGCAGCCACTTTAATTTCATCGGTTTTTAGTTTGCCTTCTCTGAGCAAATTCAAACACCTGGTTAACAAAACATTTTTTTCTTCTAGGTCAACATTTACAAAAGCGGATTTTGACCATAGGACAATAGCCTTCAAAGGTTCCAACCTGAACAAAAGGTTCAAATAGTTCTCTTCAGCATCTTTGTTTTGTGGGTTCAATAATAGAGCAATACGAGCCTTTCTAACCCCGGTTGCAAGGAGTCCGCCCGCATTGTCAATCGAAGAGTCTAAATATACTTTAGACTGGTACAAAAGTTGATTGCCTTTCAATTCCTTTAATTTCTTTGTGTACAGATCGAATGAAAAAAATAAGCACCCAAATATAAACAGTAAAAGAAGAGAGATGTAGTAGGTTATGTTCAATTAAAGTTAAAAATTGTTTACTATTAATTATTTGGCATGTTGAATCTCTTTGGAATTAATAATTTCTTTAAATTTTATTGTTATTATAAACTGAAGCTATAATACGCTACCGCCCTTGGCCGAATGCTAAAGTGCAAAGCCAATCGCTTTTTTTCTAAGTGTAATTTTTTGTGCAAATTAACCAGTGCTTAGCGGATGAGCACTGGGAAAGTCTAAAGAATTTTCGTCAATCTCCATTTCCGTCGGTTGACCCAGAATTTCAAAAAGTACCTTGACTCTTTCTCTTGCTGGAATGAGCTGCGTTACTTTTCCTTCTCCGCCTTTAAATAAGCCTGCGATGATTTGTACTCCATCACCAACTTTATGAGGGTGATCAGGAATCTCTACAATACCGTCTGGGGAAATGAGACGTAGTTCGATCATGACTTTAGGAGGGATTGGAACAGGAACTTCCTTTCTCCTTACAATGTAGGCAATGCCACGGGCAAAATGTACATTTCTCAAGTGAACAACTGGATCAAAGCGGGCAAATAAGTACCCAGGGAAAAGTGGTCTTGCAACTGTAGGTGATGCTTTTTTGGGACGAATAGTTCGAGGAAGGAATACTTCAATGGAGTCTAGGTTTGATAGAGTAGCCGATGCCACATTCTCCATTCTTGGTTTTGCTCGCAAACAATACCATCCAACGGACCAATCATCGAGGCTATCCTTTTGACTCATAACTTTAA
>MDSZ01126208.1_pt1 | contig 14059 bp, 11 predicted proteins | sample 811201 | NCBI WGS metagenome assembly MDSZ01 (sample SAMN05326647, study PRJNA326480) | marine metagenome | isolation source: seawater | place: Indian Ocean: North | collected 2010
AAATCTTGGACCACCATACCTTGATAAAAAAAAGGATCCTCAAGAAAGCGCTTATTATCTTAGCGTAAATAGAAATAAGCATTCTATCACAATAGATTTGACAACCAAAAAAGGACAAAGTTTAGCAAAAAAAATTATTTCAAAATGTGATATTTTGGTTGAAAATTTTAGAGCAGGTAATTTGAAGCAATATGGATTGGATTATGAAACAGTAAGGAAAATTAATCCAAAATTGATTTATTGTTCGATTACTGGTTTTGGTCAGGATGGACCATACTCTAAGCGTGGGGGTTATGACTATTTGGTACAAGCTATGGGGGGTATCATGAGTATAACAGGTGAGGAGAAAGGCCCACCGACAAAGGTTGGGGTTGGGGTGTCAGATATAATTACAGGATTATATTCAACTATTTCCATTTTATCAGCTTTGAGGTATAGGGATAAAAAATCAGTGGGTCAGAGGATTGATGTTTCATTGCTTGATTCACAAGTTTCATGGCTCAGTTATGTAGCACAAGGTTTTCTAGTGTCAGGAAAAATTCCAAAAAAAATTGGTAATGATCATCCTTCAATAGTTCCATACCAAACAATTAAAGCAAAGGATGGTCTGATGGTTTTAGCAATTGCAAATGATAACCAATTTAAAAATTTTTGTAATTTTGCAGGACTTGAAGAACTTTATGTGGATAAAAAGTTTTGCACAAATTCTCAGAGAGTAAAAAATAGAAAAAAGCTAAAAGATATACTAGAGTCTAGAATAAGCAAAAATAAAATCAAATATTGGGTAGACGGTCTAGTAAAAGTAAATGTTCCTTGTGGTCCAATAAACAACATAAAAAAAGTTTTTGATGACCCACAAGTAATTTTTAGGAAAATGAAGATAAGTATGAAATACGATAAAAAAAATATTTCTTTCATAGGTAGTCCAATAAATCTGTCAGAATCACCTGTTCAATATAAAAAAGTACCGCCTAAGTTAGGTGAGGACACAAATACAATACTTAAACAGTTTTTAAAATTAAATAATACTGAAATAAAAAAGCTCAAAAAAGATAAAATTATTTAGATCGAGATTGAAGATTTGCAAAAAAAAGAATAAGTTCGAATTAATGATAGAGGAAATATCAAAAATTAAATATCCTCATAGGCATTTATTAGGCATTCAAGGACTTAATCCCCCTGAGATTAATTATTTATTGTATCTCGCAGGTAAATTTTCGAAAAATTTTGAAAAATCAAAAGAAAAGTATGATTATCTCAAAAATAAAACCTGTATAAATTTATTTTTTGAGAATTCAACTAGAACAAGAACATCTTTTGAACTTGCGGGAAAGAAATTGGGTGCTGATATATTAAATATTTCTGTTAGTTCAAGTGCAATTAAAAAAGGAGAAACTTTAATTGATACAGCTATGACTCTAAATGCAATGCAACCTGATATTATTGTTGTAAGGCATCCTGATGCAGGAGCAGTACAACTTTTATCAGAAAAGGTTAATTGCAGTATTATAAATGCAGGCGATGGTCCTCATGAACACCCAACTCAAGCACTTCTGGATGCTCTAACAATTATGAAGAGAAAAAAAAACATAAGTGGGCTGAAAATAGCCATTTGTGGTGACATACTGCATAGTCGTGTTGCAAGATCTAATATTCATTTATTGAATACCTTAGGAGGACAAGTTAGAGTTATAGCTCCACCCACTCTAATTCCATATGGTATTGAAAATTTGGGTGTTGAAATTTTTCATGACATGAAAGAAGGACTTTCTGATGTTGATATTATTATAATGCTTAGGTTACAACTTGAACGTATGTCTGGTTCCTATGTTCCATCCATAAGGGAGTATTTCAGATTTTATGGACTTGATAGGAATAAATTGAGTTATGCGAGAAGTGATGCACTAATTCTTCATCCAGGACCTATGAATAGAGGTGTTGAAATTGACACAGAACTAGCAGATGATATTGATAGGTCAGCAATTTTTGAGCAGGTACAGATGGGTGTAGCAGTAAGAATGGCTTGTCTTTTTGCGTTGCTTGAGGAAAGAAATGAATAAAAAGAATACATTTAATTATGATAAAAAAAGCGCTAAAAATTATGCTTTAATTAATGGTAAAATTGTTAATACTAAAGATGAAAAGATTTTTCCAGCAACTGTATTTATAAAAAACAAAATTATTGAAGATGTAGAGGAAAATATTGACCCGAAAAATATCTCAAGTGATTACGAAAAAATTAATTGTGAAAATCTTATTATAGCACCAGGTTTAGTGGATCTAAGAACTCAAATAAGAGAGCCTGGCCAAGAACATCAAGACACAATTAAAAGTGTTTCAAAATCTGCTTCAAGTGGAGGGGTAACATCACTACTATGTATGCCAAATACCAACCCAGTTATTGATCAACCTGCTTTAATACATTCAATTCAGAGAAAAGCCAGAGATATTGCTTTAACAAAAATTTATTGCGCTGGCTGTATAACTAGAAACTTAGAAGGAAATGAAATTGCTGAACTTCAGTTAATGCATGAGTCAGGCGCATTAGGATTTACTGATGTTCTTAATTGTATTCCCAATACAAGGGTTATGAGAAGGGCTTTTAAATATGTAAAATCATTCGATGGATTAATTATTCAACATCCTGAAGAACAAAATTTAAAAATGGATGGTGTTATGAATGAAAGTGATATTTCCACAAGATTGGGCCTAAAAGGAATTCCTTTTTACGCTGAACCAATGGTAATTCAAAGAGACCTTTGGCTAGTTAAAGAAACAAATTCAAGATATCATGTAAACAATGTGAGTACAGAGGCATCAGTCAAAATTATAAGGCAAGCAAAAAAAGAAGGTTTAAAAGTCACTTGTGATACTGCACCACAATATTTTATATTGAATGAATTGGCTGTAGAAAACTATAGAACTTTTGCTAAATTATCACCACCACTTAAAAATGAAAAAGATAGGCTTGCTGTAATTGATGGATTAAAGGATGGAACTATTGATGCAATTGTTTCGGATCACACACCTCAAGATCAAGATGCAAAAAGACTACCATTCGCTCAAGCAGAATTTGGATCAGTGGGACTGGAAACACTTCTTGCTCTCACACTTAACTTAGTAAATGAATCTCAAATTTCTTTGTCTCGAGCTATGAAACTTTTGAGTTATAACCCTTCAAAAATTCTAGGAATAGAATCAGGCGAAATTAAAAAAAACATCGATGCGGATTTAATGATTTTTGATCCAAAGAAATCATGGAAGATAAATCCAAATGATTTTTACAGTAAATCAAAAAATACTGCATTTGATGGACTATTAGTAGAAGGTAAAAATATTTTTACCTTTATAAGAGGTCGAATTGTTTTTTCAAACCTATGATTTTTTTTTTCTTATCTGCTCCTATTTCGTGGGTTCAATTCCTTTTGGTTTGGTCGTATCTAAACTTATAAACCTCTCAGATCCCAGATTTCATGGATCAAAAAATATTGGTGCGACAAATATTACTAGATTGGCTGGATATAAGTTTGGGTTTTTAACACTTTCCTTAGATATTTTTAAAGCGGTTGGAACAATAAAATTCGCTCAATTTTTCTATCCTGAGTTAGTTATTTGGGTGTCTTTTTGCGTTTTTATTGGTCATATTTATCCAATATGGTTAAAATTTAGGGGCGGTAAAGGAGTTGCCGTTTTTTTAGGGATATTAGCTAGTTTCTCTGTTAAGTTAACAGTTGCATTTATTATAACGTGGATTCTAATATTTTTTATATTTAGATACTCTTCATTATCAGCACTATCAGCATGTGTTTCTACTTTTTTGGTAAGTTATTTTTCATACAATGAAACAATGATATTTTTAATCTCTGCATTAAATTTAATTATTTTCATAAAACATTTTGAGAATATTGAAAGGTTAATTAGAGGAAAAGAAAAAAAATTTTTTTAAAAAAATAAAATTTTTTTTGAATTTTTAAATTATTTATATATTAATTTCATAGATTAAGGGTATGTAAATGAAATTAGTAATTGTAGAGTCACCATCAAAAGCCAAAACACTTAAAAATTATTTAGCTAGTGACTACGAAGTAATCGCTACAAAAGGGCACTTTCGCGATTTACCATCAAAAGGAATGGGGATTGATGAGACAAATGATAATTTTTCTGTAAAAGAATGGTCTTTGGATCATGAAAAAGCTGATCCCGTTTTAAAACAAGTTAAAAAGTGTGATACTATATTTTTAGCTACGGATCCAGATAGAGAAGGTGAATTAATTGCATGGCATCTTTATGAATTATGCAAAGAAAAAAAATTACTTAAGGATAAAGACTTTCACAGAATAGCATTTAATCAAGTAAACAAAGAAACTCTTATGGAAGCCTTGAACAACCCTAGACAAATAAATAATAGCTTAGTAAATGCTGCACTTGCCAGAAGATTTCTAGATAGATTTTTTGGTTATAAAATTTCTCCAATAACAATAAGGAGAACTAAATTTGGAAAAAATGCAGGTAGAGTTCAATCTCCAGCTCTTAAAATTTTATCAGATAGGGAAAAAGAAATTGATTTATTTGAGCCTCAAGAATATTGGGAAATATTTTTTCTTTTACAGAATTTAGACCACACCGAAATTGAATTTCAATTAAGTATGTTTAATGAAAAAAAAATAAAAAAAATGGATATATCAAATGAAAAACAAGCTTTAGATCTCGTAAAAAAGATTAGAGATGAGAAATTCTTCGTATCTAAAATTGAAAGTAAGAGTAAAAAGAGAAATCCATATGCTCCTTTTTCTACTTCTACACTGCAACAAGATGCTTCAAGTAAACTCAATTTTTCTCCCACCCTTACAGATACAGTTGCACAACAACTTTTTGAAGGAACTTCATCAGCAGGTGGTTTGATAACATACATTAGAACTGACTCAATTTCATTACCAAACAGTGTTATTGATAATTGTAGAGAATTGATATCAAGGCAATTTGGAAAAGAATATTTACCAGAAAATCCATTTTTTTACAAAACTAAATCAAAGAATGCTCAAGAAGCTCATGAACCTATCAGACCAACTAATTTAAAAACTCTTCCAATCGATGTAAAAAGTCAACTTAATGATAACCAATATAAATTATATAAATTAATTTGGGAGAGAACAATTTCCTCACAAATGAAACCACAACTATCCGAAGAAACTACAATAAACGTTTCTGCAGGAAAAGCAGTATTAAAAACTTCTGGATCTATTATTACCTTCGATGGATTTAGAAAGGTTTATGGTGATTATAATGCTAATAAAGATGACCAAAAGATTTTACCGGGCTTTAAAAATAATCAAATTTTGAAAAAAATAAAAGATATTCCTAAACAGAATTTCACAAAACATCCTAATAGATATTCTGAGGCCGGCTTGATAAAAAAGCTAGAGGAATTAGGAATTGGAAGACCCTCAACTTATGCGTCTATAATTTCTAAATTGAAAAAAGAAAATTATGTCGATGTGAAAAATAAATCATTAGTTCCAAACTCAAAAGGTAGAATTTTATCAAAATTCCTTGAAAAATTTTTTGAACATTTTGTGGAATTTGAATTTACTGCACAATTAGAGGAACAACTGGATAAAGTTACAACCAATAATGCAGATTGGAAAAATATACTGAAGAGTTTTGTAGAAGAACTAAATAATACGGTATCTGGAGTAATAGAAATAAGTATGTCAGAGGTTATTAATGCAATAAACGAAGTTAGTGAAGAATACAAGACAAATTCAAAATGTCCTAAATGTAATAATGGTAAGATAATTATCAAGTTTTCTCGTAATGGCCCTTTTTTTGGTTGTACAAAACACAGTAAAGATACTTCAGGATGTAACTACACATCTCCTCTAGATGTGGGTAGGGAAGACAACCAACTTGTAAGTGATAAGGTGGTTGGACAACATCCAAAATATGATAGTGAAATAAAAATAAAAATAGGAAGGTATGGTCCATATTTAGAAGTAGATATGGATTCTGAAAAACCCAAAAGAGTTGCCATTCCCAAAAATAAACCAATTAATCAAATTGATTTAGAATATGCCATTGCAATGCTAGAACTACCTAGGACCATCGGGATTTACCCAGATTCTGGAAAAAATATAATTGCCTCAATAGGGCCTTATGGTCCATATTTAAAACATGATAATAAATTTATTTCATTAAAAGAGGATAGTGTACTGGAAGTAAATAATAACAGAGCGATTGATCTCATTAAGGATTGGGAAAAAAATAATAAAACTTATGAAATAGGTATTGAGCCAAAATCAAATAAAATGATTGTTTTGAAAAAAGGTAGGTATGGCAGATTCCTCGAAATTCAGGTAAATGAAAAAAAATCCAATAGGTTCACCTTACCAAAAGATATAAACCCTGAAGAATTAACTATAGAAAAAGCAATTGAAATTATTGATGGTAAAAAAGAAAAAAAAGTTAAGGCAAAAAAGAGTTAAAAATACTCCAAAATTTTCTGATATTATAATACAAGAAATTAAAAATAATAATTTAAGGGATTCCTTTTCAAAAGAATTAACCAAATTTGCTGAAATTGTAGCCAAAAAAAAACTCTTGTCTCATGAGGACCTAACACAAATTCCTTTCATCACTATAGATGGCAAAAATAGCCGAGATCATGATGATGCTGTTTATGTTACAATTAACAAAACTAATGTTGACATTTATGTTGCCGTATCTGATGTTAGTTATTTTATAAAAAAAAATGACCTTTTGGATATTGAGGCAAGAAAAAGAGCAAACTCTTTTTATTTTCCTGATAGAGTTTTGCCAATGCTACCCCATATAATATCAAGTAATGTATGTTCGATTATTCCAAATAAAATTAGAGCATGTTTGATGGTTAAAACTAATATTGATCTACAAGGAAATATAAATTTCTGTGAGATTAAAAGAGTAAAAATAAGATCTGTTGCCAAGCTAACTTATGATGAAGTAGAAGACTATATTCAAAAAAAAAACAAAATTTCTAAAAAAATTAAATACTTGATTGACGACTTATTAGAAGTTTTTCTGATTTTAGAAAAAAAAAGTTGCAAAAGATCAAAACTTAGTTTTAGAACTGAAAATTTTATTATAGAATTACAAGACTCAAAATTTAGAATTAATAAAAAAAAACAATTGATTTCTGAGAGAATAATTGAGGAATTAATGATCCACACAAATATGAGTGTAGCAAGATTTCTTCTAGAAAAAAAAATCAAGTCAAATTTTCGAAATCATGAGGAACCAACTGATAAAAAATTAGAAAAACTGTGTGAATTTTGTAATCAAAATTCAATTAGCTTTATTCCTAAAAAGAAAATAACTCAGAAGGATCTGATAGGGTTGATGGATCAAAGTATAATAGACACGAATATTTTTACAGAATTCATTCTAAAATCTCAATCTAAAGCATTTTATGACGATAAGAATAAAGGACATTTTGGATTGGCTGTTAAGGAGTATACTCACTTCACATCACCTATTAGAAGATATTCTGACCTCATGGTTCATCGAGATATCATCAATTATATGCAAAAAAAACATGAAAAAGTTTCAGGAGAAAGCCAAATTTTTAATCATTTAATAAATCAAGAAAGAAAATCAGAAAAATTAGAAAGGAATATTTTATTAAAGGCATGCTGTTTGGTTTTAAAAAAACAGAAAAAAAAAAAATATTCAGGCTTTATTGATGGATTTAACGAAAAAGGCATTTATGTAAAAGGCCATGAACTTCCATTTTATGCATTTCAAAAATTTAATTCCTTGAGTGATGATTTTTATATCTTTGATGAAAACGAGCAATGTGCAATTGGGAAAACAAATGGTGAAGTTTTGAAGCTTGGTCAAAAGGTACATTTCAAGATTAAATTGATAAATTCAAATAATGGAAAAATCCTCTTAAACAGTCTAAAGAAGGTAGAAAAAAATGACAAATTATAACAATATTATAAAATCTATTAGTAGAGGTTTTAAAAAATATTGTCCAAAATGTGGACATAAAGATATTTATTCATCATATATAAAGTTTTTCCCAAAATGCAAAAAATGTAATTTAAATTTTTCAAAATATAGAACAGATGACGGACCAGCCTATATAACTATTTTCTTAGTAGGTCACATTATTGTACCATTAATTCTTTTAACTGAAGGAAGTAAAAATCCCCCTCCAATAGCATTTCAGTATATTTTTTGGCCAATTTTATCAATCAGTCTTTGTTTGTGGTTTTTACCAAGAATAAAAGGTGCATTTTTGGGTATTCAAATATCTGTTGATGATACATCTTGACATATAATTCTGTATGTTTATAAATTTATTATGGCAAAATCTAATACTATTCAAATAAAATTAGTTAGTTCGGCGAAAACAGGGTACTTTTATGTAAAAAATAAGAACCCAAAAAAAATGACTGAAAAAATAGAACTCAAAAAATATGACCCCAAAGTCAGAAAACATGTTTTGTTTAAAGAACAAAAGATAAAGTAAAACTTTAGTTACATTTAATTTTTTTTAAATTAATTTTTTTTAAATTCATAATCAATGAATAAGTGGGGTAGTCATATTGAAAAAATCCTACAATACCCTGACTGTTGATTTTTGCTGTCAACTCAAGGGAAGGTGTTTCTGATTGATTTTCAAAATATGCCATACGAACATTTCTAAATGAATTCTTTACTTGAGAAGTAAGAAGTTTTGAATCAATTTTTTCCTTTTTTTCACTGATAAAAGTTGTTATTTCTAAAAAATTTTCAGGCAGACTACCCTCATAAACTTTATTAGATAAGATTGAACTTTCGTCAGATTGGTCAATTTTGGAAACTACCAATTTCAAATGTTCATGAGGGAAAAGTACATTTTTAGGGAATGAAAGACTTTTCTTTTCTGGGCTTGATATGTCTACAATAACATTTTCTCCTTTTGAAGCCTTTCCGTTTATTCTTTTTATGAGCTGATTATTTTCTTTAACTTGTAAATAAAATTTCATCATAGAATTATCATCATTTTCTTCTAATGAATAATGAATATCACTTACAGTCCCAACACCGGAAGAATTTACAAAATTTATATAAAGCCTTTGGTTTGACACCCAGGATTCACAATTATTGAACCAATCTAGTAAAAGCTCTCCATTTGCTTGTTTGATATATGTTTGCCCTAAAGTTTTATTTTTGTATTTATCATTAATACTTACTTCATAAATACTTTCATACGATGCTAAATCTAAGACTTTTCCATGTGAGTAAGAAAATACAATAAATAAAGACATTATAATTACATGTGATATTTTATTTAATTTCATTTTTTTCCCAATCTATAGTTTTTATATTTAATTCTTTTAAATGCTTATTATCAATATAATTTGGTGCGCCTAAAAGTAAATCATCAGCTTGTTGATTTAATGGAAATGCTACTATTTCTCTTAGATTGATAACATCAGCTAGTAGCATGACAATTCTATCTATACCAGGAGCAGAACCCCCATGCGGAGGTGCGCCAAATTTAAAAGCTTCAAATAATCCCCCGAATTGCTCTCTTAATTTATGTGTATCATATCCCGCAATCTCGAAAGCCTTAACCATAATTTCATTCTTATGATTTCTAATTGCTCCCGATGATAATTCAATTCCATTACAAACTATATCAAACTGCCAGGCCAAAATATCAAGAGGAGCTTTGTTTATTAGAGAGTCCATGCCACCTTGAGGCATGGAAAAAGGATTATGGCTAAAGTCAATTTTGTTTGTTTCTTTATTAATTTCATACATTGGGTAATCAACAATCCAGCAAAACTCGAAACTATTTTGCTTCCTTAATTTAAATTCTTCACATAATTTATCTCTAACTTTTGAAGCAAATAAATTTGCTTCATTAATTTTATCAGAGATGAAAAAAATAGAATCTCCATTATTTATAACAATTTTATCTCTTATCATTTTGAAATTCTCATCTTTTAAATTATTAGCGATTGGTCCTTTAGCAGAATCATTTTCATATATTATATAACCTAAGCCTTTTTGTCCCTGCTCTCTTGCCCAATTGTTCATCTTATCAAACCAAGATCTTGGTCTATCCGATGAATTTTTAACAACTATGCCTTTAACAACTTGGCCCTTCTTTAAGTTTTCTTCAAATATTTTAAAACCTGAATTTTCAAAACAATCAGAAATATCTACTACTCTTAGTGGGTTTCTTAAGTCAGGTTTATCTGTACCAAATTCTGAAATGGCCTTTGCATATGGAATGATTTCAAATGGAACTTTGCTCACCTCCATATTTGATGAAAATTTATTAAAAAGATCAAATAAAATTGGTTCAATTGTTTTAAAAATATCACTTTGTTCAACAAACGCCATTTCAAAATCCAGCTGATAAAATTCGCCTGGTGATCTATCAGCCCTTGCATCTTCATCTCTAAAACATGGAGCTATCTGAAAATATTTATCTATACCTGAGACCATCAAAAGTTGTTTAAAAATTTGTGGTGCTTGAGGTAATGCATAAAACTTTCCAGCATGTAGCCTACTTGGCACAACAAAGTCTCGAGCACCTTCAGGGGAAGAAGCGGAGAGTATTGGAGTTTGAATTTCAAAAAAACCCTCCCCTCTCATTCTATCCCTTAAAAAACTAATTATCTCTGACCTCAAAATCAAATTATCTCTCATATTTTTTCTTCTTAAATCTAAATATCTATATTTAAGTCTCAACTCCTCAGGTGCATCATCTTGGACTGCAACTTGAAAAGGAATAATTTCGGATTCATTCAAAATATCAATTTTAGTGACTTTGATTTCTATTTGACCTGTAGATATATTTTTATTAATTGTATCTTCTTTTCTCTCAACTACTTTTCCTGACACACTCACAACACTCTCAAGTTTTATACCTTCAATTTCATCAAAGTTTTCATGCTCACAATCGATAACACACTGAGTGATTCCATAAAAATCTCTTATATCTAAAAAAAGTAACCCACCATGATCCCTCTTCTTATTTAACCAACCAGATATTTTAATTTCAGAATTTATATCCTTAACGGTTAAATCACCGCAATTATGTGTTCTAAAAGTATTCATTTATTTGAAAATATTTTTTTTCAATGGTATTTTTATAATAGTGTTTATTATTAATAACGAACAATTAAAACAATTTTATCGAGAATGTCAAAAAGATAAATATATTGGGATTGATACAGAATTTTTTTGGACTCAAACTTATGAACCAAAACTTTGCCTTATTCAAATAGCAAATAATAATAATGTTTGTTTAATTGATCCAATTAAATACAATTTGGATCTAAATTTCATTAAAAAATTACTTTTAAATAAAAAAATAAAAAAAATCTTGCACTCCTCTAGCCAAGATTTAAGAATTTTTTTTAATCTATTTAAAGTTTTGCCGGTTAATATTTTTGATACACAAATTGGAGTTTTACCTTTAGGTTATAATAATTCTGTAAGTCTAAAACAAATTTGCCTTAATTTTTTAGGTATAAATCTTCAAAAAGACATGAGTACTATTGATTGGAGAAAAAGACCTCTCTCAGATCTTCAAATTGAATATGCCATTAATGATGTCAAATATTTAAAATTATTACATGATAGAATTAAAGAAAAATTAATTCATAAAAAGAGAACATCCTGGATTATAATTCCGCATAAAAAAATACTCAATGTCGAAAATTTTATCAACAAAGAGAAATTTGTTTGGAAAAAAATTAAATTTCAACCAAAAACAAAAAAAGAATTTCTTCTCATCAAAAAGTTTTCATACATAAGAGAAAAAATTGCTAAGAAAAAAAATATCCCCCCTAAAAAAATAATTAGTAATTCTTTATTGATTAAATTAAGTAAAACTTTTGATTTTAAAAAATCAAATATTCTTAAAAAAATTGGTTGTGAACATTTTAAGGATAAGGTTAAAAAAATAAATAGTGACAAAATAAACTTTAAAAATAATGATTTAGAAATTTCTTACAATTCATTAAATAAAAAAGTAAGAAATCTTCAATCTATCCTGCAACAAAAAGCAATAAAATTAAATATTCATCCAAGCCTAATTGCAAATAAATCAGAAATCAAAGAGATGATTTTGGAAAAAAAAATCAAACACTTCAGTGGATGGAAAAAGAAAATTTTATCTCAATCTATGAAGAATGTTATTTTTAAATAAGATTTATAATTTTTCTCAAAAAAAGTTTTGAAATATTAGATTTAGAGACCATTGATTGCTTATCAATTAATTCAGAAACAGCGATTGCAGCATTATAATCCCTATCAATTCTTTTAATTAGAAAATTTAAATTTTCATTTGATATAGTAATTTGTTTTTGTTTTAATTTTGTTTGTATTATTTTTTTTATCAAGTCGTCATCAGGACTTTCTAACTCAACAATCATAGATGAAAAAAGTCTTGAACGTAAATCTTCAAGGGATAAGTTCATTTGTTTAGGATTTTTTGAAGACGTAAATATAAAAAAACATTCCTTTTCCTTTAAAATATTAAATAAAAATAGAATCATCTCTTCGTCTACTATTTTTGAATTGATTAAAATATCAATGTCTTCAAAAATCAAAGATGACCCTTTTTTTATTTTCTCAATTTCTCCTATATTTTTTTTTTTTAGCAGACCTGGATATATAATTTCCGCTTTTGCTTTTGATTTCCATATTGAACAAATAAGTGTTTTTCCACATGATTTTGGTCCATATATCAATACATTCTTTATTGACCATTTAGGCCATGCTGAAATAAGATTAAATGCTAAATAATTCTTTTTAGATAAACAAAAGTGATTATTTTCGCTTAAATTACTAAAACGAAATTCAAAAAAGTTTTGTTTCATATCCTAGAATAATGTCTCAATTTTATATTCGTTAGAATTAGGTATTTTCTTAAGAAAAATATTTTTCGGACGAAGTGATAAATTTATTTTTGATATGTCACCTAAAGTTGATATTTCATAAGTAATGCTATTCTTAGTAAACATAGTTTTTTTTATTTGATTTATAAAAATACTTTCTGATAATGTTTTTTCTAAAATTATTAATTTTTTGAGTGATTCAGCTTGTAATACAACAGTAATAAAACTCTCTTTTCTTTTTGTATTAGAAACTGAAATCTGATCTTTCCACCACGACTGTAATTCCTCAATAGTATACTTTGCCAATAATTCTCTTTGTGATGCTTTCGAAATATTATTTTTTAATCGAGAATCTTGTATTTTGATTTCTGAATAGCCTTCTCTTGTGAATTGAGTTAAAAATAAATCAGCTTTAAAAGTTTCAGAGAAAGAATCATACTCTTCTTTTAAGAAAATAATTATACCAGAGTTTTTATTATACTTATCAAGAATATCACTCATTTTATTAATATTTTTTTTTAAAAATGCATCTGGTGGAGCTATAAAATTATTCAAAAAGTTAGGTTCTGGAAAATATAAACTAAGCATATTATTTTCGTCATATTCATTAAAAAGGTCATAGTACCATTTATTTTTTTTTTCCCATAAATACATATTGTTAAATTCTGAATAAATAGGTAATGTCAAAAAACTTTCTGAAACTAAGTTAACCTTATTAAGATTTAAGTTATCTAGGTAATCTGAAATTTTTTCTTTATGAAAATTTACATCAATAAGTACTGTATATTTAGAATCTTGAAAAACTTCATTTTTGATTTTGTAGTCTTTTACATAAGATACAAAATCAATATCATTATTATTTTGAAGTTTTCCATAATTTTTTTTACTTATGATTTTTTTTAAAAGAGTATTGAAAGATTTTTCAAAAGCACTTTTTAATGCTTTTTCTCTTGCAATTAATTCTTCTGTATCCTCAATAATTACTTCTATATTTTCTATTAAATAAATCTTTGAATCATTAGCAAAAAGATTACAAAATATTAAAATAAAAAATAAAGTTAAGAAGTTTTTTAACATAGTAAAATTTAAATAATTATTTTTTTTTTTTCTTAAATTGACGTACTATCATCTATGATATTAAAAAACAAAAAATAAGGCAAAAAAATTAATAA
>MDSZ01022180.1_pt1 | contig 14058 bp, 14 predicted proteins | sample 811201 | NCBI WGS metagenome assembly MDSZ01 (sample SAMN05326647, study PRJNA326480) | marine metagenome | isolation source: seawater | place: Indian Ocean: North | collected 2010
TAGAAGAAGCTAAGAATTCTATTATGGGATATACAATCTCTAATGATTTTTCAGCCAGAGAAACTGATCCCATAAATTTACCTGCGGCGGCTAAGAAGTCTTCTGATGGACTTCTACCAACTGGGCCATTCATTTTATTAGAATCGAATCTCAGTGATTTTTCAATAAAAACATTTAAAAATAATGAATTACTCCAGCATGGAAATACATCGCAAATGTTGAATTCGATACCAGAATTAATATCATATATATCTTCTTTTATGACATTGGAAAAGTTTGATATGATTGCGACAGGCACTCCAGGTCCAAAAGTTTTAGCTCATCATGGTGATGTCATAAGGGTTCAAGTACTTCCTATTGGTGAACTAGAGACAAATATTTTATAGGATATCCCAAGCTTGTTTTAATAATTATGCAACCTAAAATGCAATAAAAAAAATATTTTTATTCTTTCAAGATTGGAAAAATATAATTAGTTATCAATAAAAAAATTTATAAAATAGAAAATTGTAAAAAGAAAAAAATTTTAAATCGCATAATCCTTTTTTTTTAAGCAATATCATCTAATAAACATAAGATTAAAGATTTTCATTTTAATAAAAATGATTTTAATGTTAATATCAGATTTTACATTTAGAATTTGCGCTTTCGGCTCAATAATTTAGGATACAATCAAATAAAAATAATGGAGCCAAGGGGATTCGAACCCCTGACCCCCTGCATGCCATGCAGGTACTCTACCAGCTGAGCTATGGCCCCAAATCGTTGTAATTGCATCTATATCATTTTACCTTAGCATTTCAGAAAAAGATCCTTAATATACTTGGTAGTTCTTGAATTCTCAATTCCGAGCCTAAGAATGGAACTAATCTGGCAAAAGAAAGATAATAATTTCTCTTCATGGGAAGTATTAAATGATGATTATTTAACTTAAGAGAAGAAAATCATAGGGCTAAAACTATTAGAGATTTAGAGTGGCGACTAAATAGATTTTTAGATTTTTTTTACAAAAACTAATGAAAAGGTATAGCTAAAGTTTATTCAAAAATTTTAAGATGAATCAAAATTATTATTAACAAACTTGATATAGTAGTGTATCTATATTTAGAATCTAAATATTTCTAGTGGTTGATATAATTTTTACATGAACAGACAAGAAATATTTTATGCAAGAAATCTAGAGGATTCGAAAAAAATTCTTGATAAATATGGTTTCGTTATTTATAAAAATGTTTTGGATAAAGATTTTTTAAAATTGATTAGGAAAAATGTTATAAAAGATCTAAGAAAATTTGGAAAACGCCAAGGATTTAATAGTACTGCATTAAAACTGCCTAATGCAGCAGTTCATATGCCATGTTTGAAAGACATTTTTTCTCACCCACAAATTATAAATAAATTAAAATGCTTTATTTCAGATAAATTAGTATTTACTTTTCACGCTGAAGCACATTCTGGGATGATCTCAGATTGGCATAAAGATGATGGAACAATAGGTGGCAAATCTAACGGATATTTTGGTGAATGGACACATGGGAATTCAGAGGTTCAAGTTTATAGGGTGGCATTATATCTTCAAGATCATATAAAAAACTCAGCGGGACTCTCGGTTATTCCAGGTTCTCACAAAAAAAGTCCTAAAGATAATAGTGGAGAACCAATAACATTAAATACTAATTTAGGAGATATAATTATCTTTGATCCAAGATTAACTCACTCAGGTCAAAAAGATGTAATTCCTTTAAATTGGAATAAAAAAAATTATTGGGTTAAAAAAATATTAGATTTTCTTAGAAAAATTCCCTTTTTAGGAAAAATCTTAAGTACTTTAATCAAGATTATTTATATTAAGATTTTTGGTGGAAAGGCTTCAGTTTTTTTTGCTTATGGCGCAAATAATAAATGGACATGGAGATATTCCGTTGGTCATATGAAGAGACAGATTGCTTATACAAATATGAATAAAACTGAACTACCTAAAGAGACATTAGATCAAATGAATAAACAGGGCATAGTAGTTTTTAAAGATTTTCAAAAAAAATTCACTGATTCTTAAAATGAGTTGATAAGTTATATTAAAAAAAATATTAATAAAAAACTAAATTAAAAAAATCTAAAATAGAAATGATTAGCGAAGGAGATAAATATCACTATCAAAATATTTTATCAGTATTTGATAAGTTTCTTGTAAGAAAAGATCGCTGGCAAGAATGTAAAAAGGAGAGCTGAAAAGGTTAGGTTCGCAGAGATTGAGATGTCAGGTTTTTTTTAATTCTCAGAAATTTTTATTTAGAAAACTATTTATTTTTCCAAGCATAAATATAGTTTATTGATTTAAAGTTATTTTTGGATTTAATCTTTGTTAAATTTTCATTAGCTAAATTAAAATTAAATCCTTCACTTGTTAATCTTTCTAAAATCACTTTTGGATCTCCATATTTTTGGTGAACCTCCATGACAATATAATTAACTCTTGAAAGCCAATCGCAAGTTAAATCTTGGAAAAGTTTAAACTCACTTCCTTCAATATCAATTTTAATTATATCGCAGAAGTCAACTTTATATTTATTAAATAATTCATCGATACTCATAAAACTATTTGCATTATTAACGTCTGCACCTTCGCCTCCCACATATGAATTTTCAACTGCATAATTATGGAAATTGTTTAATTCTAGGTTATGACTGATAGATTTATTATATTTATTTAGGACTTCTACAGTTAATATTTTTTCGGCAACTGGCGTCATAAGCGTTGAGAAACAACCTCTATTTGCTCCTAAATCAACAATAACTTTGCAATTTTCATAAGCATTTGATGGCAGATGTATGAAATATGCATTTCTAATTATGATTTCCCTTATTATTCCAAATGAGAAAGAGTCTTCTAAAATTAATTTATCTGTATAATTACAGTCAAACTTAATCTGATGATTTTTGAAATTAAAAGAAGAGAAAATATCTTTTCTACCAATTTCTTTATCTAATAAATTCATATTTCTTTGTTTAATAATTTCAATTAAATTTTTCATGACAGAAGTAAGAAAAATTATGTAGTTAAATATTCCCAATGACTTAACAACCTTTAGATTTAATATATTGTTTATAACTTTTTTAATCATCTAATTTTAAAATCACCCTTAAAATATATCTCATAGAGTAAAAAAGTTCCAAACTGAAATTTGAAATATACAAGAATTTTTAATTATTGAGAGATATTAAAATTAAACTACCTAAAAATTCTAATTGAATATGATTTTATTAAAATTTTTATTAATAAAAGAAAGAGATATATAGAACCATATCAGTAATTGAAATCCAACTATTTTGTCAGGTATAGTGAAAATATTAAATTTGCCTGCTAGTTAAAAAAATACTTTTAATATGAATAAAAGATTTCTTAAAAATATAATAAAGAGATTACTGCTAAAAATATTTAAACTTGGATTAAAATTTAAAGTTGTTATATTGCCTGATCATTACTATATACCAATATCTAACATTAGAAATTTAAAAAAAAATAAAAACTGGCAAAAAAAATCAACTTTGAATGGTATTTATATTAATTTAAATGATCAACTAGAGAATATTAGAAAAATTGTATTGCCTTTTAAAGAAGAATATAAAAATGGTAAATGTTATTTTGATGCAGTCAAACAAAATACAGGACCCGGATTTGGTGTTATTGAAGCTCAAGCACTATATGGAACAATTAGGCACTTTTCCCCAAGAAAGATAATTGAAATTGGATCAGGAACATCTACTTTTATTATGTTAAATGCTGGGGCAAAAAATATCACTTGCATAGAACCTTATCCATCAGACTTCTTGTTTAAAAATAAGTCTGTAAACCTTCTCAAAACAAAATTAGAAAACTGTGATCCAAAATTATTTTTAGACTTAAAAGAAGGGGACTTTTTATTCATCGATTCATCTCATACTTTAAAAATAGGAAGCGATGTTTCTCAAATATATCTAGAAATTTTACCAATACTTAATCCGGGGGTGATAATTCATATCCATGACATATTCTTTCCTTATAATTATCAAAGAGATGCTGATAATACTATGTTCCAATGGATGGAGACACAATTATTACAGGCATTAATGACCAATAATTCAAAATTTGAAATTCTATTTTGTATGAGTCACTTACATTATGAATTTCAAAAAGAGTTAAATTCAATTTTCCCAATGTACTCTCCACAAGAAGATATAAATGGTATTGCAAAAAATATTTATAAAGGTCATTTTCCATCTTCAATATATTTAGTAACTAAATAAAAAAGTTATCAGATTACTTTTGATGAGAATGTTTTTTAGTTGAATATCATAAATGATAGATGCTCTTAACTAACATTATTAAATAATGCTAACAAAGCGACCAAATGTGTTAACTAATTAAGCAAAACAGAAGAAAAACCCCCTTCCCTTTGTTGAATATTTTTGATTTGACATCCTAGTTTTCTGAAATTAAAAAGTAAAAATTCCCATATTTCGTTCATATTTATATGAAAAAAAAATATGCTTATTTATATATAGCTTACTATATTTTGTTTGAATTTTTGTAAAAATACCACATAACTTTTGGAAGCTCTTATTAAGATATTTCTAAACTGTTTAAAAATAAGTTGTCATTAAATCTATTCACTAAAAATGGACTTCCTTGTAAAGTTCCTGAATATGAAAAAGAAGATGATACTCCAAAATTTTCACTTTCTGATAATCTTGATAAGGCTGATAATTTCTATAAAAAAAATGGTTATGTAGTTCTAAAAAAAATTTTTAGCAGCTCTAGTTGCGAAAAATTAATCAAATCTTGGGATGAAGAAGTTAAGCCCTATAAAGGATTTATATACAGACAAGCCTCAAGTGGAAATTTAGAAAAAAATATTTTTAATAGTCAAAATTGGGTAATGAATCCAATACTTAATTTGCAAAGTTTAAATCCAAATTACTTTAATAAGTTAAGATCTAATTTTGAAAATATAATAGCTTCTAATGAAAAATTAGCTAATTTTATAAATCTTCTTATTGGTGATAGACCAGCTATTGTGCAATCAATGTATTTCGAGGGGAATTCTGCTACTTGGGAGCATCAAGATAGTTATTATCTGGATGATGAAGACACTGGTTCGATGTTAGCAGGATGGATAGCTTTAGAAGATATTAAAGCAGATGCTGGAAGGTTTTTTGTCTGTCCCAAGAGTCATTTAGTTGATTACGCAAATATGGATTTTTCTAATATTATTACTTCTAATCACAAAAAGTATATTCAAACAATTGTTAATCTAATTAAAGAAAATAATTTTGAAGTTAAAGCTCCTAAATTGGATAAAGGAGATGTTTTAATATGGAATGCATTAACAATTCATGGGTCATTAGATTCTCAAAGTAAATCTAATTCAAGATCTTCTATCACATTTCATGCAATCAAGTCATCTTCAAAGTTTAGAGTTTTTAGAAATATATTAAGAAAATTAAATTTCGATAAAAATTATCCATTTTATATATTTCGTCCAAAAGATTTAAGTAAAAGACGTAATAAAATTGTTTTTTTTCTAGAAAAAAATTTCCCTAAATTATTTTATAAATTAAAAAAAGCAGTAATTGAATTGAAAGTAAAATGATTCTTGAATCTTTGATAAATCCTAGCTCTATAGAAATAAAACAAAAATTAGATTTAGAAGGAGCAGTTATAGTGAGAAATTTTTTGAATAAAGAATCTATTAACGAAATTTCTTATGAATATGATAAATTTTTAAATGACCATATAAACTTTAAAAGTAAAAGTAGATTCTCAGATCCTGGAACCAATGGTTTAAGGATGTATGATAGTTATAAAAATTTTCAGAAACAATCAAAATTATTTAGTGATCTTATTTTAAGAAGCAATATTTATACAAAAGATTGTACAAATAAAGACCTATGTGAAAACTCTAAATATCTTTTTTATCTTCATAGTGATAATGAAAAAATAATAACAAATACAGAATGGCACATGGACCCGAATGATGAAATTAAATTTTTTTTATGTTTGGAAAAGTCGACTATTGAAAATGGAGCAACTCAAATCAGTTTAGGATCTCATATAGATTCTAGATATAGATATTTTTATAGAAATAGAAAAAAATTTTTTAATTTGACTAATGGAACAATATTTAGGAAAAAAGAATTGATACAAAATCCTGTAATTTCAGAACGGGAAGCTGGCGATTTGCTGATTTTCAGAACCGGTACATTTCATAAAGCAGGTGATATAGAAGAGGGCTTTTCAAGGAGATGTTTGAGGTGGTGGTCTCACCACCCATCTTTTTCATATAAAACTTCCACTTGGATTAAACAACTTAGAAAATTATCTAAATTTAGTAATACGAAAAATTTTCAAAGAAGAATATATATGTAGATAATTTCCATGTGGCTGATAATGAATAACTTGAAAAAGTCTATGTAATCAATCCTTTACTTTTTCTACAAAATTGGTTGATTTCGTTAAAATTTTCAGATTTGAAAGCTTAAAAAAATTATTTGAAATAAAAAATAATTCAATTGATTTAGAAACTTTTGTAAATATTGATTTTTCTTGCTAGTTTCTTAATTTTTCTAAATTAGAAGACATAGAGGAAGCTTTCAACAATAAGATTTATTTGACTAAAGATAAATCTTAACTTAGTATTCTTAATTAATAGTATATTTGTAGTAAATTCTAGTAATTTACATAAAAATCATAATCACTAAATTTTTTAACTTTGAAAATCATCACTGTTGTAGGTGCAAGGCCTCAATTTATCAAAGCAGCTGCTTTAAGCAAAGAATTTTATAAAAATAATTTAAATAATTATCATAAAATTGAAGAACTTATTATTCACACAGGTCAGCATTTTGACTCAAAAATGTCCGCATGTTTTTTTGAAGATCTTGAGATACCAAAGCCAGTAGTAAATTTGGGAATTGGAGGAAAATCACACGGTGCAGCAACAGGTAGAATGATAGAAGCAATAGAGAAATTACTAATAAGATATAAACCTGATTATGTATTAGTTTATGGCGATACAAATAGCACCCTAGCTGCAGCCCTTGCGGCATCAAAGTTAAATATATCTATTCTTCATATTGAGGCAGGTCTTCGTTCATTTGATAGAACTCAGCCAGAAGAAAAAAATAGAGTAATTACAGATTATTTGTCTGAAGTTTGTTTTGCTCCTACAGACATAGCAGTAAAGAATCTTATTAATGAAAATATAAATCCTAATAGAATTTTTAGGTGCGGTGATATTATGGCCGATGTTTTAAGAATTTATTTTGAGAAAATTCAAAACGAGAGTAGGGTAAAAGAAAAATTTAATATTCAAAAGTTTGAATATTGTCTCTTAACAATTCATAGAGAAGAAAATACGAATAATAAAAAAATACTTGAAAATATACTTGATGCTGTGAGTTCTCTACCTCATAGAATCGTCTTACCTTTACATCCCAGAACTAAATCCAAAATAATTGAATTTGATTTGGGAAAATATCTAGAAAAATTTATATTATCTGAACCTTTGAATTATTTTGAAATGATGAAACTTACACAAGATGCCGAATTAATAATTACAGACTCAGGAGGTTTACAGAAAGAATCTTATTTAAATAAAGTCCCCTGCGTTACGTTGAGAGACAATACAGAATGGATTGAGTTAGTTGATTCAAAATGGAATCTTTTAATTAATCCGAATAATAAAAAAAATATTAAAGAAGGAATAAATAAACAAATCAATTTCGATAAAAAATCTCCTCATCCAAGCTTCTATGGTGAGGGATATGCTGCAAAAGAAATTTTAAATCAAATTATCAAGTCATTTGGCTTTTAATATTTCTCAGATATTTTATGAGGATTATTGTAAAGGAGATCAAAATTTTCAAGTCAATATACTAAACTTTGAAAGTGTTTATGAAACTGAATGTTAAAAATTGCAATTACTGGAGTAGCAGGTATGATAGGCTCTCACCTATCACAAATCCTAATAAATAAAGGTTATGAATTAGTTGGGATTGATAATTTAAAAGTTGGTTCAAAAGATAATTTAAAAGACGTAATATCTGATGAAAAATTTAAATTCTTTTCTTTTGACATAAGAGATAAAGCATTACTTAAGGAAAATATTCAGGACTGTGACATAATCGTTCATTTGGCGGCAATAAAAAAAGTTGTTGAATCTCAAAGTTCATTTGAAACCTTGGATGTAAATGTTAAAACAACTCAAAATATTTTAGAAATTGCTAAAGAAATAGGGGCAAAAGTAATATTTGCCTCCACTTCAGATGTTTATGGAATATCAGAGACAATACCATTCAAAGAAGATCAAAATCTTATAATTGGAGATTCCAAAGCTAAAAGGTGGGCTTATGCAGTAAGTAAATTATATTGCGAGCACTTATGTATTAGTTACCAAAAAGATTTAAATGTAGATTTAGTAATTTTGAGATACTTTGGTGGTTTCAGCGAGAAGTCATCTTTTTCTTGGTCTGGTGGACATGTGCCAATATTTATAAAACAGATTCTTAATAATTTGCCTGTAACTGTTCATGGAGATGGAAAACAAACTCGATCAATGGGACATGCTGATGATCTCGCTTACGGTACATATTTAGCAATTAAAAATATAGAAGAATGTTCTGGTGAGATAATCAATATAGGAAATACAGAAGAATTTTCTGTTATTGATACTGCCTATTTGATTGGATCTGTTTTGAGAAAAGATCCTAAGGATATAAAAATTGAATTTATACCTGAAAAAGAAGTTTTTGGAACTTATAGAGATCTTAGAAGAAGAGTTCCTGATATAAGTAAAGCAAAAAAATTACTTAATTATGAACCTAAAGTTCCATTTAAAGAAGCTATTGAAAGGGTTGCTGCTACAATATCTAAAAAAAATTAACGTAAAATGAAAAATTAAAATATTTATATGAATGCTTTAAAAAATCAAGAAAATATAAAATTAATTTTAGATCAGAAAGGTTATATTGTTTTAAGAAAAGTTCTTAGTCAATCTCTCGTAAAAAAAATAAGAAAAAAAATTATAAAAAGTTTAAAAAAAATTCAATATAATTGGTACTCTCCAGGAATAAGAGCTCAACTATATAATAAAGAATCTTTGCATTTGGAAAATGATATTGTTATTGAAAATAATGATAAATCTTTTCATTTACTAAATTCAATTTCCCCAGCTTGGACTTGTGCTTTCAAAACCTCTAAATATGTATTAAATAAAATAAAATCATATTTAGTTTGATTTAATAGTGTTAGGTAAAGAGGCAAAAATTACAATATTAGGCTCAAAATCATTTTTGGGTAGAAATCTTCAAGAAGAATTTTTAAAAAGTAATTATAGTATTAGGTTTATTTCGTCAAGATTAGATTTAAATATTAAAAATGACTTTTCTCCACTAATAAATGACATAGAAAATGGATTGATAATTTTATCAGGATGGCCTATTCATGATGACTTTAAAAAGTCTAAATTATGGTGTGATGCAGTGTTTATATTTTTAAAAAAATTTCTTAAAAGAAAAAAAAGTAATTATCTAATTTGTATAGGTAGTGCCGCAGAACTAACCCCTTCTACTCAGTTTAATTTAAAAGAAAATGACTTTTTAAAAGGGGTTGGAGATTATGGGAAGGCAAAAGTTTATTTGTTAAAAAAATTTCTGAATGATAAAGAGATCGGACAAAATCAATTTTGCTGGATTAGGTTATTTTCTCCAACGGGTAGATTTGAATCCTCAAATAGGTTAATCCCATACGTTACTAAAATGGCTTTGGGAAATAAAAATATAGTTTGCAATAATCCAAATGTATTTAGAGATTATTCAGATATAGAAGAAATTGTCCATTGTATAAAATATATTTTAGAAAAAAGATATATTGGAATTATTAATTTGGCTTCCGGAAAAAAAATTATGACAAAAGATTTAATTTCCAAAATAATTAGTAAAACAAATTCCAAAAGTAATCTTTTTGTGGAGGAGTTATATCAAGAGGAATGGAAAACTGCTTCTTGGGTTGCAAATATTGATAAGTTAAAGTTGTTAGTTCCTAATTACCCAAAAAATGGAATAGATAAGATAATTGAAAAGCATATTAATTTAATAAAGAAAAATGCAAAATTTAAAGATTCAAGCTTTTAAAAAATTAATAAAAAAATTTATTAAGACATTTTTAAAAATTTCGAAAATACCTTATTTATTTAATACTTGAGCATTTTATTTTTCTACTTTTTTTAATTAATTAATTTGTTTAAATTCTGGTATGAAAGTTATAATTTTTGTTTGATCCGAGACAAATTCTTTTAAAATATTATTAATTTCTTTTGATAAATTCCAAGGTAAAACAATAATTGTATCTGGTGGATTAACTTTTAATTCCTCTATATCTTTTATTGGTATGTGGCTGCCAGGAAGAAATTTTCCTTGCTTAGATTTTGCCATGTCACAAACATAAGAAATCAAATTTGACTTTATTCCTGAAAAATTAAGCAGAGTATTACCTTTCGCAGCTGCTCCATAACATGCAACTTTTCTCCCCAAGTTTTTTTCATTAATTAAGAAATTTATTAGATTATCTCTAATTTGCTCGGCTTTTTTTTGAGATTTTTTGTAAGTATCTATATTAGTTAAACCAAAATTTACTTCTTGAGAAATTATCTCATCTACAGATTTATTTATTAATTTATTAGATAATTTATGGCATCCATAGATTCTTAAGCTTCCGCCATGAGTATTAAGAATTTCTACATCATAGATATTTAAATCATGCCTATCAAATATTGCCTTTACAGAATTTACAGATAAATATGAAAAATGTTCATGATAGATAGTATCAAATTGATTAAATTTTATAAGTTGCATAATATGTGGGAATTCTAGGCAAATAGTCCCTTCTTGTTTTAATAATATTTTTAGACCTGCGGTAAAGTCATTTATGTTTGGAACATGAGCGTATACGTTATTACCTATAATTAAATCCGCGTTTTTACCTTGACTTGACAATTCTTTAGCTAGAGATTTACAAAAAAATTCTTGTACGATATTTATACCTTTTTCCTCTGCAATTAATGCTGTACTTTTAGTCGGCTCTATTCCTAAGCAGGGTATATTTGCTTCTTTGAAATTTTTCAAAAGATAACCATCATTTGCGGCGATCTCAATAACAAAGCTTTTTGCATTAAGACAATTTTTGTTAATAATTTTTTCTGAGAAAACTTTTGAATGTTTAAGCCAACTTTTCGAAGTACTAGATAAATAGGCATACTCCGAATCAAATAATAATTCAGATTCAGTGTAATCTATCGTCTGAACCAACCAGCATTTCGTACAAACTTTTGTTTTTAATGGATAGAAAATCTCTGCCTTTTGGAGGCTTTCTTTATCTAAATATGCATTTGATGGGGGCGCATGACCTAAATCAATAAAATTTTCTCTTAATGTTTCCTTGCAAGATCTACATTTCACAATATATAAAATTTAAATACATAACTTGATTATTCTAATTTAAAATTTATCTTTATAGTAAGGATTATTAAATATTTAAGCTTATGAAACTAATTTCAGTAGTGACGCCATGTTTCAATGAAGAGAAAAGTATATATATTTGCTATGAAAAAATTAAATCTATTTTTGCAAAATATTCAGGAAAGTATAAATATGAACATATAATTTGTGATAATAATTCTACAGATAGTACTTTTCAGAAACTAAGAGAAATCGCAAAGTCAGATAAGAATGTCAAGATAATTAGGAATAGTAGAAATTATGGAGTTTTAAAGAATAACTATAACGGCGTTTTAGCTTCCAGTGGAGATGCTGTAATTTTATTGATGCCTGTAGACTTGCAGGATCCTCCTGAATTAATACCCGAATTCATAAAGCATTGGGAAGAGGGATATCAAATAGTTTATGGCTTGAGAAAGAAAAGAAAGGAAGTTTTATGGATAGCAGTATTACGCAAAATTTACTATAAAGTTCTAAGTGCCATATCAAATATAAATTATCCTGCTGATGCTGGAGATTTTCAATTGGTTGATAGAGTAGTACTAGATGCAATAAAGAGAACATATATTGCGGATCCTTTTATGAGAATGTCAACTTTTGATGTTGGTTTTGATTCTATTGGAATCCCCTATACTTGGCAGGCAAGAAAAATAGGTAAATCAAATAATGGATTAATCAATATGATGCTTCAAGGTCTTGATGGTATTACTAGTTTCAGTAATTTACCTATTAGAGCAACTATAATTTTTGGAATATTGATTTCTTTATTGTCATTTTTTTTCGTAATTATAAATTGGATATTGGTCTTTTCAGGATTAGCTCCAAGTGGAGCGCAAGGAATAATTACTGTTATATCAGGCATTTTTATCCTAGGAGGTGTGCAAATATTTTCAATTGGTATAGTTGGCGAATATGTTGTAAGAGTTCTAAATCAAGTTAGAGGAAGACCTCATGTGATTGAGAGAGAAAGAATTAATTTCTAAATCTAATTACCAACATTTCCAGGGAGCTTTACCTGCAGACCAAAGGCTCTCTAACTTATTTTTATCTCTTAGTGTGTCCATAGGTAGCCAAAAATCAGCATGAAAATATGCGTTAAGTCTCCCGTTCGCTGCAAGTTTAGACAATGGATCACCTTCCCAAACGGTATTATCGTCATCTATTAAATCAATAACCTTTTTTTCTAAAACAAAATAACCACCATTAATTAAACCTTTCTCTCCAGTTGGCTTCTCATTAAAAGAAGTTACTTTATTTCCATCATGTTTGATAACACCAAATCGCCCAGGAGGTTGTACAACAGTTATTGTTGCTTCACATTGACTTTTCTGATGATTTTCAATCAGATTTTTAATATTTATATTTGAAAGACCGTCACCATAAGTAAAGCAAAATGATTTTCCTAAGTAATCTTTAATTTTTTTTAGCCTTCCCCCCGTCATAGTGTTGAGGCCTGTATCAATTAGCGATATTTTCCATGGTTCGGAATCATTCTTATGGATCTGAATGTCATTTTTTGAGAAATCAAAAGTTACATCACTTCTGTGTAGGTTATAGTTATTGAAAAATTCTTTTATAACATATCCTTTATATCCGCAACAAATAATAAAATCATTGATTCCATAGTGGCTATAAATTTTTAATATATGCCAAAGGATTGGCATCCCTCCTATTTCTACCATTGGTTTGGGTTTAAGATGGGTTTCTTCTGATAATCTTGTTCCTAATCCTCCAGCTAAAATTACAGCTTGCATATCTTTCTTCCCAATTTTTTAATTCCCTATGATATTAAATAATACAATAAAACTGGAATTCAAAAAGATATTTTACGTAGATAATTTAGATTATTATAAAAATTGCTCTTTAAAACTAATTACTAATAGGCAAGACTTCCTTTAGAAAAATTTTATTAATTATTTGACTGATTTGCTTTTAAAATTCTGGAGCCAATTAAAGTTATCGTTACGTTCGTTATAGTTACCAATATCAAAAGAATAATTGCTTTATAAAATTCATTGATATTTATTTCATTAATAAAATTTGCTAATAAAAGCCCCCAAACAACTAACAAGAAAGGAATCATATATGATTTTTTCGATTTTATCTCTTTTAATACTATTTTTTTGAATAGTATTGTCTTAAAGAAAAGCATAAAAACCTGCATGAAAAAATAACTTTCCACTAAATTATTTGAAAATTGAATTAATAAAAATAAAATACTTGGACCAACTATGGTGTTTATAATTCCAACAAAAAAAACTCTCTTAATAATGATGATGTCATTATTAAGAATAATTTTTTTTAAAAAATAGGATATATTCCTTGATCTTAAATTCATGATTAATAATTATTTACCATCATTTTTATTTATTTATGCAAATAAGTAATAATGTATTTGCCTTGTAATGATTAATCTCTAAAAGCATAAATATGACTTGGATCCAAATATCTTATCCTGAAGCCAGACTTTTTTAATAAATCATTTATTTTTTTTGGACCATATCTTTCTCCTCTTTTTTCGAGTAA
>MDSZ01079815.1_pt1 | contig 14058 bp, 14 predicted proteins | sample 811201 | NCBI WGS metagenome assembly MDSZ01 (sample SAMN05326647, study PRJNA326480) | marine metagenome | isolation source: seawater | place: Indian Ocean: North | collected 2010
TAGTTTCTAAATTGGGAACTTTAGCCTCATTTCTTATAAAAATCATGCTTAAAGACTGCTTTATCATTTCGCCAACTCTTAATTGTCTTTGTGTCATTGGTTTTCCTATTCTATCAGCCATTAAATTGACCTTTCTGTAGTTGTGATACTAAAAGCTTCAATTGTATCGTTTTTTTGAAAATCCATATAATCTTTTACAGTAATTCCACACTCTTGACCGTTGCTTACGTGTTTTACTTGATTTTTTTCTCTAAATAAAGTTCCAACTTTGCCAGTAAAAATGATCGCTCCATCTCTAATTATTCTTACACTCGCATTACTTTTAATTTCGCCATCAATTATTTTTGACCCTGCAACCTTTCCAGCTCCAGATACCTTAAATATTTCTAAGATTTGAGCTGATCCAGTGATTGTTTCTTGAACATCTGGAGTTAATAGCCCAGACATTCTTTTTTTAATATAGTCAAGAACCTCATATATAATATTATATGATGAGATTTTAATTTTTTCATTTTCTGCAAGTTTTTTTGCTTCCTTGCTTGGTTTAACATTAAATGCAATTAGGACTGCGTCTGAAGCTTTTGCTAAAGTAACATCAGTTTCAGTTACCATTCCAATATCTGCTAAAATTATTTTAGGTTTTACTTCATCATGTTTTATTTGACCAATAGCATTTTTGATTGCCTCGGAAGATCCATGAACATCTGATTTTATTATTAAATTCAATTCTTCAGATGATTTATCTGAAAATGCTGAATCTTGTGTAGCAAAAGTTAGAGGGTTTTTTCCATCTTTACTTTCTTCAGCTCTATTTTCACTTAAATTCTTAGCTTCTTTTTCATTATTAAGGACGATAAAATCATCACCGGCTTTTGCAGCTCCATTAATACCAAGAATTTCAACTGGTGTAGACGGAAGAGCTTCATCCACATTGTTGCCCTTGTCATTAATGATTGCTCTTATTTTACCCCATCTTAATCCACTTACAAAAAAATCACCTTTTTTTAAAGTACCAGTTGTTACAATTATAGTGGCTACGGGACCTCTCCCGACATCAATCTTAGATTCCAGAACGATTCCAGTGGCTTTAGAATCAAAATCTGTTTTAAGGTCCAGGATTTCAGCTTGTAAAACAATTGCTTCTACAAGTTTGTCTAAGTTTTTTTTGGTCTTAGCAGATATCTCAACCATTAAAGTGTCTCCTGACAAATCTTCTGCAATTAATTCATGCTCTAATAACTGGTTTTTTATTTTTTGTGGATCAGCTTCAGGTAAATCACATTTATTGATTGCAACTACAATTGGAACTTTTGCGGCTTTTGCATGTTTAATTGACTCCACGGTTTGAGGTTTAACACCATCATCCGCTGCAACAACTAAAACTACAATATCAGTTAATTTTGATCCTCTAGCTCTCATTTCTGTAAAAGCTGCATGACCAGGCGTATCTATAAATGTTAGCTTGCTAGATTGATTCTCAATTTGGTAAGCTCCTATATGTTGGGTTATTCCTCCAAATTCCCCTGACACAACATTTGAGCTTCTAAGAACATCAAGTACAGATGTTTTTCCGTGATCCACATGACCCATTACTGTTATAATGGGAGGTCTATTTTTTAAATTTTCAGATCTAGATGCTTTAATTTTTTGAATAATTTCCTCAGCTTTTGCTTCTCTGATTGGATTATGTCCAAATTCTTTTACCAAAAACTCTGCCGTATCGGCAGCCAAAGTTTGATTTATTGTAACAGTCACACCCATTCCAAAAAGATATTTTATTACTTTACTGGATTGTTCTGCCATTCTGTTAGCTAACTCTCTTACAGTTATTGCCTCAGGAATATTTATATCTCTTTTAACAGGAGTTAAGCTTTCCTTATTTTCATCTTTGTTAGAATTTTTAAGTTCTTTTTGTCTTGCCCTTTTAACGGATGCCAAGCTCCTTTCTCTTGTTTCTATTTCATCACTTAAAGCTCTAGAAACGGTGAGCTTTAGCTCTCTTTTTTTAGTTCCTAATTTTGTTTTCTTTTCCTTATTATTATCTAAATCATTTTTTAGTCTTTTTGTTGCTCTTTGCTCAGCTAACTTCCTTCTTTCAAAATCACTTGGCGAAGACTGTATTTTGCCTCCTAAATTTGTTTTTAAAGAGATATTTTTTTTAAAATTTGATGATGTTTTTGTAGTTAAAGGTTTATTTAAATTATTTTTAAAATTAGTTTTATTAGATTTTTTTTCAATAATTACAGTTTTTTTTCCTTGAGTTTTAGTTGATTCAAAATTCTTAAAAGTCTTTTTTGGATTTCCCGAGATCGTAAGTTTTGTTTTTTTGTTTTCCATTCGTCATCCTCTAATCTTTGTATACAATGTTTCTAGCAGACATAATTAGATTATCTGCCTCTTCTCTAGATAATGCAAAATCTTCTAGGTAGCCTTGAATTTTTATTTTTTCACCTTTAACTACATCAAATCCTCCAGTTAACTCATCAGATGCTAGGTCTGCAAAATCATTTAACTTTAAAATTTTTTGTTCACCCAAAGTAACTAACATTCCAGGTGTAAGTCCCTTTAAATTTATAAGTGAGTCCTCTAGTCCTAAATCTTTTATTCTTTGAGATATATCTTCTTGGTCTTTATCATAGAACTCTTTTGCCCTTTCTATTAATGCTAGAGCAGTTTCATCTTCTATCCCTTCAATTTTTGATAAATTTTCTGCTGAACTGTCTTTAATATCATCAATAGTAGAAAAACCTTCGGCAACTAATAATTGACCTAAAGTTTCATCTAATTCTAAATTTTTTACTAAATTTTCTGTTTTTTCTTTAAATTCTGATTGTCTTCTCTCAGAGTCCTCTTGGTCAGTCATTATATTTATTTCATAATTTAATAATTTTGTTGCTAATCTAACATTTTGTCCTCTTCTGCCGATGGCCTTACTTAAATTTTCCTCTGAAAGAATCACATCAAGTTTTTTTCGTTCAAGGTCCACATTTACTCTTTGTGTTTCAGCTGGTGATAATGCATTGGATACTAATATTGCTGGATCATCTGACCAATTAACTATATCTATTTTTTCACCTTGCAACTCATTTACCACTGCTTGAACTCTTGAGCCTCTCATACCCACGCAAGCTCCCACTGGGTCTAGTGATGTATCAACTGCTTTGACACAGATTTTTGCTCTACTTCCTGGATCTCTTGAAGATGATTTAATCTCAATTAATCCATCATATATCTCTGGCACTTCTTGAACAAAAAGCTTTTCCATGAACTTAGGATGTGCTCTTGATAAAAAAATTTGTTGACCTCTTGGTTCCCTTCGAACGTCATGACAATAAGCTTTAATTCTATCACCTGCTTTAATATTTTCTCTTGGAATTAATTCATTTTTTTGAATAATTGCCTCGGTTCTACCTAAATCAACTATTACATTTCCAAATTCCAATCTTTTTACAATTCCGCTTAATATGCTGTCTTTTTTGTCTATGAAGTCATTATATTGTCTTTCACGTTCTGCTTCTCTAACATTAAAAGTAATTACTTGTTTTGCAGTTTGTGCAGCTATTCGTCCAAAATCAAATGAAGGAAGCGGCTGAAGAACCTCGTCTCCTACTTTTTTTCCCCTATTAATTTCATTTAGCTTAATCGCATCATCAATTTTTATTTCTATATTTGCATTTTCAGGATTTTCTGAAATTACAAGTTTTCTAAAAATCTCAATATCACCATTATCTCTATTTATCACAACTTTTATTTCATTATCCTGCCCAAATTTTGATTTAGCTGCTTTAGCTATACCTGTTTCCATTGAATTAATTATTAATTCTTTATCAATAGATTTTTCTAACGCTACAGCTTCAGCTATTCTAAGCAATTCTAATTTATCAGCTCTTTTATTTAACATAATTTTGTTAACTCCAAAAAAAAATGGGCAAGCGCCCATTTTGTAAAATCAATAATGTAAGTGGAATATAGTAAAGTTTTCTTTTTATTCAACAGAAACTATTTAGAAAAAATAGAAGATTTATCTGTTTTTTCCCATGAAAATGAACCATTATCTTCTGGCGTTCTTCCAAAATGACCATAGGCAGCGGTTTTTTCATAAATAGGTTTATTCAAATCTAACATTTCTCTAATACCTCTTGGACTTAAATCAAAATTTTCCTTAATTTTATTTTCAACAAACTTATTTTTATCAAGATCATTATCAAACAAATTAACATAAATTGATAATGGTTTAGAAACGCCTATTGCATAGGCTAGTTGAATTAAACATTTGTCTGCTATTTTTGAAGCAACAACATTTTTTGCTATATACCTTGAAGCATAAGCTGCAGATCTATCAACTTTAGTTGGATCTTTTCCAGAAAATGCTCCCCCACCATGTGGTGCGGCACCACCATATGTATCTACTATTATTTTTCTACCTGTTAAACCGCAATCTCCATCTGGTCCTCCAATTACAAAGTTTCCAGTTGGGTTTACATAAAATTCATTCTCATCAAAATCTTTAATAAAACTCTCAGGAATTGATTTAAGCATGTATGGTCTTAATAAATCTCTTACTTGAGATTGATTTACATCGGCCGAATGTTGTGAGGATATTACTACCGACTTCACTCTACTTGGTTTACCGTCTAAATATTCAAAAGTAACCTGGCTTTTAGAGTCAGGTTCAATATTTTTTAATTTTCCAGATTTTCTATCTTCAGCCATAAGTCTCAAAATTTTGTGTGAATAATGAATAGGTGCCGGCATCAACATATCGGTTTCATTACAAGCATATCCAAACATAATTCCTTGATCACCAGCTCCTTCATCTTTATTTCCTGAGGAGTCTACTCCCATTGCAATATCAGTAGATTGAGAATGTAAATGGCATTCAATTTTTGTTGCTTCTTTCCATGTAAAACCTTCTTGGTCATACCCAATATCTTTTATGCAGTTTCTAACTTTATCAATTAAATCTTCTTTTTTTATTTCTGGACCTCTCACTTCACCGGCTAAAACAACCTTGTTAGTAGTTGTGAGAGTTTCACATGCCACTCTTGAAAATGGATCTTCGGAAATATAACTATCAACTACCATATCTGAAATCCTATCAGATACTTTGTCTGGATGTCCTTCAGATACGGACTCACTCGTAAAAAGATAATTTTTTAGATTGCTCATTTTTTAATTCTATTAAATGAAAATACCAAAAAAATATACAACAAAATTAATAATCCAAAGATTTTATTTCCATAATTTGAAAATATTGTTGGTTGTATTTTTTTTATTTCTTTAAGATCTATATAGCCTGATTCTCCTAAGTTAACTGTTTGTTCTACATGGCCCAATGGATTAATTATTGCTGCAATACCATTATTAGATGATCTAATTATATATTTTCCACTCTCTATTGCTCTTAAAATACTATGAGCAAAATGTTGCTTGGGTCCAATCGACTTTCCAAACCAGCCATCTTCTGAAATATTTATTATTAAATCAAATTCAGAATTTTTAAATAATTTACCTGAATAAATTATTTCATAACAAATTAAAGGTAAAAACTTTAAAGAAAAATTTTGTCTTTTTATATTTATAATTTTTCTTTCCTCTCCACTTGAATACGATTGATAATTATTTGTTAAAGATTTTAAACCAAAATTTTTTAAGAAATTTTCAAGAGGTAAAAATTCTCCAAAAGGAACTAAATTTATTTTATTATATGAACTCAATAAATTTAGCTCATTGTCATAAACAGATAGTGAATTAAAATAATTCTGTGATCCATTATTGACTTGTTTGCTATTAATACCGATGATCAAAATATGATTTTCATCAAATTTTTCATCAAAAATCCAATCATATTCAATTAAATTTTCTTGATAAGTATTAGGAATAATTCCCTCTGGCCAAACAAAAATAGTTTTTTCTTTTAAAATAGGATTGCTGATTTCAATTAAGTCATTAATTACAGATACTGGATCAATATTGTTATAAAATCTTTCGAGACTTACATTTGATCCAATAACTCTTACATTATAATCACTTTCTTTTTTGTCGGCATTATAAAATCTATCCTTATAAGTTGATCCATAAATGTAAAAAAATATTAATGAAATAAAAAAAAAGGAAACAAATTATTATATCTGTACTTTTTTCTTTGATAATCAAAAGAGAGGGGCTCACGAATAATGAAATACAAAATAGATTAAATCCATAGGTTCCTATAACAGAAATGATAGCTAAAATTTCAAGTTGATTAGAGAAACTACTAACAATTAAATTCCAGGGAAAACCAGTAAACACGCTGCCCCTTAGAAATTCTAACAAACCAAAAATAAGTGAAAAAACAAAAAATGAACTTAAAATTGTTTTCGGCTGAAAAATAAAAAAGAGATATGAACCTAACCCATAAAATAAAGCTAAAAAAGTAGGTATTAACAATATGGTAATAGGTATCAAAAATTTAAAATTTAAATCAAATGTGAGAGAAATTGATATCCAATATAAATTACTTAAAAAATATCCAAAACCAAAAAGCCATCCATAAATAAAAAAAAATTTTTTATTTACTTGTTGATTTGATTTTTTAATTAAAAATATAAAGAATAAACTTAAAGTAAAAAAATTAATAATGAAATAATTTAATGGAGGTAAGCTCAAAGAAGTAAGCACTCCTAATAAGATTAATAATATTGACTCAATATAAAATGTTTTATTCAATTTAACTTAATTTTGAAATTACTGATTTATAAATATATTTTTCCTCTTTTATCATTTTTTTATAATCTTTATCTTTCAAATGATCAAAGCCAACAAGATGAAGAAAGCCGTGTATAAAAATTTTAATTAATTTTTTTTTGAATAATTCCAATTTTTGAGATCTTGGCTTATCAATAAAATTATAACTAATTATTATGTCTCCAATATAAGTATTATTTGCAAATCTAAATTTCTTATTAGATGATGGAAATGATAAAATATCAGTCGATTTATTTTTTTTTTCTAAAATCATTATTTAATTTTTTGATACCTTTATTATTTGAAAGTAAAACTGTAAGACTCACTTTTTTATTAATAAATCTATATTTTTCGGGAAACGCTTTGCAGATTTCATTAAAAAATAATTTTTTTTTTTTTAATCTCTTAGACCAAGCCTTCTCATTTGAGAAGACGTCAATATTAATCATTTTTTGAATAGGCTTTTACTATTTTTGATACTAAAGGATGACGAATAACATCAGAATGATCAAAATCAACTACAGCTATCTCGTTCAAGTGGCCTAGTAACTCTTTAGATCTTACTAAACCTGACATATTTTTATTTGGAAGATCTATTTGAGTTGGATCTCCATTTACTACAATTTTAGAATTTTCACCAATACGTGTTAGGAACATCTTAATTTGTGTATCGGTTGCATTCTGTGCTTCATCTAAAATTGCAAATGAATTTTTTAATGTTCTTCCTCTCATAAATGCTAAAGGTGCAATTTCAATATCACCTATTTCAATCATTCTTTGAATCTTCTCGAAATCAAATAAATCGTATAGAGAGTCATACAAAGGTCTAAGATAAGGATCAACTTTCTCTTTCATATCTCCTGGCAAAAAACCTAATCTTTCTCCTGCCTCAACTGCAGGTCTTGATAAAATAATTCTTTCAATTTTTTTTTCCAACAACATTGTAAGGCCAACAGCAACAGCTAAAAAGGTTTTTCCTGTGCCTGCAGGACCTGCGGAAATAATTATATCACTTTGTCTTAAAGCTCTTACATACCCTTTCTGTTTTTCAGATCTTGGAATAATAGATTTTTTTGGAGTTTTAATAATGTCTGTAACATTATTATTTTTAACTTTCTCATTAATCATAAAATTATCTACAGATGAAACTATATCTTTATTTTCTATACTTCCATTATTAATAAACTGATTTGCTAAAAATTGTATTGCATTTTTAATGATTTCGTTATTTTCAGGATTAGATTTAATTAATATTGAATTTCCTCTTGAATATAAATTTGATTGAGTAATTCTTTCTAATTCTTTCAAATTTTTATTAAATTCTCCAACTACACCCATCAATAAGTCATTATTATGAAAAATAACACTTAGAGAATTGTTGTCTGAATAAACAAACTTTAAAGATGAATCAATGCTCTTTTTTGAAGAACTACTCAATTGTTATGCTACCTTCTGATTTGAATTATTTATTTTTACGCCAAATAAAGTACTTCTATTACTATCTTTAATTTTAACACGAACTATCTTTCCAATGTCAGTTTTATTACCGTTAAAAACGACTGATGTCATATGTTCTGACCGTCCAAAAACCTGCATTTTATCCTCAGTTAAATTTTCAACTAAAACATTTAAAATTTGATTCTCTAAAGATTTATTCATGTTTATTTGATTTTCAAATAATAATTTTTGAACTTTTTCTAATCTTTTTTTCAAAATTTTTTTTTCAATTAATTTGAAGTCTGCAGCAATTGTACCGGGCCTTGGACTAAAAATAAATGAATACGAATTAATAAACTTTAGTTTCTTTATCAAACTCATTGTTTTATTAAAATCTGATTCTTTTTCTCCAGGATACCCTATTATAAAATCACTGGAAAACTCAATATTAGAATTTATTTCTTTTAGTTCATCAAAAATTTTAATGTATTCACTAATGGTATGTTTTCTGTTCATTAAATCTAGAATTTTGTCTGAACCGCTTTGAACTGGAAGATGAACCAATGGCATTAATTTTTTTGAAAATTTATAAACTTCTATTAGGTCTTGTGTCATATCTTTTGGATGTGAGGTTGTATATCTAATTCTTTCTATTTCGCGGAACTTTTCAATTTCTAAGATTAAATCAGACAATCTGTAATTTTCTGACTCATAAGCATTAACATTTTGACCAAGCAAAATTATTTCTTTTGTGCCTTTGTCAACTAAATATTTTACTTCATCTATGATTTGATTGAATGGCCTTGAATATTCAGGTCCTCTTGTGTAAGGCACAACACAAAAGTGGCAAAACTTATCACATCCCTCTTGGATAGTTAAAAATGAAGATACTTTGTTAGAATTATTCTTTATTTTACTTAAATAATCAAACTTTGAGACAGTATCAAATTCAGTTTGTTCAATTCTTTTTTTATTTTCAAAATATTTTAAAATTGTGTCATTAATTTTATGATAAGACTGCGGTCCAATTACTAAGTCTATATAGGGTTCTCTTTTAAGCATTTCTTGATTTTCTGCTTGCGCAACACATCCTATTATTATAACCAAAGGTTTTTTTTTAAATCTAAAAATTTTTTTTACTCTACCAATTTCGTGATAAACTTTTTCTTTAGCTTTATCTCTTATATGACAAGTGTTTAATAGATAACAATTTGCTTCCTCACAATTTTCTGTCTTATGATAACCAATTTTTTTTACTGAATCGTATATACGATTTGAGTCGTATTCATTCATTTGACACCCAAAAGTTTTAATAAAAATTCTTTGATTCATTTATTGAGGTTTTTTCTTAACCCCATATAATTCCAATTTGTGGTCAACTAAAGTATAACCATATTTTTCAGCAACTTTTTTTTGCAATCTTTCAATTTCTTCATCAACAAATTCTATTATTTCTCCTGACTTAATATCAATTAAATGATCATGATGACTCTCTATCATTGCTTCATATCTTGCTTTCCCACCTTTGAAATCATGCTTTGTCAATATACCCGCCTCTTCAAATAATTTTACAGTTCTATAAACTGTCGCAATGCTTATTTTTGGATCAATTTTTGAAACTCGGTTATAAAGCTCATCTACATCAGGGTGGTCAGATTTTCCATATTCTGTTTTGGACTCAGAAATAACCTTAGCGATTATTCTTCTTTGATCTGTAAGTTTAACACCCTTGGATAAACATTTTTGCTCAATTGTATCTGACATATTTGATTTTAACTTATATAAATAGGATTTATCAAATTTTTTTTTACTTTAAATTTATCGCACAAATTGGGAATATTTTCATATCTTATTTTTTCAGTATCTGTAAAATCATCAAAACTATAACAATAATAATCAATTTTTTTTGCCAAATGTATCGCTTTTATAATAGAAAGAGAGTTTCTAATGCCTGCAAAACTACCTGGACCTCTATTTACATAAATTTTTGAAATATCATTAATCTTTACATTTTTTGAACGCAAAAAATCATTCATTAAAACTATTATTTTTTCAAAATTCATTTTAGTATTTTCATGTGTAATATTATGGCTAATATTATCATTAATGACCATAAAAAAAATTTTATCTTTCGCTGCATCAATTATTAGTTTTGTCATAATATTTTCTTTTTTCATTACAAATACTAATTCAGAAGAAAATAATAGCAAATATTATTCAAATGATAGTGGTATATTATCGATAATGTATCATCGATTTAATGAAAATAAATATCCTTCAACAAATATAAAAATGGATATTTTTAAAAAACATATGCAAATAATTGAAGATTTAAATTATAATTTTAGTGATCCAAATACTTTTGTAAAAGCGTTTGATAAACCAAAAAGTGAAAAAGAAATTTTAATTACAATAGATGATGGATTTAAATCATTTTATAATGAAGCATGGCCGTTTTTAAAAGAAAATAAAATCCCTTTTATCTTATTTATATCTACTGAACCAGTCGGGAAAAATGGCTACATGAATTGGGATGAAATTAAAGAGATAGAAAATTCTGATTTTGGCATGATCGGGCATCATTCACACACACATGACTACTTAATCGACATCGAATATACAAAATTTATTGAAGATATTGAAACAGCTAATAGAATCTTTAAAAAAAAATTTGGGTATATTCCAGAAATCTTTTCTTATCCTTTTGGAGAATATTCTTACGATATGAAAAGTTATATTTCTAAAAATTTTAAAATCGCATTTGGCCAACACTCTGGGATTATTGATATTAATAAAGATAAATTTGAATTACCCAGGTTTCCTATTAATGAAAAATACGGTGAATTAAAACGATTTAAATCCTTAATTAATTATTACCCACTAGAATATAAAAGTTTAAATCCAGAGGAAAAAAAAATAGATAATAAAAATAACCCGCCCAAGTTGGTAGTAGAATTTTTTAATGAACAAAAAAACATTAGAAATATAAATTGTTATTCAAATGATGGTGGTAACTGGAAAAAAACTAATTTGAAATTTGAAAAACAATCAATGATTGTTAATTTTGAGGAAAAATTTTTACCAAGAAGAGGAAGAATTAATTGTTCTTTAAATGATGAGGGTAAATGGAGATGGTTTGGAACACAATTTACTATTAAAAATTAGATTAAGCTTTCTAATTCAATACTTGAAGGTAATAATTTTGCATCATCGAAATCTTTTAAATTATTTTGTTTAATAATTTGTGTTAAGACTTCAACATATTTTTCGCCTGTTTCAGCATACTCATTTAAATATTTTACTAAAATTAAACTATCTAAAGATTGCCCTAAATCTCTTAATTTCGCTCTAGCTTTTCTTAAATTTCTATATGAAGAGTGAGTATTTAAATTTCTTTGATATGCTCTTACAGAGGCTTGTAGAACATTAAATTTCATAACTTTATGGCCTTGATTTTTATCAGCATCTTTTGGTTTTAATCCCTCACCAGACCAAGTCCATTGACCAAATAAAGCATTTCCTTCTTGAGCAAATCTAGAAGTGCCCCAACCTGTTTCCTTTGCTGCTTGAGCTATTGCAAGAGAAACTGGAATTTCATCCATTCTTATTTTTAATATAGACAAATCTTTTGACGGAATACCATACTGTTTATACTTTTTAAGAAGCCATTTTTTTTCTAAATCTGTATTATTACTTTTTGTAATAATACTAAATAATCTTTTCCTATCTAATTTAATATTATTATTTTCTTGCAAAATTAAAGGCAGAATAATCTGAATAAAAAATTCTTTTCTTTGTTTAGTGCTTTCAATCATTTTAATTTCTGCTGGTAGTAAAGTTAATGCTACAGGTTTAACTAATTTCTTTTCTCTTACATCTTTTAAAGTGTAGTTAGTATCCTCAAATAACTGTTTGATTGTAGAGGCATTTAATCTTACAGTGTCAGTTTCTAAATCATTTAAGCTGAAAATATCTCTTAATAAATCATTTTCATTAAGAATTTCATTATCTCCTTCCAACACTTTTCCATCATTATTTAAAGTATACGCTAGAACAGCTTTTGAATTATTTTTATACTCACTGGATTTATACTCAGAATAATTAATTAATGAGGGTATAGAATAAAAAACAACAATGATTAAAAAAGAACTTAGAAAAATTCTAAAAATTCCACCTAAACCTTTTTGATCTAATAATTTTAAAAACTTAATATTTAGCTTAAATGAATTTTTTCTAATCATCTTAAATTGACTCAACCTCTTTCACTTCTGGAATATAATGACATAAAAGATTTTGAACACCTTGTTTTAAAGTCATTATTGAACTTGGACAACCTGAACAGCTTCCCTGTAATTGAACTTTTACCACTCCATCTTTAAACTCTTTAAACCTTATATCTCCTCCATCTTTAGCTACAGCGGGTCTTATCTTTTCATTAAGCAATTTTACAATTTTTTTTTCTATTTCTTCTAATTCTTCCTCATCCTCAATTAAATCTTTATCAATAACACAATTTCTGCCAGTAGAATAAAAATCATTTATTAATGAAATAACAATGTGCTTAACATCATCCCATGGAGTATCATCATGCTTGTTTACTGATATAAAATCCTTTCCTAAAAAAATACCCTGCACACCATTTATAGATAAAATATTTCTAACAAGCTCATTATTGGTTTCTTCTTTCTTTGTTATTTCAAAAGATCCATGGTTAGATACAGCCTTGCCGGGCAAGAACTTTAATGAATTGGGATTTGGTGTAATTTCAGTTTGTACAAACATAATTTATATATAATCATTAATTAGAGAATTGAAACTTGTAAAAAAAAATATCTAAAAACCCACTATTTCATGAATTTTTTTTATTTTTTTTGACGCTATATTATCTGCTTTTTTACAACCTTCAGATAGAACCTGGTCTAAATAATTCGCATCACTTAATAATTTTTCTATTTCATCAGTAATAGGCCCAATTTTATCAACCAAGACTTGTGATAAATCATCTTTGAATAAAGAGAAATTTTTTCCTGAAAATTGTTCAACTGATTTTTTAACTGTAGAGTTGGTCAAACTTGAGTAAATACCAATTAAATTTTTAGCCTCTGGTCTTTTATCTAATTCTTCAATGCTTGATGGCATTGACATCGGATCTGTTTTGGCTTTTTTAATCTTATTAATTATTTGATCTTTTTTATCTGTAAGATTGATTCTACTTAAGTCTGATAATTCTGATTTACTCATTTTTTTGGTTCCATCTTTTAGACTCATAATTCTTGAAAACTCTTTTTGAATAAGAGGCTCAGGTACTTTGAAAAAATTATCAACTTTAAAATCATTATTAAATTTTTGAGCGATATCTCTACAAAGCTCTAAGTGTTGTTTTTGGTCATTACCAACAGGCACGTGTGAAGCGTCGTACAAGAGTATATCTGCAGCCATTAATACTGGATAAGAGTAAAGTCCTATACTTGCTTTTTCTTTATCTTTACCAGCTTTCTCTTTAAATTGAGTCATCCTATTTAACCAACCCATTCTTGCAGTACAACTTAATACCCACGCTGCTTCGGCGTGAGCACTAACTTGGGATTGGTTAAAAATAATACTTTTATTTGGATCAATTCCACTTGCTATAAATGTTGCTACCGTTTCACGAATATTATTTTTAAGTTCTTTAGGGTTTTGAGATATTGTTATTGCATGAAGGTCTACAACACAAAAAATGCATTCATTTTGATTATCTTTATTTAGTTCAACAAAATTTTTTATTGCTCCTAAATAGTTACCTAAATGAAGATTGCCTGTGGGTTGTACGCCTGAAAAAATTTTTTTTCCCATAATTTAATATCTTAATTGAAGATCTTTATAATTAAAAGCTTTGATAAAAAATGACAATAA
>MDSZ01191786.1_pt1 | contig 14058 bp, 14 predicted proteins | sample 811201 | NCBI WGS metagenome assembly MDSZ01 (sample SAMN05326647, study PRJNA326480) | marine metagenome | isolation source: seawater | place: Indian Ocean: North | collected 2010
AATACTAGACGTAGAAGAGATACTCGTAGAGTTACTGGAAGTAGAAGAAATACTAGACGTAGAAGAGATACTCGCAGAGTTACTAGAAGAAATACTAGACGTAGAAGAGATACTCGCAGAGTTACTAGAAGAGATACTCGCAGAGTTGCTAGAAGAGATACTAGAAAGGTTGAAAAGAAAAGTAAAGATGTATTTATAAAAAAAGAGGGTGATAAAAAAGATTTAAGAATTTTTGTAATTAATCTAAAACGTAATAGTGATAGATGGAAAAAATATCAAGAATATAACAATAAATTACCTTCAAAAAATTATGTGAAATATGAAAAGTTTGATGCGGTTGATGGAAACTATCTACGTGAACATCAGAAAACAAAAGAAGATAAAGAAGATTTAGAATATTTTAATAAAATAATTATGATGTGGAATGCTGGAGATAAACAAAGGGGGAATGTAGTAGGGTGTTTACTATCGCATCTCCGTTTAATGAGAAAAGTAGTTTCTCGTAAAATGGATAAAGTTCTTGTTATTGAAGATGATGCTTTAGTAGATATGAGTCTATTGAAAAAGGTTAATTTAAATAAATTAGAACAAGATAAAATGATATATTTTGGCGGTGTTTTAAGACCTTTAAAATTTAAAGATCCAAAATGGAATTATGAAAAAGTGAAGTCTGGATTCAAAAAGAATAAATTAAATAAAATTAAACCATCTAGTTTTAAAATAGGTAGCACCCATGGATTATATTATCCTACAACTAAATCAGCGAAGGGATTATTAAATTTTTTTGAATCAAAAGATAGATTAAGAGCAATTGATTCTGAACTTGTTAATGTTCAGAAGAAACATCCTGATTTATTAGATAGTATTTTTTATCCAGCGATTGTTTATTTAGTAATTGAAGAAGCTCAAAAAGGATTTAGTGGAGAATATTTCAAAAAAGATGGTTTTGATAGAAGTATGAAAGAATATTAATTCTTAAGGATAACTTTTATGTTAAGAATATTAATTCTTAAGGATAACTTTTATGTTTAATACAATAGTGATTAATAAAATTATAATAAAAAATACAGAAGATACTACTAATTTTACTATGTAAGGATATAATTCATCGATGATTTCTTTAACAACTGGATTTATTACTTTTGATCTTAATAAATTCATATTTTTTTCTTTTTTTATTTCTTCTCCTGTCTCTTCAATGAAGTTATATAGAATATCTGAAAGATTCATTTTTATTATAATATATATTAACTATTCTAAAATAACTTATCGTAAACATTTAAAAGTAAATTTGAATAATTATAATATACATTACTATTAAATTATAAGATAAATACGATGGGTATTAAATCTCTTACGAAAACGATCCAAAAGTATTCTCCAGATTCAATCACAAATGAAAACCTGTATAAACTATCAGGTAAAAAAGTAGCTGTTGATGCTAGTTTAATTATTTATCAACAGCTCTTAAGAGCCCCTAGTTCAAAACTATCGAAAAATAGCCATGGTAAGATAACAAATCACATAACTGGTCTATTCTACAAGATTATGAATTATATCGCATTAAATATTGAGTTAATATTCATATTTGATGGAAGGCCACCTGTAAATAAACAAGATTGTATTAACATGAGAAAAGAAAAATCTAAGAAAGCTAAGGAAACTGCTGAACAAACTACATGCGAAGAAGAAAAAATTAAACTTGAAAAGTCTTCTCTTAGACTTACAAAAGAAATGATTGATGATGTAAAATATCTACTAAGATTAATGGGTGTATCTTATATTCATCCATATGAAGGTGAAGGAGAGGGTTTTGCTAGTGAACTTTGTAGAATGGGTTACGTTGATTATGTATTGACAGAAGATATGGATACAATGGCATATCAATGTCCTAAACTCGTAAGGAACTGTATTGATAAATCACTGAAGAGAGCTGATATTGTTTCCGTATTTGACTACGAAAAAATGATGGAAGGTATGGAACTTACACATGAAAAGTTTCTTGATTTCTGTATTCTATGTGGATGTGATTATTGTCCGATTGTACCTAAAATTGGGACTGTTACTGCTATGAAACTCGTTAAAAAACATGATAATATCGAATCTATTATTTCAGAAAATAGTTCTAAATATGATTTTCCAGAAAATTACCTAAGTTTATTCAACAATGCAAAGAATAATTTTAAGATATTCAAAGGTAAGATAAATGTTGATGAAATGGTGGTTAATAAATCAGAAAGAGATATTAGTGGTTTAACTGATTATCTAATTAACACAATAGAAATGAGTGACAAGCGTGTTCAAAATACATTAAAAAAATTCCATAATAATTATAAAAATGAGTGAACATGTTTGTCCAATATGTCTATCAAATATGGATACAGATGAAGAAAATATTGAAATAGAATGTGGACACAAATTTCATACAAAATGTATTATGCAGTGGTTTCGATCTTCAAGAGGTCAGTGTCCTTGCTGTATGGATAACCCATATTTGAATATAACAGTCAGTAACTATAATTATAATTATAATGTAATAGGTGCATGGAATAGTTTGTATATCAATGAAAGATGTATAGCATTGAGGAAACATACTAAAAAGAAAGATTGCCCTGAAAAACTTAAAAAAAAGTTTGATAATTTGAAAAAAAGAGAAGAAGAACTAAAATGTATGAGAAAAGAAAAAAGTGAAATAATTAAATCAGATGAGTATCGTGAAATAATTAAAAATAAAAAAAAACTGGATAGTAGAATAAATAATAAAGAAAAATCTATCTTAAAAACTAAGGCAAGGATTATAGCGGATTATCCAACACTTTTAGTATAAGCTTAAATAGCTTCTATTTTCGCAGTTTCCATCTTAGGATTGTTCGTTTCTAATGTTTTTATAACTTGTTCTTTTTTTACACATGATTTGCAATCATGGGAATGAGGATATCTATGCATTTGACAAAATGTTTTCCCGCATTCACATGGAAAATTAATCAATGTACATTTCTTCTTACATTGGAAACACTTGATTTTTTTTGGTTTCTCTGTTTTTTTCATTTCTCCTTTTTTATCTTCTGTCATTGTTCTTTTATTTCTTAGATTAACTTTATATCAAATTTAAAAGAAAGTAAACCCGTAACCTCTGAATTTTTTAGATATCCCACCTCCTGTCATAAGAGTTAAATGATCCGAAAAGTCAAAGCTTCCATCTCCTCCACGTAATATTTTCTTTAATTCTTTTACTTTGCTCTTTTTCTTTTTTTTATCTTCTTCTTCATCTTCTTCTTCATCTTCTTCCTTTTCTTCTTCCTCCTTTTCTTCTTTTTCTCCTTCATATTTCTCTTTTATTTTTTTTGTTTCTTTTTTATCATTCCAATCTATTTTACTTTCACCAGATTTATTTTTCCAGAAACCAATAAATGTTTCTTTTTCATCATCATCTACATAGAATAATTGATTCGTTGAGAACTCATGTCTGAATTTAAATATTTCTTTATCTTTCTTTATAAATATCATTTCTTCTTTCATTTCTTCTATATCATATTTTTCATCTTCCTCTTCTTCATCAGATTCTTCATCTTTTTCATCTTCACCAGATTCTTCATCTTCATCTTTTTCTTCTTCCTCTTCTTCACCAGATTCTTCATCTTTTTCATCTTCATCTGATTTTTCTTCTTCATCTGATTCTTCCTCGCATTCTCCGCTTTCAAAAGTCCTAACAATTGGATCCCAATATTTTTCATCTTTTAATATCGTAAAATGGATATGTGGTTCCCACACTTCTCCTTCAGCTTTATATCCCTGGGGACAATTGAAAATGAAATTACCAAATCCATTCATATCAGTTTTTAATAACCCACTATTTTCATAATCACCATACGCATCCGCAGCCCCTTTAATTTTATCATCTTCTTTTTCATTAGAAGCCCAATAAAGTATCCAATTATCAGTGATTTTAGTATCTATTTTTTTTTCAATCTTCTTAGTTGTTATTTTAGGTGATTTTGGTTTCCATTCAGAAACTTTTGTTTTTTCAGGGTCATAATTTTTTTTACACAAGAGTTGTTTAGGTATTAAAGATGGATTATTACTCTTAATCATCCATTCAGGTATTTCTTTTTCAGTTGACACTATTTCACCCTCACCTTCTTCACAAGTAAGGCATTCTTTTTTAGTCATTATTTAATATAATATATTATATTTTTTAAAGATATTTAAGCCAATCATCGGTTATATGTAATTTTAACAATTTACTTGCATTTTTTACAATCTTTTTATATGTTGCATCTATTCCCGTTTCAATTATATCTGCTATTTCTCTACCAACATCATCTGTATAACCAACTACATAACAATTATTTTTATCTTTAAATGTATCGCCATTTTCAACCCAATCCTTATGTAATATTAATGCGCAATTATGGTAAATAGCTTCAAGGAATGTATATTGTGTTCCACCACCATCTCCTACAATTGTAGACATATCGACTACGAAAGCACAATTATTTAATAGATCTTTATTTTCGTATTTCAAGGGTAAATTCTTAGGATATTTACCCTTCCAGTATTTTTCAAAATCCATATTTTGTAATTTATGGTGTACATAAAGCCTATTTTCAGCTCCAAATATATATATTCTTCTTGCTTCATCTAAGTATTTATTAGCATTTAGAATATGATGTATATTTTTATCAAAATCTACTCTAGATATACAAGTTGAATAATAATTCGATTTGTCATCTGATTTTTCATATGTATGAAATGGATGTCTTAAAAAAGTGCTATCTACACCATAATTATCTTTTAAATGTTTCTGAACAGTTTCTCTTATAGTTATAATATTAAAATGATTTAATAATCCCTTTAATGCATTTTCTTTACCCTTTAATTCCGTAGGATCATGAATTACTATCTTAGTTCCTTTTGGAAAGAGATGTAAGTATTTCCAATAATGTTTATCGACTGCTGTAATTACAAGATTACTTTTTTGAATTAAATCATCTATACGTAAATTTTGATATTTCACCCCATACCCATAATCCCTTTTATTTGGTTCTGTTCTTTTACCAATTTTGTATAGTTCTAAATTATGCTTTAAAGATAAATGAGATGTAAATGTAACCCATCCTCCATATATTGGTTTCGCCATATATACAAGATTAACTGACATCAATGATTATAATAATATTATTAAATAATTAAAAAAACGAGGTAACTGTTATATTTTTTACTTGATTATCTTTAGGAGGAGGTTCACCCCCTTCTTGTGGTTCTTTAATAAAGATTCTTTTAATATTATCTCCACCCGCATTTTGTTGTTCTTCTTTTTCAGGAGAACCCGCATTTTGTTGTTCTTCTTTTTCAGGAGAACCAGCTTCTTGTTGTTCTTCTTTTTCTTGTGGTTCTTCAGGTTGTTCTTCTTTTTCTTCTTTTTCTTGTGGTTCCTCAGCTTGTTTTTCTTCTTTTTTATCATCTATAATTTCCATTAATCCTTTCTTTTTTTTCATTTTAATCTCTTTTTTAGGAAGTTCTTTTTTCTCAGTAAAAGTCCTTTTACTTGTTGAATAGAAATCAATATTTGGAACTAGATTAAGCAATTCTTTATTATTATTTCTTCTTTTATTTGCCTCTACAGATAATTCACGAAGATAACTACTTAGGATCATAATTTATATTATTATATAATAGATTATTTTAATGCCCAAAACACCGAAAATTCTCGAACAATATAAAAATCAAGAACATATTGAAGCGGGTGTTGATGAAGCTGGTAGGGGTTGTCTTTTTGGACCGGTTTGCGTTGCAGGGGTTGTTTGGCCCAAAATAGAACCAGATGAGTCAATGATAATTAAAGACTCTAAAAAATGTACAGAAAAATACAGATTAAAATTATATGATTACATAATAGAAAATGCAATTGCGTATTCTATTGTTTTAATAGATAATGATGAAATAGATAAGAAAAACATATTACAATGCGCTATTGAAGGAATGCATAAATGCCTTGATAACATAACTGAAAAACAAAATATAGATATGATACTAGTTGATGGTAATCATTTTAAAAATTACTATTGTAGTAAGACAGATGATTTCATAAATCATCAGTGTGTAATTAAAGGAGATGATAAATATAAGAGTATAGCAGCAGCCAGTATATTAGCTAAAACATATCGTGACAATTATGTTAAAGGGTTAGTCGAAGAAAATCCAGAACTATCAAAATATAGTATTGAAAAAAATAAAGGGTATGGTACTAAACAACATATGGATGCTATTAAAGAATATGGAATTACAAAGTGGCATAGGAAGTCTTTTGCTCCATGTAAATCTTAATCAAAAGAAATAACAACTTTTTCTAAATTACGTTTTGTATTCATATCTATTTGCACTGGAATTACTTGATAAAATAGATTCTTTTTACCTTTAACATATTTTTCTTTTGACATCAATGTGTAATTGTGTATTTTTATAAATTGTCTGAGAATTGTGATCGCCCTTTTTTCATCAATATTTTTTAAATACATTTTTGATTTACATGGTATATAGTATTTATCTAATTCATTATTCATTTCATTTAATTTTTCAACAGTATTTAAATCACACAGATTTGATTTGGTAAATGAATGATTGTCTTCTAATCCACTGATACCAAAGATACTTAATAACTTTTCAGTTATTTTTAAATCCGGTGAAATTCTAAATAATTGATTCTTCATATTTTATATTTTATTTTAATTTTACAAAAAAAATAAATTTGACACATTTTTTAAATAAATCTTAAAATAATGTGGATAACCTGTTATAAATGCAATGGGAGCGGTATTGATTTTTCTAAAAAGGTTGATAATACTATATTTAAAGAGGAAAATAAGGAAGAAACTTGTCAAGTATGTAACAGATACAGGACTACAATACAAGGATACGAGTTTTATGGTCAAATTTGGTGCGATGATTATGAAACTTTAACACCACCTTCTTCACCAAATAGTTAAATTAAAGGTTTAATCACTTAAAATAAAAAAATCCATAGTATAATATAATGTCTTCGGAGGATAAAAAACCAATTAATCAATGGGATGTAGTTGATACATTCTTTCGCGATACAGATTATTACAAATCACAACATCAAGTTGATTCATTTGATGAATTTATATTTTCAGAAGAAAATGGTATAAGGAATATTATTAAGAGAGAAAATCCATTTATTTTATATAAAGGTCAAGATGCCAGCACCGGTAATTTTTCTTATGAAATAAGGATTTATTATGGCGAAACACTCGACGAAAATGGAGAAAAGATTGAAGGTAAAGAAAATATTTTTGTTTCATCTCCTTCTATTTATGATAATGATACATTATCACAAATGCTCCCAAATGACGCAAGATTAAAAAATCTAACATATAAAAGTAATATTTTTTGTAATATAGGGGTTCACTACATATTTAATGATGTTGATGAAAGAGGGGGGAAAAGACCGGATAAAATTATTAATTTTGAAAAAGTAAATATAGGTTCTATCCCTATCATGATTCATTCAAAGATGTGTCTTTTACATAAATTAGACCCAATCAAATTAACAGATTTTGGTGAATGTCCTTATGATCAAGGAGGGTATTTTATTATTAAAGGGAAAGAAAAAGTTATCTTATCACTTGAAAAGAAAGTCAATAATATCCTTTATATTAATTCATCCAGTGAAGATAACATTATCTTACAGGGTAATATAAAATCTGTATCCAATGAAGGTTTTCAATCTTCTAGAACAAATGTTGTTAGCTTTGTAAAAAATAATCTTAGAGAAAAAGTCGGTTCTGAAATAATTAAAAGAGTTGAGAATACATTTAATGTTCGTATTTTAGGTCTCGATATTCAAGTTCCACTTTTTATATTATTTCGTGCATTGGGTTTTGAATCAGATAAAAGGATTTTATCATTAATTATATTTGAAAATGATAATCAAAAATTAAAAGAAAAATTAATTCAATTAATCAAGCCATCTGTTAAAGCTGCTCACCCTATTTTCACACAAAAATCAGCATATAAATTATTATCATTAAATACAAAAGGAAAAGAAAATTTTAATGTAATTGATGTATTATCAAATAATCTATTCCCTAACTATGGTAATGATAATATCTCAAAGGGATATTATTTAGGATACATTGTTAGAAAGATGCTATTAACTCATATAGGTGTCTTTCAGGAAACAGATAGGGATTCATATCTAAATAAAAGAGTTGATTTACCAGGTTCTCTTCTATTAGAATTATACCGTGAATTATGGGGTAATTTTAAAAGAAATACATCTCTAAAGATCGACAGTGAATATAAACTTAATTATGAAGCATTACCTGGTTCAGATATTTCAAAATTAATTAATGATTTCAATTTAGGTAAAATCTTTGATAACGGAATAATGGATAGTATTAATAAATCTTTTGGTGCGAGATTTGGTACGGGTATATCAGCTCGCCAAGGTATTGTTCAGGATTTAAATAGAAATGCTATGCTTGGAACTCTTTCACATATCCGTAGATTATCAACACCATTACCGGCTGGTTCAAAAACAGTTGGTCCTAGAAAGCTTCATAATTCTCAATGGGGGTTTGTATGCCCAACAGAATCACCTGATGGAGGTAATGTAGGTATCATTAATCACTTAGCAATTATAGCAAGAGTTAGTAACACAGTTGAAGAATCTGGAATTTACAAAGCACTTTTAGATGGAGAGTTAATAGAACTGAAAAATATAACTGTAAAAGATAATACTTTATTCACAAAAGTATTTTTGAATGGTAGGTTAGTAGGCTTACACAAAGAACCGAAAATGTTTACTCATTACATGAAATTATTGAAATTAAATAGTTTCATAAATATTAGTACATCTATCTCATGGGATATTAAAACAAATGAAATTCATGTTTTTACAGATTCTGGTAGAATTATAAGACCTATTTTTAATCTTAAAACAAACAAAAATGGAGACAAGTATAATGAATTGATTTCAGGAGATATATCTTACATTGAAACATGGCGTAAAGCTATTCATGGATATTTATATGATAAAGTTGATAATTTAGATTTTAGCACACCTAATTATTTTAGAAAAGAATTAGATTCCCTTAAGAGAAAACCAGATTGGTTAGATATTCTTGAAGATTCGGCATCTGTAATTGAATATATTGATTCAACTGAATCAGAAAATTCAATGATCGCAAAAGACATTGAAACATTTGAGAATAGACATACTCACTGTGAGATACATCCTTCATTAATGCTGAGTGCTGTCGCATTAAATATCCCCTTCCCTGAACACAGTCAATATCCTAGAAATGCATTTTCATGTCAACAAACAAAACAAGCAGTTGGTGTTTATTCTTCGGCTTATCCAACAAGATTTGAAACATTCGCTCATATATTAAATTATTCTCAAAGACCTATTGTAACAACCCGATTTAAAAAATATACTGATGTTGATAAATTACCCTATGGTATCAATGCCATAGTTGCGATAGCATCTTACAGTGGATACAATCAAGAAGATGCTGTTATTTTAAATAAAACATCTGTAGATCGTGGAATGTTTAAATCCCTCTACTACAGAAGCTATGAAGATAGTGAAAAAAATGAAAGAGGTAAAAAGTTCTATTTCTCAAATCCAAAAATGGAAAAAAATATTCACAAATTAAAAGAAGGTGTCTATGATAAATTAGATGATAATGGATTTATTAAGGAAGAAACATATATCACTGATAAAGATGTTATCTCATCAAAATGCGTTAAAGTTATTGATAAAAATGGTGTCGAAGTCACGAAAGTTGTAGGGAATAAACCTAATTTTGGAACTTCTGGAATTGTTGATAAAGTTGCAGTCGTAAAGAATTCAGAAGGATTAAGAACTTGTAAAATAAGAGTAAGGAAAGAAAAAGTCCCTGGAGCTGGTGATAAGTTTGCTTCGAGGTGTGGACAAAAAGGTATGTGTGGTATGGTCCTTCCAGCATGGGAAATGCCTTTTACTAAAGATGGTATAGTTCCAGATATCATTGTTAATCCACATGCTATACCTACACGTATGACTGTAAATCAATTATTAGAAGTTATTTTAGGGAAGAGTTCGTGCTTAGGAGGATACCTTGGGGATGCAACCCCCTTCCAAAATAATGATATTAATGAGTTCTGTAAAGTGCTAGAAGGTTTTAATTATCAAAAACATGGAGATGAAGTAATGTATTCAGGTATTAATGGAGAACAATTAAAAACATCTATCTTTATAGGACCAACTTATTATCAAAGATTAAAAATTATGGTTGCTGATAAAATGCATAGTCGTGGAAGAGGACCCATGAATTACCTCACAAAACAACCTGCTGCTGGTAGAGCAAACAATGGTGGTCTTCGTATAGGAGAGATGGAAAGGGATTCTATCATATCTCATGGTATCTCGAGTTTCTTAAATGAATCTGTTATGGATCGTTCTGATGGATACAAAGTACAGATTGATAAGAAATCTGGTCTTATATCTTATGATGAAAAATATGAAGATAAAAAAATGGTTAATCTACCCTATTCTATGAAATTACTCATTCAAGAATTAGAAGCAATGTCTATCGCAACAAGACTTATTACTGAAGAAAATGTAAATACAGATGTTTTTAATACTATGAAAAAAGATATTTCAAAATATTCTATTGACAATGATATCTTAGATGACATTGATGATATTAATGAAGAAGAAGAAGCTTAAATCTTTAATGGTAGTAATCCATCCAAATATTTCATTGCGTTTTGTTCATACATTTTGTCTTTATAATAAACACTTATGATAAATATATCATTATTCTTCTTTTCAATACCATACTTTCTGTATTTATCATTTGAGTAAAATTCACACATTTCTTTACCATAATAACTTATCTTTATTTTATCAACAATGATATCTTTATTAATATTACTGTAAATATTGATAAAGTTTTCACCAAGTAAATCACTATCTAATTCAATTTCTCCAACCGATTTATAAATATCTCTCTTATCAATACGATTAATTAGTTTAACTGCATTTGAAACATAATCATTTTCTTTTGTCCTGATATTTACAAACTTTACTATATCTATAATACTATCATTGATTTCTAGAAATTCACCAAAATTATCTTCTTCTACTGTCTTTTTAATACAAATTAACTCATCAATTTGTTCCATAAAATCGGAAACCATATATTCTAAACACCTTACTGTTCGGTGATTGTATACCTCTTTATACATTATAAATCTAACCCTGAAAAACTCTTCAATATTTGTTTTGACTTTTTCTGAAAACATAATTTTATCATCTATAATTTTGGAGTGTTTCATGATTCTATCGCATTCTATACCATAGTTCAGACCTGTCATACGAATATCTCTCATAATGTAATCAAATCTATCAACATCAATACCATTTTTGTTTGAAATAATCTGATATTTGTATTTATTTACAGTTATATCAGATTTAGGATTGATAACGTCCAGTATGAAATCTAATTCTTCTCTAGAAAATCCTAGAGAGTATTTAGTATTCATTATTTTCAGGAGACATCCGGAACGATATTCATGATTCTTACCCTTATTGACTAAATCATCAAATAAGTGACTATACGGTCCATGACCTATATCATGGATTAGTCCAGCAATGCGAATACATAGTTTTTCCCTTTCTGTAAAATATTCATTTAGAGGATCCAGATTTTCAATATACTGTTTAGCTAGATGATAAACACCTACTGAATGCTCGAAACGCGTATGGACAGCAGATGGAAATACAAGATAACAACATCCTAATTGTTTTATTTTCCTTAATCTTTGAAACTCCGGTGTATCAATTATCTTTTTCCCTATATCACATACTTCAATATTACCATGGATAATATCAAAAATCTCCATTTTTAATTATTAATTTTTTAATTACTTTAACTAATTTAAATCAAATTTATTATTTAAAAAAGAAAATGGTATAATATGAAAGATGGATAGCGAATTAACACTACTAAGTAATACTCAGTTTTATAAATATGTATTACAATATATCTATACTCACTATACCGAGCAAATAAAATCATTTGAATATATTACTGAAAGTAATGTTAGACCATATGAATATGTAAGGAGAAATGAAAGGGGAACTATTAAAGTATGTAGTCCAAATGATACAAACTTCGATTTAGATTATAAAGATGAAATTATTAATTTTGATCTTAAAACATTAAGGAATGAAGCAACTAAAACATTACAAAAAATATTTGTTCCTGGACCAGGGTGTCAACCATCTTGTGAAGAAACTGTATTAAAAAAAATAACACTCCAGGGAAAAGATAATGATTTATTAATTGATTTTGTTGATAAAGCAAAAAAACATTGTGAAGAACAAATTAAATTATCTCAAAAATCAAATAATAAATCAATCAAAATCCATATGTGGAGAAAAGACTATTGGAATTTGTTATCAAAAAGTCCAAAAAGACCAATTGAAACCCTTTATCTTAAAAAAGGTCAAAAAGAAGAATTATTAAGAGATGTTGAAGTTTTCTTTCATCAAGATACACGAGCGGATTACTTAGAACATGGTATACCTTATAAAAGCGTTTTTATGTTGTATGGTCCACCTGGGACAGGTAAGACAAGTACAATTAATACAATAGCATCTCATTTTGATTGTGATATTTTTGTAATTCCAATATCAAAAGAATTAACCGATTATGGTATGATTGATGCAGTTTCTTATATGGATAATGAAACAACAGAAGGTAAGAAAAGGATAATTGTTATAGAAGATATTGATTCTATTTTTACAGATAGAAAGAAAGGAGATGATGATAATGGAATTACTCTACAAGGTCTATTGAATTGTTTTGATGGTTTCTCTTGTGTTGAAGGGACATTATTATTTATTACAGCAAATAAACCTGAAGTTATTGATAATGCATTATTTAGATCCTGTCGTGTTGATCATAAATATGAACTAGATTACGCGGATGAATTTCAAACAAAATGTATTTTTGAAAGGATCGCTCCCGAAAAAGATAAAGAACATTTTAATAAGTTTTATAAACTCATTAAGAATAAAGAATATACAACAGCTATGTTACAAGAGTTTTTATTTTTTAATAGAAAAGAAGAAAGTATATTTGGTTTAATTGATCAATTTCAAGAAATAATTGATAATAATAAAGCGGATCATTTTCAAAAAAAGGATAAAGATAACCTTTATTTATAAATTTGAATAAATTTATATAAACATATTATATACAATATAGTTAATATGAATATCATTGATAAAGTTACTAATTCTAGAATTACACTCAAAGAAATCCTATCTTCAGAATGGGATACTTCTTCAATGCCAGAATTATCTAATATAGAAATTGAGAAAATATATAATGTTCCATCATCTAAAAACAAAAGTATTGCACAGTTTGGAGTTGCTTCTGGTTGTAACTTTTCACTCAAACATCGTTTTATTGAACCATATAAACTCCATGTAATTTACTATAATTTCCCCGAAGTAGGGAAAAATAGTTCAAAAGTTACTAAATCAATTTGTGAAAAACTCAAGACATTATATATTAGTGAACTTATTTCACCATTTGATAGCATTTTCGTAATTATTAATGATAATATTTCTGAATCACTTGAAACAAGCTTTAATAGTCTCAATATAAACCTTCAAAATGAATTAGAATCAATTGAATTAGATGATGATATCATAGAAAAAATGAAAAAGAATGATTTTCCACTTGAAAAGAAACATTTCAGAAATGCTACCCTAATTGATATCAATAGTTTAACAAATAATCTCCTTAAACACAGACTTGTTCCAGAACATAAGGCGATTAGAAATAAAAAAGAAATAATTGAAATACTCGAAAAATGCAATTGTAAAGAAAACCAATTACCTATCATCCTCAAGAATGATAAAATAAGTAAATATCTTAGACTTTCTCCAGGAGATGTCTGTGAAATTAAAAGAAAAAGTATCAAAGTAGGTGATTATCCATTTTATCGTATCTGTAAATAATTTAATAATAT
>MDSZ01211083.1_pt1 | contig 14058 bp, 12 predicted proteins | sample 811201 | NCBI WGS metagenome assembly MDSZ01 (sample SAMN05326647, study PRJNA326480) | marine metagenome | isolation source: seawater | place: Indian Ocean: North | collected 2010
ACAGAAAAAAAAATAGAAATGACAGAAGTGCAAAAAAAATTGTTTGGTATTGATAAACTAAACATCAAAAGGTCCAAAATACCGGCCGTTACTCATGTGGATTACTCAGCTAGAATACAAACAGTAACAAAAAATACTAATAAAAGTTATTTTGATTTAATTACTAAGTTTAAAGAAAAAACAGGATGTCCTGTTATTGTAAACACTTCCTTTAATGTAAGAGGAGAGCCAATTGTTAACACACCAACCGATGCTTTTAATTGTTTTATGGGTACGGAATTAGATTATTTAGTTATAGGTAACTGTATTTTGAGTAAAATTGAACAAGATTCAAGTTTAAAAAAAGACTATATAAAAAAATTTGAATTAGATTAAACTCAGCTTAATGCAAGTTGAAAATGACAATAGCCCAATTAGCTTGATTTATGCACTGAAAAAAATTTTTAAATTTAATGTTTTGAATTAATATTATTTATTTAAAAATATAGTTGTCTCTAAACTATAGGGCATTAAATAGCTAATTTTCTATTATCCAATTATTTCTAAATGATATTAGAGATTCTTTTGGAAATTTTATTTTAATTTTTTTCTTTAATTTTACAGCATTTAGAATTTGCTCTTTTGAATTATTTTTTATTTTATAATTTCTACCTACTTTTCCATAAAAAAGATCTTCATGTTTTAAAATATTTTTTACTTTTAATGTGTTATTCTTAAATAATACATTTTTAAAAAGTATTATATTTTCTTTATTGCTAATACCCGAACAGAAAGGAAAAGCATCGCATATAATGGTTTTGATATTAAAAATCACAGAAAATAAATGAATACCTGAATGCTGAGAAATAAGCATATTTGATTTATAAAGTAAAAGTAAATTTAGAAATGAATGATCTAAATTTTTAAAAAATATATCGCTTAAATTTAAAGTTTTATTAAATTTTGAGAAAAATTTATTATAATTTTTATTATGATTTATCACTGTATATCCATTTTTTACCAACCAGTTTATTGCTAGCGAATAATTTAATGGATTAAAGCTTCTAATTTTATCATATTTATCATTACTATAGTTGTCCCTAAAAATAATTGATACAATCTTATCTTTAAATTTATATTTTTTTTTTATTTTATTAAATAAATTATTATAAAGATCTAATTTAATTTTATTTTGCTTTATCATTAGATCAAGCCAATAAAAATTTTCATAATCTTTACTTACTTTTTTATTTTTATAACTATAGAATTTAACAAAGTAATCATCTCTTTTTAAAAATTTTTTTTTCTGAATATTAATTAAATCATTATAATTTAAAATAATATTATTTTTATTTTTACACAAATAAATTAAGAATTTATAAATAAATTTGCCTAATAAATTATTTAGTGTACTGGAATTTGATCTAAATAAAATAAAATCATCAATTTTCTTAAAGAAATTGCTTAGTTGATTGTTATTTCTATTATAAATTATTTGAAGAATGGTTACTTTTTCTTTACTTTTTCTTAAATAATTCATTGAGTAAAAACCAATACATTGGTGGCCAAAACTCGGGATGTAGCTTACGAAGATATATTTATTCTTAAATATTTTTTTATTTAAAATTATAAAAAAAATTGAGTAAATTAAAATAGGTATTGATAAGATAATTACAATAAATTTTTTCATTTACTAAAAAAAAATATATTTGAATATTCTCTTCATTTTCAAACATACTTTTTATTTCCAAATGCTCCAGCTGCTTTCATCGAAAAATTATGGACTTCAATAGCTTCTTCACTAAAATCATTTTCAGGTCTTAATTCGTCAGCAAAGTATGAATTTTTTTTCCCACAAACATGTAATGCACTGTCACCAGATTTTTCAATCAAATGTTTGGTATCCGAAGTAACATACCTAACTGCAAAACCTATTCTTGCATTGCCTGTATTGTTTATTCCACTCCCATGAACAGTATTAACGTGGTGAATTGAAAATTCTCCAGGTTCTAACTCTATAGTCACAGGTTTATTGGATTTTATATAGTCATCTAAATTTTGATTATACGATAATAAATCATTGTCTATTGTTGTTCTTTCACCTTGCAAATAAGATTCTCTTGCATTTTTAACATCTAAATTTTTGATAATGCCTTTTTTATGAGAGCCAGGAACGATTTCTAAGGCGCCAGATTTTTTTTCACTTTTAGTTAGTGCTATCCAAGCTGAAACAACATTATTTGTGGACAATTGCCAATAAGGATTGTCTTGATGATAACTTACAATTTTACCTTCACCTGGTAATTTTGCAAATATAGCAGAGGACCATATGTAAATGTCCTCACCAATAATTTGTTTTACTTTTGACAAAACATTTTCATCAAAACACAATTTATCAAAAAATGATGATAATAGGTTTGGTTTTAAACTTATTGGATGTCCCAACTTTTCTTTTGCTGTTGTTTGAAATTTAAAATATTCTTTTTCTAAATCACCAAGATTTTGTTTAATCTTAAAAGGCCAACAAGCACCATTCTCGTTAAAATTTTCGATTTTAAGCATTTTAATTTTTTCAGTTGATTAAGCTTATTGATACTACCTTTTTGTAGAATAGCAAATAAAAATCTTGTAGCTTAAAACTATTCGAAATAATTATATTTAATGCTTGCTAAGAAATTTTACTCAAAAATAAAAAAAAATTTAAATAGTAATAATATATTTTATACTAATAACGGTAATGACAAAACATTTAAAGATTTAAATGAGATTGTTTTAAAGTTTTTGAAATTAAGTGAAAATTTTCCTAAATTATATCAAAATAAAATATTTCTTATTTCTGATAAATCATTTGAAAACTATTCAATCATTACATCCATCCTAATTTCTAATAATATTTGGATACAAATAAATAAAAATACTCCATTAGAAAGAATTATTTCAATATTTTATTCTATTAATCCTGACACAATAATATTTGATAAAATAAATTCTAAAAATTCTGAAAAAATTAAGAATTTTTTTAAAGAAAAAAAAATCAAGATATTTACTTTTCACGATATTCTTAACTTAAGGCAAAAAAAAAAAAACATTACAATAAGGCATCATGATAATGATCACGCAATGACTTTTTTTACATCAGGATCGACTGGCGACCCAAAGGCAATCAATATCACAAATAAAAATTTTATAACGAGTTTTTATGGTCAACTGAGAAGTCTTTACAAAGATAATAAAAAATATATTTTTGGTGATTATCACGATAATTCTTTTGTAATAATTCTTAATATATTACTGCCTTGTCTGTATAAAAAAAACTCAATTTCACCAGCTTTATCTTTAAACGATACTTTATTTTTTACTGAACATATGAAAAAAAATAATGTTAATGTTCTTATAACAGTTCCATCAAATATTAATCGAATAAAAAATTATAAAAATAATCAAAAAAATTTACAAGTTAAAAAAATTGTTATGTGTGGGGAAACTTTTTACAGTGATATTTTAATTTATCTTAAAAAAAATTATCCTAAATCTGAGTTTTATAATTGTTATGGAAGTACAGAATTATCACCTTGGGTTTTTTCTTATAAATATCAAAAAAAAAATCAAACTATTATTGACGAAAAAGGCATCGTTCCAATTGGTAAAAATTTTTTTAATGTTGACTATTTTTTAAACAAAAGAAGTGAATTAAACATTAAAGGACCAATGGTAGTAAACGGATACTCAAAAAAAATTTTAAATAAAAATAAATTTATAAAAAAAAATAATCAATGGGTCTATAACACCGGTGATATTGCCGAAAAGAGTAATAACTTGATATTTATTAAGGGAAGATCAGACAGCTTGGAAAAAATTAATGGATACAGAATTGAAATGTTAGAAATTGAGACAAAGCTTAGGTCGTTAAATAGTATTAAAAATTGTTATGTATATTCTCAGAATATAGATAATTATGAAAAAATTATTGTTGCCGCAATTGAATATGATGATCTAATCAAAAATAAAAATTATTTTAATGAAAGTATTAAAAATTATCTAATGCAAAAGATTCCATCTTATATGATGCCGAAAAAATTTATTTTATATAAAAAATTTCCAGTAAATAAAAATGGTAAGATTGATAAATTTAAGATTAAATCAAATACTACTTGAGAACTCCTGAAGACAAAACTTTATCTTTAAAATACTTTACCTCCTCTAAATAATTCACAAAACTAAATGCTGCACCAGAAAATCTGGCATTTTTGAGCTCTCTTAATTGTTCAGTAACTGATTTTGGATTGCCTTTTATTATTGCAGAACCGCAAGATGACGCAATTATATCAGATTTACTTTTCATGATTTTATAAAGTGCTTTTTTTTTTGCTTTTGCAACGTTTAAAATAAAATTTTCAGTTGCTAGAGTGTCCTGTTTTGTTTCGGAATAATATTTATGAAATTCATTAGCTTCGCTCTCTGAATTTTTACATATTATATGTATAGGTGTTAATAATTCTATATTCTTTTTTTTTTTAGCTGCTTCATCAAGAATTATCTTATTCTTTATTTTTGTTTTTTCAAAATCTTGAAACATTGTAAATAAATAATCACAATTTTTTAAGGCAAAATTTCTCCCCATTTCCGAAAATGCTGCAGACACTAATTTAAATTTCGATCTATCTATTTTAGGATTGCAATAAGCATTTTTTATGTCAAAGTTTTTACTTTTAAAACTTATATTTTTCTCTTTAGAATTAGTAAGTCTACAAAAAATTTTTAACCACTCATATCCATATTCATATCTATTATCATCATTATAAATTTTATCATTATTCCTGAACATTTTAAATTCGGATTGATTCCACCCACAAACTATATTAAGACCTACCCTTCCATTTGTAAGTTTATGAGTAGATGCCAAAGCTCTTGCTGCATATACAGGATGAATAAATGGAACATGTATAGTTGAGAAAAAATAAAGTTTTTTTGTCATTGCACCAAAATAACTCGCAAATGTTAAAGTCTCATATGATAGTGCGTTCGGGTCTGTTTTGCCACCCCATCCCCTCCATTTAGATAATGGCAAAATGAAGTCAATATGTTTGTCGCTAAATTTAATTAATTTTTTTAATCGACCTACATCTGCAAACCATCGTTCTTTTGCTGTCGTTAAACTTAATCCACTATCAGAATTAATTCCAAATAATCCAATTTTAAATTTTTTTTTTTTCATTTATTTTTTTAATATTTCTTTATTTATAATTTTCTTGATCGAAATCACTGAAAAATTTATGTCAAGAGTTTCCATTTTCATCTTGATTTTAAATTCTTTTTCAATATCGTTAATAATTCTAATATAATCTAAAGAATCTATTACACCATCTTTATAAAGCCTAAGTTTGATATCTTTTTTTGAGATTTTTTTTTTGTATTTAGAAAGAGTTTTATTAATAATCTGAAAAATCTGAACCTCAATATTGTCTTTCTTCATTAATTATTTTTTTTTAACTAAATTTCTAATTTGATCAAACTTTTTGTAAAGTGGTTGAGCTGGATTTCCATAATATACATAACCAGATTTCAAAATTCCCTTTACAACACTATAGCTACCAACTGAACTGTAATTACCAATTTTTGATCCTGGCATAATTGTTGAATTGACACCAATATTTACAGCCTTTCCAATTATTATTAAGCCTGTGTTTAATTTTTTTTTATTTTTTGGAGTTGTTGGGTTTGTCATGCTTCTACCGCTAAAATCGTCATTAACTGTGAATAATTTTACGCCAAGCCCTATTCCAGAGTAATCTTTCATTTCTATTCCTGATTTTCCGTTCAAAAAGCAAAAAGAGGAAATATGAACATTAGAGCCAAGTTTAAGTAAGTTCGATCCGTCGCCTCCAATGATTACTGAAAAGTCGTCAATTCTAACATTATTTTTGATTTCTATTCTGTTAGCATTTACAATTGTGCTTAGTTTTGAAATTAAAACGTTTTTACCACATTTTTTAAAATTGATGTTTTTTAACTCATTTTGATCAAAATATTCACCATTAATTGAATTTTTTATCATACTAATAAATTTAAATTCACTACTAACATTTATTAAATAATTAGGCTATCAAATTATAAGCAATTTTTTTAATTTTATTAATTTGTAATAATTTGAAAAAATATTTATTTAAACATGTGAAAAATAGTTTTTTTTAGTTCGTTAAAATTTACTTGTTTCTTATTAGCATAATTTTGCAAATTAAAATATGCCCCAAGAGATGCTACGAATATACATTCCTCATCAGATGCATTTACAAAATTCATTAAAGCTGCAAAAGCGTAATATGTATCACCCGAACCTGTTCTATCGATAATGTTCGTTTTAATTCCAGGTGCAAAAATATACTTGTTTGTCAATTTATTATATAAATGAGACCCACTCGAACCATTTGTAACAAATAATTTTTTAATTTTAAGATTTTTAGCCAGTTTAGCTGATAATTGATTGATGTCACCTTTATATGATCGCGTCTCGTGTTGTAATTCAAAATAATTCATCGTGAGAGAATGAATATTTTTAAATTTTTGTAGACTGTGAAAACCAATGTTTGTTGAATTAATTTGAGAATTAGCAGTAATTTTCTTTTTTGCTCTCTTTATCAATCTTATTACTTTGCTGGTTATAACTCCATGACCAAAATCAGATAAAACTATACCATCACAATAACTAATTTTTTTTGTAATTAATTTTAATATCTTCTCTTCATCATTTCGAGAGTTCAAGTTTTCAGGATATTTATGTAATCCTATTTGTTTCTGGTTATTGTAATTGTCGAGAACTCTTGTTTTATTTATAATTTCTGAATGTTCATCATTAAAATACAACAGTTCAATATTTTTTTTTAAACTTTTAATAATAAATTTGTTTTCTGAATTTTTGCAGCTAAGCTTAGTCACGACAATAACTTTCTTACAAAAAGAGCTTAAAGTATTTGCTACAGATAACGCCCCACCTAAATATTTTTCTGATTTTAAAATTTTAAAATTTAAAATAGAGTCTTTTGAGGATTTATTAAGTGCTTCAGCAAATACGTAATTATCAATTATACTGTCTCCAATTACTAAAACTGTAAGTTTTTTTAAACGATCGAGTTTTTTTTCTATTTTTAAGAAGTTTGTATTACGTTTTATATTAGAAAAAAATTTTTTATTTACATTATTTTCTTCAACTAAAAAATTATTTATTAAACTTGAGGAACTAAAAACTTCTGTAGTAGTATAATGGATTTTACCACCAACTCTTTTTACTGCATCAATTTCTTTGTAAATATTTTTTGTTATGTCGTCGGTATTCTTTTTATAATCTGGTCCTTTAACATAAAATTTAGGTTTTAAAGACTTTATTAAATTTATTGTTGTTTGATTTTTGTTTATAATCAAATAGTCAATACTTGAAAGCTCACTAAGTGCTTCAACTCTTTTATTTATATTAAAGAAAGGTCGATTAGGTCCTTTTTTTACATGAGCATCATCTGTTACTGATACAACTAAATAGTCACTTAGTTTTTTAGCTTCCTTAAAATATTTTATATGTCCTAAATGTAAAATATCAAATACACCACTACAGAGACTAAAGTTTTTATTATGGAGTTTTTTCGTCAATTTCTCTAATTCGTAAAGTTTATTTATTTTCATTAATAAATAGTTATAAATTTTTTTTTATTTTTAACAAATTAATTCAATACATCATTATTATTATAAAGTTTCAAATATTTTATTTTTTTAGTCCTTAAAACTTTTTATTTAATAAAATTTACATTTGATACATTTTATTTTTTTTTGGTAATAATTATTATATAGTTTACTAATTATATTTTACTATGAAAATAAAATATGTTGATCTAGCAAAATCAAATTCTGAATATTTAGAAGATTACCAAAAAATTTTAAAAAGAATATGTTCTAAAGGAGAGTTTGCAGATCCAGACGGATATGAAGTAAAAACTTTTGAGAAAAATTTCAGCAAATTTATACACAGCAAGTATTGTGTGGCAGTTAACAGTGGTTCGTCTGCATTATACCTCGCGCTTAAATCACTAAAATTAAAAAAGGATGATGAAATTATTACAGTTGCACATTCTTATGTAGCTACTGTCAATTCCATTTTATTAAACAATTTAAAACCAATTTTTTGCGATATAAAAGACGATTTAACAATAGATGAAAAAGATTTAAAAAGAAAAATCTCCAATAGAACTAAAGCAATAATAATTGTTCATATTCAAGGAACACCTGTAAATTTGAATAAAGTTATTTCAGTAGTTAAAAAATATAATATAAAAATTATAGAGGATTGTGCTCAATCCATAGGATCAAAATATAAAAATAAACATGTTGGAACATTTGGTGAAATTGGTTGTTATAGTTTTCATCCTTTAAAAAATTTATCTGCTTTAGGGGATGCTGGAATGATAACTACAAAAAGCAAAAAAACTTATAATTGGCTATTAAAAGCTAGAATTAATGGTCATCCAAACAGGGATGAATGTGATTTCCCATCACATAATATGAGAATCTCAAATTTACAGGCTGGTTTTTTAGACTTTAAACTAAAGTATTTAAATCAAAAAGTTATTAATAAAAGGAGAAAGATAGCAAAATATTTTTATAAAAATTTAAAAAACTTTGTATTTATTCCTCCTGAGACAAAAAATTCACTAAGTACATACCATACATATATTATTCAAACCAATAAGAGAAATAAATTAAGAGATTACTTAAAATCAAAAAATATTGATACGAAAATTCATTACCCTAAACCAATACATTTGATGAATTATTATAGGAAGAATTTTAAAGTTAAATTAAAAAATACAGAAAAAATTGCAAAACGAATATTGAGTCTTCCAATTAACGAAAATTTAAAAAATAAAGAGATTGAATATATAGTTTTTCATGTAAAAAATTTTTTTTTGAAATTATGATAATAATTTAAACCATAGTGCAGTAGCTTTTTTAATTTTTTTTTTATCCCACAGCAGCGCTTTATTCCAATAATTTTTATTTTTTAATACCTCTTCAATACCTTTTTCAAATGTTATCTTGGGTTTCCATATAAGATTTTTCTTAATTTTTGTAATTTTAGCATATGTTTGATCTGGTTCAGCTGGCCTTTTTGGTAAATATATTTTTTTACCACCAATTAATTTTGCTAAATAGTTAATTGTATGAGGATTCCCAGAACCTACATTATAAATTTCGTTCCACTTTTTGGTTTTTAGGCACTTATGAAAGGCGTTAACAACATCTATAACATTTATAAAGTCTCTTTTTTGTTTACCATTCCCAACTATTGTCAAAGGTCTATTCATAATTTTCTGTTTCAAAAAAATCCCTATCACAGCACCATAAGCGTTATTTGTTCTTGATCGGATACCATAAACATTAAATAGTCTAAGTGACAAATAATTAATTTTATAAATTTTTGACCAATTTTTTATCAAACTTTCTGCTAAGTATTTTGAAAATGAGTAAGGGTATTTGGGGTCGATTTCGCTATTCTCACCTGTGGGATATTTTTTTGGTATTCCATAACAGGATGAGGATGCGGCATATATAATTTTTTTAATTTTAAACTTATTCATCAAGTTTAAAATATTAAGCGTACCATTAAAATTTGTTTCTAGGTAATCCACCGGATTTTCAATTGAAGGAACAATATCAGATTGGGCTGCAAGATGAATTACAGCATCTATATTGTTTTCAAATGCTGAAAATAATTTATCTTTATTTCTAATATCGACTTTTTTGATTTTTAATTTCTTATTGTTTTTTATTGATTTTATATTTTCTAATGATCCATCTTTAAAATTATCAATAAGTATTATTTTTGAAATATCAGATTTATTTATTAGAAATTCACATAAATGACTACCGATAAATCCAGCGCCCCCAGTTACAATTATTTTTTTTTTCATAAAAAGTATAATTATAGTTACAATTAAAATAATTTCTTTTATATATTTTTTATCTAAAATTCAAATTATGAAAAATATTTTAATTACAGGTGGATCAGGATATGTTGGTACTAGACTTATATTTAGATTAATTCAAAATAAAGATTTAAAAATATATAATTATGACATATCATTTTATGGATCAAATCATCTAAAAAATTTAAATAATCATTTAATTAATTATTTTAATGATCTCAGAGATTTAAAAAAGTTCGAAGAGGTAATAAAAAAAAATAAAGTCGATGTTGTATTGCATCTTGCTTGTATTTCTAACGATCCTTCATATGATTTAAATTCCTCCATTTCAAAAGAAATAAATTATGATTGCTTTAAAGACTTGGTAAAAATTTCAAAGAAGAATGGAGTAAAGAAATTTATTTATGCATCTTCTTGTTCGGTATATGGAGTTTCAGAAAGCGCTAATGTAAAGGAGGATAATCCTTTAGTTCCAATTACAGACTACAACAAATATAAAGCCTTATGCGAGCCAGAATTGATTAAAGAAGTAGATGAAAATTTTCACGGAATAATTATTAGACCAGCAACTGTATGTGGTTTTAGTGAAAAAATGAGATTTGATTTAACAGTAAATATTTTAACTAATTTTGCATATAACAAAAAGTATATAAAAGTATTTGGTGGAGAACAATTTAGGCCCAATATACATATAGATGATATGTGCGAGATTTATGAAAAACTGATATTTAATGACACAAAACATATTAATGGACAAATTTTTAATGCTGGAAAAGAAAATTTAAAAGTAATAGAGATCGCAAAAAAAGTAAAAAAAATTGTTGAAGAAAGAGTAAATGAAAAAGTTGAAATTAGAACAACACCCTCAAATGATATTCGCTCTTATCAAATTAATTCCGAAAAAATAATTAATTTACTCCCATTTAAATTTAAAAGAAATGTTGATCAAGCTATATTAGATTTAGTTGAAAAATTTGAAGAAAAAATACTTTTAGATACATTCAATGAAAAATGGATAAACTTAAATATATTAAAAAATAAAGGTTATTAATATATCTTATTTCTTTATTAAATTTTAAAAAATGAATAAAAAATTTTTTTTTCAAACCTCATTTGTTTCAGTACTTCCAGGACTTATTTCAATTATTTTATCACTAATATCAATTCCATTATTTTTAAAAATATTAGATAATAGTTATTTCGGTCAATATTTAATTCAAAATATATTTCTGTCATTAGGTTTTGTATTAAACTTTGGATTGCATAGATTAATTATTATAAGGAGTAGTGTTAAAAATAATTTGATTAAGATAAAACAAAATTCTTTTTATTTATTTTTAAATTTCATTTTAAGCTTTTCCGTATCGATAATAATAATGATTGTAATGAGTTTGGTTTTAAAAAATTATAATTTTTCTACACTTGAATTATTATATAATAAATTTGTTTTTTTAGGTTTAGTTCTATCAAGTATATATTTTTCTTTAGACTCTATACTTAGAATTTATAATAAATTTTATATTCTAGCTATTTTTAATTTAGTATTTAATTCGATATCTTTCACTTTGCCTTCATTCTACTTATTTTATAAAAGTATATCTATTAGTGATTTTGTAGTATTAAGTTATCCTAACGAAATATTTTACATAGTTGTATTCGTTAAATTAATTTCAATTATAGTAATATATATTTATTTAATTAATCAGTCTTACATAAAAAATATTTTTAGTATAAAAGAAATATATAATAGAAATTTACTTTCAGATTTTAAGGAAATTTTTTATGCATCATTACAAAGTCTTTCCTTTTTTTTAAATAATGTCACAGATAAATTTTTTGTAAAACTAACATTGGGAAATTCTTTGCTTTCAATCTATTCAATTCCACAACAAATTGCAGCAAAATCGACAATTTTAGTAACTGGTGTAAGTACTGTATTTTTCCCTGAAATTTCAAGAAGACAAAGAATTTCAAGAAAAAAAAACTTTTTTAAACTAATAATAAGAATCTCTATTTTATTCACTGGAATCTTAAATTTTATTGCATTTCCATTCATAGAACCTATTCTTAAATTATGGCTTGGTAGTAGTTTTAATCCAGCCCATACAATCTTGTTAAAATGTTTTTTATTTTATAGTTTTTACGCTTCTATAAATTACGTTATTTCACAATATATTGACTCTGAAGATCAAAATAAAACTAATAGTTTAATAGATATGTCGTTTTATTTAATTACATTATTTATGTTCGTGATTTGTTATAAACTTGAAATACTCATATTATTCGCTTTAACAACTATAATAAGAGAATTTTTAATATTTTTTTATAAATACTTAAAATTCAAAAGTTTTTTTGATGATTTAAAAAGCGAGAGCATTCTTTTTGTTGTTATATCAATTTTTTTTATTTTAGGAATAATTTATAACAATTTATATTTTTATGTTATTCTCAACTTGCTCTTAATTTCTATAAGTGTTTTATCCGTGTTAAGATTTAATAAAAAACTATTAATTATTTATATTAATAAGATTATTTCTAGAATTTAAATTATGAAAATTCTTCAAGATAAAAATTTTTGTATTTTTGCAATGTTCTATATTTTATTATTTGGATGTATCAACATTGAATATTTTCATTTTAATGAAGCTTATTTAACCAGCAGCAAATTAACTGACAAAGTTAAATTTTTTAGATCTTTAATACCTTTTTTTATAATTTTTCAATTTATAATTTTTTTATTAGTAACAATTTATAAAAAAAAAAAATTAAAAATTAATATTTATATATCTCTTTTAATCTTATATGTTATATTGCAGACAGTTGGTATTTTTAACAGATATTAATCCTTTCCATAACATATTTTATGCATTTTTGTTTTTAGGTGTTTTATTAGTTTTGTTTCAAATAAATCAGCTGGATGATGAAATGTTAAACAATATATTTAACTTAAGTTTTATTATCTTGTTTGCTTTATTTTTTATTTTTTTTAATCAAAATATTTATTTATATTTCAACTCAGATTTTTCATTTTATTCCGAGTTTCCTGCAGAATTTAGATCTGATAGCAATCCACAATTACTTAATCCAAACATATCCTTAGATAACAACTTAAAAATTGAACTTATTAATGATACGATTTATAGGTCAATCTTAGGTGAGAACCCCCCAAGAAGTAGTGGTATTTCAAGAATTGCACTAATTCTCTCATTAGTCCTATTAGTTTTTTTAATTATTAAACATCAGTATAAAAATTCGATAACTTTTTTATTATTCTATTTAAATTTTGCAATTTTTATTTCACTTTCAAGAATTAATATTTTGTGTGTATTAATATTTTCTTTATTTGTAATATATTTCTCAAGTTTTACCTTTAGAGAAAAATTAAAAAAAATAATGTTAATACTATTATTACCCTTTTTAATCGCTAATTATCTTAATTTTGCGAAAGATAAATCCATTTTTCCATTTCAAAATAATTTATTAAAAAGTGATAATTCACAAACAACCATTGAAATTAAGAGAAATGTCAAAAAACGTAACTTTCACTTATTTACTTTGACTGGAAGAAACAAAATTTGGAATGACATATACTATGCCAATAAAGATAAATGGTATATTGGAAATGGTCCTCAAGCAGATAGGTATATGGTGAATCAATCCGCAAGTAATCTTATGTTTTATTCTTATATCACTGGAGGAATAATTTCTTCATTTATATTTGTTGTGATTTATTTAAAAATTATGTTTAATATTATGAAAATTGTTATAAATAAAGGTATCCAATTTATTTTTAAAGACTATTACCTATATAGTTCAATTTTAGTTATACTTTACTTATTTTTAAGGTCAGTTATTGAAACTTCATTTGGCGTTTTTGGAATTGACTTAATAATTTTTTTAACATCTTTAATTATATTTGATAGAAAGCTGAAAACATTATGAAGAAAATTATTGTAACAACAACAATAAATGAACCGACTGAAGCTTTAATAAAGTATTCTAATTTTAAAGATTGGAAATTAATAGTTGTTGGAGATCTAAAAACTCCGCATAAAAAATTTGAGAAAATTAAAAATATTATTTATTTAAATCCAAAAAATCAGGAAAAAAT
>MDSZ01072008.1_pt1 | contig 14057 bp, 11 predicted proteins | sample 811201 | NCBI WGS metagenome assembly MDSZ01 (sample SAMN05326647, study PRJNA326480) | marine metagenome | isolation source: seawater | place: Indian Ocean: North | collected 2010
AAATTTAATCCAAAATTTGGGAGAAAATATGCATTTAATTCAAAATCTGATAAAAAGAAAACTATTTCATTTGAGGATAAAAGTCCACCTTTTAATCAACTTACTAGAGTTTCGTTTTCTTCGTGCCATATTGATAGTATTCCTTTTCCAAACTATTTTTCATTTGATGATGACGATGAACCTGAAGAAAACGAAAACGCAGATACTTTTCATAATAATATGGAACAAATAGGAACCATATTTTCTTCTCCAAGAACAGATATACCTGCTTTTACCAGTAACACAAGAGACCTACAAAATGAATTTCTTGAACTACTAAGAAATAATATTCAAATCACTCAAGATGCCTCTGCCTCATATGTTTATAATAATAGACTTATTGATTTGAGTTTCTCTGATAGAATTATAGACGCTCATAATCGTCTACACGTAACTCAACCTATATCAGATACAATTCAAATTCCGATTCAAGAAGATGATACCATTTCTTCTTCTGATAATGACTCTATTCCCCCATTAATTAGCCAAGACCTAATTAATGAAGAAGTTGTTATTGAAAATAGTGATGATGCATCTATTTCATCAAATAATGACTCAGATGATGAAGAATTTGAATTTTAATATTTTGTCTTTTTAACATTAATTGGTTGTGAATTCTTCTTTTTGCTTTTACTTGGGTCATATGCCTCATTTTCATCATCAGATCCCATGTTTTTAGATAAATCCCAATATTCCTTTGAACCTAATCTAAAATCTGGATGTTTCTCTGCTTTATACCAAAATATTTGTTCGTTTAATTTGTTTGATTTTGCATTATTGTTTATTACCAAACATTCATAATTTTCTGTTGTTTGATCCATTACAGTACAAAATGCTTCTAATGTTGGAAACATACTTGCATAATTTTCCCAAATCCTTTTTCTATTTGTTAAATATGGCTCTCTTAAAATAAATACATAATCAATATTTGTTCTTAGATTGGGAGGTATTCCTAAAGGATATTGCATAGTAATAATTAACATTACCTTCCAGTGACGCCCATTCATAAATAATAATCTCATCATCTTATCTCTGGTCCAGCCCTGATCGTAAAGACAATCATCCAAAATTACAAATGTCCTTGGATCAATTGATGTCCTTCCATATTGTTCTATATCTTTATTCATTTGTTTCAATACTACCTTTTGTCTTCTTAAAATATTCTCTATTAAAACTGTGTTGTATTCTTCATGAATAAACAATTTAGGGACATGTGCTGAATAAAAACCATTTCCTGCTTCTGTTCCCGATATAACTGTCCCGATTGGTATATCCTGATGATAAAATAATAAATCTCTAACTAAAAATGACTTTCCTGTATCTCTTCTTCCAATCATAACAATTACTGGACCTTTATTTTCTTCTTTTTTAAATGTAATTTCTTTCATATTAAATTTTCTTAATTCTAAAGCCGACATAATATTATAACTTTATAAAATATTATGTGTATAACAACTTATTGAGTTTATTTCCTAAATAAATTATGTGAATATGAATTATATTTTTTTTTTAAATGAATACTTACCATAGTAAATTTGATATTAAATCAATTTCTAAAATAGACCCTAATTTTAAAGTTTTAGAAGAAAAATTTCATACTTCTGCTTTTGATTATAATCTATTTTCTATAAAAAAAATACAATCCTACTATCCTATTTTAGAATTATTCACGACTTTAGAAGAAAGTAATTATAACAATACTACATTAAATCATAAATATCAATTTCTCTCTTTAAATTCTGTATTTGATACTAATGAAAATAAAGAGATAACAAAAGATGTCTTTATAAAATGCTCTCCTTTAATCAATCCCACTAAATATTTAGTAGGAAAATACAAACAAGATGATACTATCTATAATCTACCTTCTCTTAATCAAGACCTAAATAAAAAAGTTAACTCTAAAATATTGGATAAAAACAATATTTCTTATATTGATAACTTCTTTTGCTTTCTTTGCTCCAAATTGTTAGACCAACATCATTTTTTGCACGGTATTGATTATTATGGTTCCTTTTTAGGAATTCAAGAAAAATTTAAAACCAATATTTCAGATGACTTAGATTTCTTATACTCTTATTCTTTCTTTTCAAATAATATTAATAAGCTTTATGATGTTGAAAACCTACCTTTCCGTAACTATTTCTCTGATAATTCTAGGTCCAATAGAGAAAAATTAACTCTTACTGATGCTGAAGATATAGATATCCCCATGGACGAACTTGAAATCCTTGACCTTTCTCAAACTACTATAGAATCCTCTAACGAAAAAACTCTTGTCTATGAAAATAGTAACATTCAGAATAACTCCGAAACAGATACTGATTCTGAAACATCCAGCGATAATAGCGAAATTGTCAATAGCGATGATGAAGAAGAAGAAGATGAAGAAGTTTATACCAGTGAATCAGATGAAAGTGATGAAACTGAAGATAATGACGATGACAATAACGATAACATTTACGCATACATTTACGATTATCCTATACAATTTATTTGTCTTGAAAAATGTAAAGGCACATTTGACGATTTATTAGAAAATCAATTAATTAATCACGAAAATGCTGCCGCTTATCTTATGCAAGTTATTATGACCCTTATTGTTTTACAAAAAACATTCCATTTTACTCATAATGACTTACATACTAACAATATTATGTATATTGAAACTGATATTGAATTTTTATATTATCAAATTAATAATCAAATCTACAAGGTCCCTACTTATGGTAAAATCTTTAAATTAATTGATTTCGGAAGAGCTATTTATAAATACGATACGCATCTTTTCTGCAGCGATAGTTTTGCCCCAGGAGATGATGCCGCCACGCAATACAATTTTGAACCTTATTATAATGAAAAAAAGCCTCGTATAGAACCCAATATGAGTTTTGATTTATGTCGTCTTGGTTGCAGCATTTTTGATTTTATTATGAATGACATAAACGAATCTTCTCTTGACCCTTTACAAGAAACTATCGCCCGTTGGTGCACAGATGATAACGGAAAAAACGTGCTTTATAAAAAGAACGGCGAAGAAAGATACCCTGATTTCAAACTATACAAAATGATTGCAAGAACCGTTCATAATCATACGCCTCAATCTCAATTAGATTTCCCATATTTCTCTCAGTTTTTATGCAAAACAAATAACAAACCTACCATTAATATTGATTCTATCCCTTCTTATTACAAATAATTTACACTTCTAATATATTAAAACTTTTAATACATTAGAAACCTGGCTCTCCTGTAAATACCTCCGTATTCTTTACATTTTCTACCTTCGTATCAGTTATAATGTTAAAAAACTCTGTTAGAGTTCCACTCATCTTGAAAAATAAAAATAGACTTACCAAAGAAGACAAAAATACAAAAAATCCTTCACGAATTATTTCCTTTGTTGGTTTTAACTTCTTCTGGACGAACTTTCCTTCCATTAATACTACGATGCCATATACAATTGATATTAATAACGAAATTAAAAACAATTTTTCCATTATATACCGAATATAGAAGTTTTATTTCTAAAATTTACGCATATTATTTAACCTAAAACTTCTACTCCGTCTAAAAGAACCTCATCCTTCTTACTAAAAGGGTCCTCCAATTCTTCAAAATCAGTTAAACTAATTGGCTCATCCATGATTTGAATTCTCTCATCATCTTCATCATCAGAATAACTCTCCATAGCCTTTGTTACACTTATATTATTCAAATCCTCCATAGACATAGGTTGTTCCTTTATTTCATCTTCTGACGTTAATACATTATCCATTTCATTAAATGTTAGTCTTGTTACTACTTCCTTATCATCTCTGTCTTGTATTGTTGGGACTACCTCTGGCACCTTCTCTTCTTCTTTTTCTTCTGATTTTTCTTCCTCATCTTCTACTTTTTCTTCTGGTTTCTTTTCCTCATCCTCTTTCTCTTCTATGTTCTCAATTATTACTTCTTCATCTTGCTCTACACTCTCATCCATATACGCACGAATAATCTCTTCTGTTGGTATAGAATCACGAATAGCCGTTAAAATACACTCTTGTATAATTACCTCTAATTCTCTATTATTCTTCTGTTGTTGCAAAGGACTCGTATTTCTTTCAAATAAATATACATTTGAATATACCTTTCTTGCTGTTTGAATATACACCTTATGAATAAAATCATCTAATTTTGGAATAGAAATATCTATTTTCTTTTGCTTATTTCCAACACGAATACAAGTTAATATCTTTAATTGAATAATATGAACACAAGTAATTAAATCCTCCAAATAATTACACTTACTTCTTTCTAATATTCTATTTCTCTCATTCTCAATAATTTGATTATTCCATTTTGGAATTCTTGACAAAAAATTCTGAAAAGTCATTAAATACTTGGATGCTTCATCATTCTGCACACATAAATCCCAAGACTCGTTAAATATTGAGCGAATACCCTCATTAACCAAAGGTGTAAAAATGCTTACTAAACGACTACACCACTCATTTCTAGACTCGTTTAAATTTGATATTACGAAATCGTCCATAAATATTATAATAGCATAATACATTTTAAATCCTTATTTGAACGAATATATAAGTAATCTAAAATATAAAACATAAGCAACTTTTCATTTCTATACTCTGACTTTATCTTTTCAAAACACATATTTGTTTTATATTTCAAATTTTTATCCAAACTTTCATCCTCCTTTAATATATTTACTAAATCTAAACAAGATATTCCTTCATTATACCATTCCTCTGACAACTCCACCAGATTTTTATGCGTTTTTTCTATTTTACCTAATTCTTCTCTTATTTTTTTTCCTAATTCTTCACCGTTTTCCAAATTGTATTTCTTATTCGTAAAATGTTTATGCAAACTTACTATTTCATTCTTCTCATTTATTAAATCTGGAACATATATTTCACAAAATCTTGATAATATCGGATTCAATAATTTGTTTTTATCTTCCAAAATTATAAAAAATCGCGTATTATAACTAAACTGCTCTATGCAACGTCTTAATGCTGACTGTGCATCCATCGTTAAGTAACCCGCATTAATCAATAATATTGTTTTAAAAAATACACCACTATTTTTTTGTAAATTTGATTTGGCAAAAAATTTTAAATCCTCACGAATAAATTTTATACCTTTACCATGCGCACAATTTACTAACAATACATTCTGTTTTATATTTACCTTATCAAAATTATATATTTTATTTATGAAATCATTTACTATTGTTCTCTTTCCTGAACCTGAATTCCCGTGAAATATTATATGGGGTATATTATTTTTCTGTATAAATCCATCTAATTTGCTATATATATTTTTGTGAAATGGCAAATAATTCATATACTAATTTTAGTTACTTTTTTATATATTTTTAAACGCTATCTTCCTTTTTTACCAATACCATATCTTTTGTAAATTTATATCTCTCAAAATGCATCGTCTTTCTTCTCAAATTACAGCTTAAACAACTTATTTCAACATTATTTACATTATGTCCTTCCTCATTACTCAATCTTTCTAACGACCACTGTAAAGGTTCTCTTACGTTCTCATAAATTATTTGCACGTTTTGTTTACAATAAAAGCATTTTCCTTCACAATTTAATATCTTTTCTATTATTTCATCTATTTTTATAAATCGCTCTTTATCATAATGCTCCTTCTTTTTATCTTGATGCATATAACTACTCCTTTTTCCAGATAATTCTTTATATACTAATTGACAATCCCCTTGCAACTTATTTTTTCTTTTTATATCTTTTAATTCATTCAACACCTCAAGAGCATCCAAATCTTCTTTCCAATTTACATTATTTACTATCTCTCGTTTTTTCTTCTCTTTGGGCTTTGCATTCTGTTTTTTTTCCTCTGGTAATTGTATAATTTTCTTTTCCATTATACAATTATTACATTTTATCGTTTAAGTCAAAATCACTATCATTCTTTGGATAACCAAATAATTTTCCTATTACTCCTGATACATTATGATTTGTTGGTGTGCTTGAACTTGACTCATTCTTACTATCTCTACTTGAGTTATCATCATCTTTTAAATCTATTTCTTCTATTATTTCATCGTTTTCCAAATCATTTTTTTCAAAACGAATATTTTCTTTTTGAGATAATTGAAATTCATCATTTTTTATCGTATTGTTCCTGATTTTATTAAATATTTTTTGTTTCCCGTTTAATTCTTTCTCACTTTCGCTTGTGCTATAAGAAAAACTACTACTTAATGAACTTGCATAGTTTCGTTTTTTTTGATTTTCTATATCATATTGATTATTATGTATCTTTAATTCATGTTCTGTTAAGCCATAATATTCGTCTGGATAATATAATTCTTCATTTTCTTTACTCACTTCTTGTTTCATTCTATCTATATCTTTCGTTTTATTTGAATTTTGATTAAAAATATAATTGTAATTTCTTAATGCCTCTTCCTTCTTCTCTATATCATCATAATTATAAGATTCAAAATCACGTATTCCTAAATCGTGTTCTATTCTTACATTTTCACCTAATGCATGATGAATCTTCTCTGTATTTTGATTCATTCTATATGCCTTTAATAATTTTTTCGTATCATCTACACTACTTCTCGTGTTTATTAAATCTTCACGAATATTTAATTTTCTTTCTATCAATTGTTCCATTTTTTTCCTTAATTCTGTATCTTCTACTTGATGTTTTACTTTATTTAACAACTTATTTTCTTTGTATAACTCCTTCAACTCATTATTTAATTTTTTTAACATATTTGTTTTTACTTCTATATCATTTGCATGACTTACTTTTTCTATTTCTTGCGTGCAATACATATCACGTGCCTTTTTATGAAACTTTGAAGTGTGAAATATTCTTGTAAATATGAAATTTAAACAACCCAGATTTGTTTTATATTTATATAATTGTGAGAACATAAGTGGCTCCATTTTTGAATATATCGTATCCTGCTGTTCTATTATAAATTCTTGTAATTGTAAAGTTATCATTTCTTCACGATATTTTAATTCATCCTTCTTTGTCAACAACATATCTATTTCATTATCTATACTTACTTTTAATTCCGCTGAACCATCTTTCTCAAATAATTCTTTTAATTTATTCCATTCATTATATTCATAGTCTATATCTCTTTTATAATAATCAAAATTATGGTCTATTAATATTTGCTTTCTTATTTTTAATTTATTTATATACAGAGCAAATGTTGATAATACATTCACTATTTGCTCTTTCAATTCATCAAATTTGAAAAATCTTGAAATTGCCAATATTAACGCTACATACGTTGATAAACTTATTGATACTACAGTTGCTATATATGATTCAGGAAATTCAAATACACCATCTGCTGTTTGAATAAATGTAATCGCTGTTGATGCTACTATAATAGATATTTGTATCCATCCTATTTTACTTGTTAACTCGTGATATTTTAATTCTAACAACACCTTCTTTTTCAAATCTGTTTCTAATAAACGCTCATTTATTTCAAACTTTTTCTTTTTTTCTGAATTTATATTTCTTTTACATATTTCAAAATAGGTTTTCGTCTTTTTTATTGTATTTTTCCTATCTTCATTATCCATTTTTACTTTATATAATTCTAATTTTTGTTCTTCGTCTACTACCATAATATAATATATCAAGAATAAATTGAAAAAATATAAACATATTTATATTCACATATTATGAATAAACTTTATTATATTACTATTGCCACCAAACCTCATATTGTACTTGAAAAAATTAAGCAAAAAGTGCAAGAAAATAAAGAAGATATCTATGTTTTAGGCACACAAGAAAATAGACCTATCGGATGGAATGCAAAAGGAAACTTTGGTATCAAACTCAAAGAAGTTAAAGATTTCCTTTTAAATCAACCTCTAAATAACGATGATGTTATTTTATTTACTGACGCTTACGATGTTATCTACTGCAGCAACCACTCAGAAATATTAAAAAAATTTTATGAATTTGACCACCCTATCGTTTTTGGAGCTGAAACTGAATGTAATCCAGACCCCAGTCAAGCCATTAAATACACTATTAGAGACAAAGAATTTTCATATTTAAATAGTGGCCTATATATCGGTTATGTTTGGGCTATTAAACAGTGTATTCTTGAATATGAATATAACGACCAACACGATGACCAGTTATATTGGACTTTACAATATTTTAAACATCCTAATCTTATTACTCTTGATTACAATAATAAACTATTTTTAAACACATACAATATGAATATGGATTTCTACAGTTATGACGGACAAAAAGGAAATTATAAAGATAGAATTCCTTGTTTTATTCACGTAAACGGCCCAAATAAATCAGAATTATCTTCTTATTTTTAAATGTTCTCGTATTTTTTATATTTTTCTAGTTAAAAATATAAACTTGATATACTCTTACTGCATTATGGTGTGTATATAAACAACATCTATGATATAATCTATCATATTTAAAAAAGATGAATATTTTTTAGTAAAAAACTTCAGGTTGATTTTTGAAAATGGACATTTTTAAAATGTCCAATTTCAAAAAAACGATTTTGAAATTTGAAATAAAAAAAACGAAAAAATGAATTTTGCCTGAAACTGCTGTAAACACCAATTTTTTAATGCATTAGTTGTTACTGAAAAATTTTTTATACTTTTGTAAAAAAAGGATTTAGGAACTTTTTATGTAAGTATTTTATACTTACAAAATGGAACTAAATAATGAAAAAAAAGTTCCAAAATTTTTCTGTGAAAAATGCAACTATTCTACCGAGCGAAAATCTCAATATGAAAGACACCTATTGACAGCAAAACATAAAAATACTTACAATACTTACAAAAATACTGACAAAAAGGTTCCAAATAGTTCCAAACCATTTTCGTGTGAATGTGGAATGAATTATAAACACCGACAAAGCTTATATAATCATCAAAAAATATGTAAGAAATTAGAAAAAAATAATGATACACCTCAAACCATTAATGCTGATGAAAATAATTTAAAAGAAAATGATGGAAAAAAAGAAATAAAATTTGAAGGTGTTTCAAATGAAACAATCAACGAGATTTTAAAACAAAATCACGAAATAGTGGATATGTTAGTAGAAGAACGAAAACGTAATGATGAGTTACAAAATCAACTGATAGAAGTGTCAAAAGAAATAAAAACAGTTAATAATAATAACACAATTAACAATAATGTGAATAATACGTTTAATTTACAAGTATTTTTAAACGAACACTGTAAAGATGCATTAAATATAACAGACTTTATTAATTCTTTGCAATTATCTATAACAGATTTACAGGAAACAGGAAGATTAGGGTATGTAGATGGAATTAGTCGTATTTTTGTAAAGGCATTAAGAGATTTGGATGAAAAGGAGAGACCAATACACTGCACAGATGCAAAAAGAGAAGTGATGTATATAAAAGATGAGAACAAATGGGAAAAAGAAACAAAATCTGGTAGCAAAATTAAGAAAACAATACAAAAAATTCAGGATAAAAATTTGGGAATGTTACCAGCTTGGCAAGAAGAAAATCCAAATTTTTGTGATATGAATACAAAAGAAAATGAAGAATACATAAAAATATCTTTGCATTCCTTAGGAGATATAGAAAATCAAGAAAAACAAGATGAAAAAATTATAAAAAACGTAATGAAAGAAGTGGTTATTGATAAACAAGCAATAAAATAAATTATAAAAAAAGGAAATAAACATATTTCATGATAATATTTAAAGAAATAACTATTATTATGAATTTAAAACAAGAAGAAACCAATCAAGACAACGAAGAAATCACATTAAATAATATTGACTCTTTATTAGAACAAGAAAGGCAATATAATAAAACGGAAAGCTGGGTTAAACTTGATAAGAATGTAAAGCGCCAAATATTGCATTCTTATGCAGAGAAATATGGTAAAGAGCATAATTTGCCTGTAAAAGAGATAAAAGCTTTAAAATCCTTTTTTTCAACCTGTTTGGAAAAGAATAAATTAAATAGAACAAAAGATGTTCAGTATAATAAAGAAACGCAATTAATTACAAATATACCCAACTTATTTTTTAATAAAAATACAAAAAACTATACTATAAAATCAAGTGATGCAAAACGAGTATCCACACTAAAATCATTAACTCCTAAAAAGAAAACAATTGAAGAAAATATATAGAACAATCAGTATATGAATATAAGGAATTTCATTTAAACTATGACTGTTAATTTAAATGAAGATGAGATAGCAGATATGCAAGAAACAATCGGAGAACTAATAGAAAACTATATGGAGGAAAATATTGTATATTTTTTTAATGATGATTTTCAAGATGAAATGATTTCGTCTATAAGTTCTCTTGTTTATTATGATATGTTAAATGGAATTGAATTATCAAGTGAAGAAGATTTGGAAATATTAGAACAAGATATAAATGAGTTGGTAGAAGATAGTGTTGAGAACTATTTTCAATTTAATAGAATACCAAAGCGTTCTAATTCCATAACTTTTGAAGATGTATATCAAGATAGTGAAGAGGAATTAAAAAATAAAATAGAGTTTTTAGAAATGCAAGAACAGCCAGAACAAAAGACAAGAGAATGGTATCAATTCCGATATAATTTAATTACCGCAAGTAATTTGTGGAAGGTGTTTGGAACAGAGTCGCAAGTAAATAGTTTAATTTATGAAAAGTGCAAACCCTTCGAGGAAATAAGTGGAGATGGATTACAAAGTGGACCTTTATTTTGGGGTATAAAATATGAGCCAATTACGATTTTAATTTATGAGAAGATGTTTCATACCAAAATACAAGATTTTGGATGCATTAAACATATCAATTATCCTTATATAGGTGCATCTCCAGATGGCATAAATGTAGACCCAACAAGTATGAGATATGGAAGAATGTTAGAAATTAAGAATATATTTAATCGTGAGATAACAGGTGTTCCAAAGAAAGAATATTGGGTTCAAATGCAGTTACAAATGGAAGTTTGTAATTTAGAGTCTTGTGATTTTGTAGAAACAAGAATAAAAGAGTTTGAGAACCAAGAAGAATATATAGAAAAGTGTAATGAACATGAATATTATGGAATAGTGGTAGTGTTAATGCCAATATTTAAACCTTGTGATATAAGTAGTAATGAACAGGTTCTCGTATATAATAAAAATAAGTTAGTGCATAGGATATTAACAGAAGGAACGATTGAAGAAATAGAAAGTCAAATAGAATGTATAAAAGAGGATAATGAGAACTTTTATATTAGTGAAATAAATTATTGGTATTTGGATGAACTGTCTTGTGTATTTGTAAAAAGAAATAAGCCGTGGTTTGAAAAGAGTTTGCCATTAATAAAAGATGTATGGAATATTATTGAAAAAGAAAGAGTAGATGGTTACGAGCACAGAGCAAGTAAAAAAAGAAAGCCATCTATAGACAATACAGACTCACCAGGAAAATGTTTACTTGCTATGAGTGATGATAGTTCTTAGAATCAGAAATATATAAATATAAAAACTATATAGAATTATTAGCTCTATATAATTAATAGTATGGCTGACGAAGAAGAGATTTACGTGACAAAGCGAAATGGTAAGAAAGAATACGTTCATTTTGATAAGATTATGAAACGTATAAGAACGATAGGTCAAGAATGTAATATTAAAATAAATTATTCAAGTCTTGCTATGAAGGTAATAGACCAGTTGTATTCAGGAATTTCAACAACAAAAATAGATGAATTGTCTGCAGAGCAGTGTGCTTCTCTTGCATCAACTCATCAGGACTATAATGTATTAGCTGGAAGAATAATTATATCTAATCATCATAAAAATACTGATAGTTCTTTATTTGAAGTAACTAAAAAGCTATATAATAATACAGATATTCATAAAGTTCATAGTCCAATAGTAACAAAAGAAATGTATGATTTAGTAGAAAAGCACCAGGAGGTGTTAGAAAAAGCCATAGATTTTGAAAGAGATTACTTGATTGATTATTTTGGTTTTAAGACGTTAGAGAGAGCATATTTAATGAAGATTAATAATAATATTATAGAGAGACCACAGCATATGTGGATGCGTGTAAGTTTAGGAATTCATAAAAATAACATAGAAAAGGCTCTGGAGACTTATGAATATATGTCTCAGAAGTATTTTACACATGCAACTCCAACATTATATAATGCAGGAACACCAAAACCACAGTTGTCATCGTGTTACTTATTGGCGATGGAAGATGATAGCATCGGAGGTATTTATAATACATTAAAGGATTGTGCTATGATTTCAAAGTGGGCTGGCGGAATTGGATTGCATATTCATAATGTCCGTGCTTCTGGTAGTCAAATTAGGGGCACTAATGGAACATCAAACGGTATTGTGCCGATGTTAAAAGTGTTTAATAATACTGCAAAGTACGTTGACCAGGGAGGCGGAAAACGAAACGGTAGTTTTGCAATTTATTTGGAGCCTTGGCATGCAGACATAGAATTATTTTTGCAAATGAGAAAAAATCATGGTGATGAAGAATTAAAAGCACGTGATTTGTTTTATGCCTTATGGACTCCAGACCTCTTTATGGAGAGAGTAAAGACCGATGGTAATTGGACGTTAATGTGTCCCGATGAGTGTCCCGGTTTGAACGAGGTTTATGGCGAAGAATTCAAGAAATTGTATGAGAAATATGAAAAAGAGGGACGAGGAAAAAAGACATTAAACGCACGTGACTTGTGGTTTCAAGTATTGGACGCACAGATGGAAACGGGAACACCTTATTTGTTATATAAAGATGCGTGTAATAAAAAGTCCAATCAAAAGAATTTGGGAACAATTAAATCAAGTAATTTGTGTAGTGAGATTGTAGAATATTCTGATGAAAAGGAGACAGCAGTATGTAATTTGGCAAGTATATCATTAACCAATTTTGCAAAGACAGATGAAGATGGGAAGGCATATTTTGATTTTGATGAGCTTCATAAGATTACCAAGATAGTAGCATATAATTTGAATGAAATCATAGATGTGAATTTTTACCCAACGGAAAAGACTTTGCGAAGTAATATGAGACATCGTCCAATCGGTATTGGAGTGCAAGGATTGGCAGATGCGTTTTTTAAAATGAATTACTCATTTACTTGTGAGGAGGCACAAAAATTAAATAAGGATATTTTTGAAACGATTTATCATGCTTCCTTGGAAACTTCTAATGAAATAGCTATTTCAAGATATAATATAGTAAATGAAAAAAGGTATACAAAAACAGTAATAGATACTTCTGTATATGATATTTTTAATGATTTTGAAAAGAATCTTTGGAAGGCGATGGATGAAAAGAAGAAGACGATAGGCAGTTATAGCACGTTTGAAGGTTCACCGATGTCAGAGGGAATTTTTCAATTTGATATGTGGAATGTAAAACCGAGTGCAAGATATAATTGGGAGGAGTTGCGAACAAGTGTTATGACATATGGTATTCGTAATTCTTTGTTATTGGCTCCGATGCCAACAGCTTCAACATCACAAATTCTTGGAAATAATGAATGTATAGAACCAATCACAAGTAATATTTATAGTCGTCGAACGATGGCGGGAGAGTTTGTATTAGCTAATAAATATTTAATGAAGGATTTGATGGAAATAGATTTATGGAATGAAAAAATCAAAAATAATATTATTGCAAATAATGGAAGTATTCAACAGTTGGAAATGGTTCCTGAAAATATTCGTGAAAAATATAAAACGGTGTGGGAATTGCCTATGAGGATGTTAATTGATATGGCAGCAGACCGTGGAGCTTATATTTGTCAAAGTCAAAGCTTGAATTTATGGTTGGAAGACCCAAATTATAATACTTTAACATCTATGCATTTTTATTCCTGGTCGAAGGGATTAAAAACAGGTATATATTATTTACGAAGAAGAGCAAGACATCAAGCACAACAGTTTACAATTGAGCCTGAAAAAACAAGAAATGATAGTTTAGTTGGTGAAAC
>MDSZ01181771.1_pt1 | contig 14056 bp, 6 predicted proteins | sample 811201 | NCBI WGS metagenome assembly MDSZ01 (sample SAMN05326647, study PRJNA326480) | marine metagenome | isolation source: seawater | place: Indian Ocean: North | collected 2010
ACACGGTTCTTTTTACAGTTGTTGGAAAAGAAGTGGTAGAAGGTTTATGTTTAGGGTTTTCTAAATCAAATAAACGTTTTACAGATTTAAATATTTCTAAATTTTCTTCCTGTGTTCTTGGGGATTCATGCATTTCCCATTTTTTGCCCTTTATTTTTTTACCTGATTTGTCTTGGCCTCTTGATTTTGATTTTAACCATAAAACTCCTACACGGTCAGCCTCCTTACCATAGCATTCTTTATACATCTGAGTATAAACAGCACTTTGTAAATCATAAGTAGTTTGCAAATGGTTAGATGTTTTAAAATCAATAACCCATAACTGGTTATCTATTTCACAAATTAAATCACAGGTACCCGCTACTTTTAATTTATCTGAAAATAAATGTACTTCGGTTTCAATAAGAGTAGGTTTATATGTCTCCCAAAAATCTACAAATCTTAAAAACATTTGCCATACTATAGGATCCATTTTAGGATAACCATGTTCATTGAGATATTTTAATTTTTTTCCTTTAAAATATTTTTCTATTAATAAATGTGTAGCAGTACCCTCTTCGGATGCTTTTTTAACAATCCAATCAGCACTATAACCTACTTTTTTTAGCCAATCCTCAAAATGTTTTCCTTTGGGGTATGAGTTTAATACGTAAGTTACAGATGGGTAAAATTCTCCATGTCTTCTATAATATCTAGAATCAGGGAGTGTTATTTGTTTGTGATCATCAGAGATATCTATAATTCTTTTATATGTTTTTTTGATCATATTGCAAGTTTATGTCCTAATAAAGAAGAATAAGTTAAAGGGACAGTTTGTTGAATTAATTTTGTGAAATTTCTAAAACCCATTTCACTTGGGTCCTTATCTTGTAAATCAACAAGATAGACTTCTTTACCTTCTTTCATTAATTGTTCACAAAAGTGTAAAGCTTGTTTAGTAGCATCCTTATCCAATGCTATATAAATTTTTTGTACAAATGAACTAACTATTTTTTTCATTAATTCTACTTGAATGTTTTTACCTAATAAAGGTATTGCATTTCTTTTAATAGCTATAGCATCAAATAATCCTTCGCATATAATAATAGGTACCTTCCAATTTATTAAATGTTCATTAGGTATTATATTTCTACTAGCTGATGGATTTCTATACTTAATATAAGGTTCTTTTTCAAATGAACGAGCAGTAAAATAATTTAATCTACCATCTGCGTTATAAGTAGGGATAATTATCATATTTTTATATAAACCTTCCTTACAAAAACCTATATTATATTTGAGGATATCGTATTTACTTAATTTCCTATTTTTTAGGTATGCTAATGCATGCCTAGTTATTATATCATTATCTTTAACGTTATATAAACTGATAAACTCATTAGGTAAGGCAATACTATTAACTACTTTATTTTCTTTTATAGATCTGGAAGTTTTTACTAATGATTTTAATTCCGTAAATTTACTAACTTCTACTTTTAATTGTTTAAAAAGATTATAAATAGTAGTACCTCTTGCATTACAAGCCCAACAATGCCAAGGATTTTTACCTTCTTTATTTTCAGTTAAATTAACTTCTAATTTAGGTTTATGGTGATGACAAAAAGGGCAGTGATATGCATAATTATTTCTAGCAGTTGCTTTGCCTGAACCTAATACAGAATTCACTAATGTAACTAATAATTGATTTACCATGTATGGTAATATAAAAAACTATTTGCGTTCTTTCACGAGATCTTCAAATTCTATATTTTCTAAATCTCTAGTATAAAATTTCCCCAATATATTATCATTAAAAAACTCACTGGGTTTTTCTAATACTTGGTACAACATTTGATATTTTACTTCAAAATAAGTTAAGGTTTTCTTATCAGGACACATTTTAAGTATTGTTCTTTCAAATTCATCCTTTTTTCCTTCTAATAATAATTGCTTTATATCCTTTTGAGATCCGTAGTAATTAAACCAATCTGATTCTTTTACTTCTAATTTATATGCGGGACGACGTCCAACTATACCTGATAGTTTTTCTAACTCTTTTTTTCCCAGTTTTTTCTTTTTATTGTGAAATAAAACTTTTTTACCTATGTAAGATTTTCCAGAGGGTTTATGTGTAACTATATAGACAAAACCAAACGTATTTTCTGGAAATTGAGTGATGTCCCCTATTTTATGGGTTTTATAGGTCCAACTCATATTTTTGTTTTAAAGTTAATTATAAATATAACTAAAAACTATTAAAAATACAAACAATTTTATCCTGTAGAAATTTTAAGATCATTACCACTTCTCCAAACTTGACCTACTACCCCAGGATCCGATGTAGGTAAATTAGCTAAAATAACAACATTACTTGCTCCACTTGAACCTGTAGAATAAAAATTATTAACATAAGCAGTACAAGATTGTATTGTTGTGATGTTTGAACCCATTATAAAGGCATCACTATGATTATCAACCTGATTATCATGACCTCCTAAGATACCTGAACAAGAGCCTGTAATGAAGTTACACACACCAGCACCTATAAAACTAGCATTAAAGCCTTGACATATTCCATTATTACAACCACCTACAATAGCACCAAAATTACTACAAATACCATTATTTTGACCACTACCTATAAAACTAACTGTAACACTACCACCTATTGTATTGCCTCTACCTGCACCTATAAAACCACAACTTCCACAGTTAATATTCTGTCTTCCAGAAACTACACTACTAGCTGCATTACTATCTAAAACAGCGTTGCAAAATCCAGCTCCTATAAAAGCTCTACAAGTTCCAAGACAAATACAGTTATTACAACCACCCACTATAACACTATCACAACTTTCTTGATTAATTGTATTGGATCTACCTCCTACTATAGATGAAAATTTATTAGACCCATTAGTAAATTGATTATTACAACCAGCACCTATAAATAAAGCACAATTACTTGCTCCCGTTATACTATTACAAAGACCACCTGCTATAGAAGCATCCCGACTTCCAGATATTATATTACAAAGACCACCAACTATAGTAGAATCAACACTTGAAGTTATTTCATTACTTTGACCATTTAAAACTGAACTATAACTCCCATCCGCTATATTTTCAAAACCAGTGCCAATAAAGGTGGAAGCACCACCGGAACCAGTATTTCTTATACCACCACCTATAAAACTTTGACAAGTAAAACAACTTGATAGAATATTACAAGCCCCTCCAACTATTGTAGAAAGAGTAGAGTCAACTTGATTTTTAAAACCACCGACAATTTGAGTTGAGCCCCCACTTAGTAATTCGATACAGTTTTGGGAACCACCTACAATTAATGAATTACAAGCACAATTACCAATTATATTTGTATTACCCCCACCTATAAAATTACAATTGCTAGCTCCAGAACAAATACTATTAAGATTACCACCTACAATTGTATTGTTGTTGCAACTACCTATAGTATTATTACTACCACCTACAATTAATGATCTAGAACCACCACAAATTCTATTTTGAAAACCACCACCTACAAAACCAGAGTTATTGGCACTAATAACAATTTCATTACACATACCACCAACAATAGTTGAACAATTACCTGTTATTTTATTTCTACATCCTCCCCCTATAAAATTAGAGTTAATACAGGTTGAACTAGAACCAGTTATATGATTAAATTGACCACCAACTATAACATTAGTTGCTCCCCTATTTATTCTATTAAAACAACCAGCACCTATAAAAGCAGTAGCACTTGCTGCCAAAGAAAAAGAACCTGTAATTTGATTACAACATCCTGCTACTATACCTACACCTACACCACAAGCAACATTTTTAAAACCACCACCTATAAAGGAGCAAGGTGTAGAAGTCTTTATACAATTTCCACAACCACCAACAATTGAACTAAAAGATGAAGAAACTATATTTTGATTACCACCTGCAACAACAGAATAAAAACCACAGGATTTATTACTTATACCACTTCCAATAAAATTCTGTCCACCTGTTAAAGTATTATCACAACCCGCACCTATAAAATGTTGTCCTCCACCATTAATTTTATTACATCTACCAGAACCAATACCTGAAAAATTGCCACTATTACTAAACGTTGATGTACCAACATTATTAAACTGACCTCCTCCTATAAAACCTTGGCAACCAGTAATACTATGGCAACGTCCTCCACCAATAAAACTACATCCACCACTAATAGTATTACTACAACCAGATGCAATAGTTGAAAAACAACCCGATGATGTATTTTTTGGCATGTAAGCTGGGATTATATTACATTGCAATGATCCAGTTCTATAAACTTCATTTCCTGCATCCCCATCATCAATACTGGCAGTGCTCATTTTAAATAATTGTCCTGTTGTATCATCATAGGATATTACAAATGGTTTTGTTTGTTCCAGAATATCTGTAGGTTGGATAAATTGAGATCCTGAAACCTTTAATGAACCCGATATAGAAATATCATAATCACTTTGATTAGCGGCAGAAAAGGCTTCAATAGATTGTGAGACATGTTGTGCTTCAACTATCTGTCCTGTTATTACTTCTGCAGAGTATCCAATTGTTTTTGCCATGTTATAAGGTTATTTATTATAAATATTAATTATCTATCTATATTTACCAAAATTGTTGTATCTGTGGTAGGAGAAGATTGTAAGGGTTCAGATAATTTACCTACCGCCAATAAATCAAAATTAGAGTCATATAATCCAACTGTAGTAATATAAGGACTAAAAAATGAACTTGTTACAAAATCTAAAGGTTTTCCTATTGAAGCTGTGTTTTCCCATTCTATATCACTACCAGAAAATTTAGTTGGTATTTCACTACCTGTTATTGCACTAGGGTTTAAAGTATAATTAAACTCATTTTCATTAATAGTACATTGATACTGGGTCTCAAATATTTTATAGGAACTAGAAAAAGACATAGTTACATTTGAACCCGAAACAAAGGAATTAATAAAATCTAATCTTCGAATTCTACTAAGACCATAACGGGAAGTACCATAAATAGCAGAACCATAACCCACATAGGGATCAGTACCAATAGTTTCTGAATCAAATAATGTAACTATTCCATGTTGATAAATAATATTACCAATCATATATTCATAATCGGTATTTGGGGTATTAGGATGTTGCCATAATAATCTTCCTTCTCCATCATCTTTTATAGAACCACTAACACCTTCTATATGAAAAGAATATGGTTGAATATAATCACCAAATAATTTAGATGGAATTGAAATTAAACCAAATGAAGAAGTAGGGAAAAATTTATTAGGCCAAAGAGTAGTTTGTTCATAATTATAGTAATTAGTTTGTTGTATACCACCAATTAAAGTGTTACCTTCTTCATTAGCACCTAATAAAACACTAGCAGTAATAGCATCACTAGTAAAACCACCACTAGAAGTAAGATAATTAGAATAATAAAGTTGTTTTATTGAATCGTAAATTAAAACAGCTGGAAATTGTTGTCCTGGAATTGTGCCAGATAATTGGCTCCCCGAAATTAAATAATCTCCTTTACTACCTGTAAATCTATTAATGCCTACCTCAGAACCCGTTAATATATCACCTCCAACAAAATGAAAACTTTTATTTACCTCAAGAGGTGAAACTATTAAATCTTGCGTATTGAATTGTTTGTAAGCGCTCATTCATTTTAGAAATCTAGTTTAACTCTAATTAGAGCTTCTTTTGTAAAATCTTTTTGTATTGGTTTAGATAATTTAGCAACAGCTAATAAATCATTAGAATCATTATACATTCCAACAGTAGTTGGGAAAGTTTGGGGGTTATTAATAAAATATGGATAAATAACTTCACCAGTTGAGCCCGAAATAAATGATGGGTTTTCTGTGTAGTTAAATTCACTATTTCTAGCCCTAATAAACACATAATCTGAAGTTATAGTTTCCTGTGAATTTAATTGAAATATATTTCCATTAGAATCACCAACGGAACCACTTATATGATTATATAATTTAGTAGGATTATCACCAAAAGTATCAGCTGTAGTAATAGTTCCAATATTAATACCACCTCCAGTTGCTGTGTTATCATCAAGAGCTGCAGCATTTAATAATATAGTTGAAATGTCTGGGCAGAACCAACCATAAGAACCACTATTAGGAGTAAATCCTGTACCACCTGAACTTGCATTATAAGCTACTCCATCTGAACCACTAATAAGTTGATAAACTCTTTGTGTTCCATAAAACGTAGGTAAAGTAACCATTCCAGAATTATCTGTTAAAAATATACTAGGTAAATTAGTTGCAACACTATTACTACTTGATAAAACTAAATTAAGAGTTCCTGGTAATAATGATTGTTTATATCTAGCTCTTTCTATACTTATAACATAGAAATCATTATCTACACTTCCTGTAGATGATTCACCAAATACAAAATCAGAATTTTCATCTTCTAATATTAATGTTCTATATTGACCATAAATTGTTGTTGTAGGTGATTTAAAAGGAACAGATGAATCAAAATTAACTCCACCTCCACCATTTTTATTTGCATAAGCAATTTGAAATTGTATAGCAGCAGTATCATCACCTGAAGCTGTTTGGTAAACACTTACATAATAAGGACCTGAAGATCCTTCAGTTTGAGTTGATGATGAAAAAAAGGTATTTAGGGATGGAGAATTATTACTCCAAACTGTTGTTGTTACTGAGTCAGAACTTACAACAAAATCTTCCGGGTCTAATTGTTTAAAAGCCATATTTTTATGATGTTAATGATTGTTTGGTTACTGTTACAGGAACTGTAATTCTAGCTCCACTATCTAATCCAGTCACAGTTAATGTTGTTCTTAATGATGAATTAGAGCCAAATAAAGTATTAACAGTAGTTGCAGTAACATTTATCTGAGTTCCAATTACTGTTTTAGAAACACTTGTTCCAATAGTTTGGGTAGCATTTTGATTAGCTTCAACCGCAGCTTCGGATTGTATACCTTGTCCAGTAAATGTATTAAATAATCTTACATCACCTATAGTTGCACTATAACCTGAAGTTTCAAATATTTGATCATTACCCAAATAGTTTAATGTTTGAGGTGTTATTGATAATTGAGCTCCTTGTTTTAAAGTAATAGCTGCATAACCTAAATCAAGAACAGGTAATTTAGCTGTTCCTCTTGGTAAAGTAGTTAGTTTATATTTCATTATTTGAAGTTCACTTGGAAAAGCTTCTAATAAAGGCATATTATCTATTGCCTCTCCATAGTAAGCTGAACCTGAAGGGTGATTTGGATTATATAGTGTATAATCAATTTCGTCATCCCCCAAAGCAAATTGTGTTATTTGAAAAGAACCATCATTTCTTGCTAATAACTCTCTACCTTTTGTAGTTAATATAGCATCAACTGTTATTACTGCGTTATTTAAATATCCCATTTTTTCGTTTTTATATAAATATTATTATATGTTATAAATATGTATTCTATTAAGACTCTATTATTCCTTTAGTAATTAAATCATTTACTATTATAGAAGCACTCTGAATTAAATATTCAGTTGGATAATCAGGGTATAATATACCAGGAGTACTTGCAATTTCCAAATCACTAAATGAACCAGTATAACTAACTACATTATCATCGACACTACCAGTTAAGGATCCAGTTAAAGCAAATCTATCCAATATGGATCCTGAATATGCCACTATTTCTTTACTAATACTTGCACTAGCAAGGGATTCATAAGGAAAAGGTGTTTCTAAATATAAAGAATTTGGATTAGTAATTGGTCTTCTAACTAAAAAGAAATCCTTGTTGATAGAAGTATCTACTGGTCTATCTACTTTTATTTTTAATCTATTAGCTCTATCAGGAGTACCATCATTAGCTTGGGGTGGAAAAACTTGAGTTATTGTATAAGTAAAGTTTTCATTATTTGCAAATCTAATTTCATCACCTATTTGTAATTCTAAATTATATTCTATATTATCAAATCTAGTTGTTTTTGGTTCTATACCCTCCGGGAAGTATTCTGAAGGTCCCGGGAAGTATTCTAGATCCGCTTGTCTAAAAGATTGTCCATACGCCTCATTCATATTGGAAGAGGACATTACTAAAAATTGTTGATCTAATACTGTAGAACCCCCACCAGAGGAACCTGTAAATACCCAGAATGGTGCAGAGGCTGTATTTGCCGTACTCATTAAATGATCATAAGCACCTACTCCTTCTATATTAATTGAAGTATATTGATTTGGATATTGAAGAGGGAAGAAGAATCCTTGTTTAAAACCACCTCTAGAATTTTTAAAGAAACCAGTGTACTTCCATCTTAGTTCATCACCTACTTTAATATTATAATTACCAGAATTAGCAAAAATAGTCCATTCAAGAGCTAATACACCTGCACCTCCTCTAGGATTTCTTTCTCTCATTAATCCTAAATCAAATAAAGTATCATACATTTCCCAATCTACTTTACATTTAATCCCTCCAGTAGGAACGGGTACTTTAGTATATTTCCATCTATTTCTTCTCCACCAGGCTCTATTTCTTGATTGTAAATTTCCTTGGGTTAGAACTTTTCTGTAGTTAACTACATTAGCTATTTCAAACCATCCATACTCCATCACACTACCTAATTTAGTAACCCTACCATCTTCAGTATAAACTGTACAAGTAATATCCTCTAAATTAAATGGAATTTCCGTATTTTCATTAAGACCCGATGAAGGAGTTCTTGGGGTTATAGAACCAGTATATAAATGAAAAGTAAATTGTAGTTCATCTCTTGTTCTATTAGTTTCACTTACAAATGAAGTTACTACAGAAGATTGAACTGTAACTATTTGTTGATTAGGTAAATCTTCGCCAACACTTTCACTATATTTATTAGGATCATAAAAAGTTACTCCTTGTGAACTAGTATAAGGAATATAATCATTTAAAGGTTTACCAGTTAATGTATTACTTGGATCTAAAATAAAACTAACTGATTGTTGGGGTACAGATGTATCAATTGAAGCTGTACCTAAAACATTAAAACTTGAAAATACTTTATCACTTTCGTTATCATTATCATATCTAAATACATACCCCGAACCAGATAATGGTATTGTTTCAGTATAGTTTTGTCCAGAGTTTTGTGAATACATTATAGGAGTTACATATTCCATAATTCTAGAAATAGGTGCTGAATCTCCTAAAACTTTATATTGGTTATTACCTGATTTAGCTGCTAACTTTCCAACAGTCCCATTTGGGAATACAGTTTCAAATGTATCAATACTTAATCTATTTAATCCAGGAGGTAAAGCATTACCCTGTTCATCTATTAAATAATTTAAATTAACTCTAGTTAAGTTATTAATATTTGGATAGGGATCATCTAAATCATTAAAATATCCAAAAAATGCATCTCTTAATTCTATAGTTGGGTTTTTTCCATATGTTCCAACATCACCACTACTCCAAACATTTAATTTAGCACTTGTAGATTTAGCTCCCAAATATCTAGGATTAATCGAACCTAAAATTGTATAATTAGATTCCGGTATGGCTGCTCTAACTGCACTACCAGAAAGTATCTGAATAAAGTTAACTGGAGCCAATGAACTAGAATAGTAAATAGTACTACTTTGATAATTATAATCTATATCCATAATATATGGATTAGTTCTTTGTCTAACAAAATTATTTAATAAAGGTTGACAACCTAAAGCTATATCAAAAGGTATAGCACCAGGAAAATAAGTTGGTACAATAATTCCTGTATCAACGGGATCCCTAAAGTTATTAAATGCCGCAGGTGTTGTTAGTGGAGCCCATATAGATTGGCTAGGTGCTAAACTTGCAGTTACACTTAATACATGTAAACCAGAACCTAGCCCCACATCGGCTTTAGTATTTCTAATACCAAATCTAAATACATCCTTATAATTAAATTTACCAGTAAATGAACCTGATAACTCAACTCTTTCTGCTGTTGCTAGTGGGTCAAGGTTAAAGGATAAATTTTCTACTTGTGATCCTAAAGAAGTTGGGTTACTAACATTACCTTGTCTTACAACAAGACTACCAGTTGCATTAAAATCAGGAGTTCCGGCTAAATAGGATTGAGTTATTTGTATTGTTGATTTATCACTATTTTCCTCAAAATTAAAAGTTTGGGAAATTGGAGCAACACCACTAATTTGACCCGGTACAAAATTACTTGCCGAATATTCAATATAAAAAATATCTCCTACTTGTGCTTGTGTTGTATTATATGTAGAAGAATCCGTGATATCAAATTCAGTATCATGTAATATATTTGTTATAGGGGATTCTAAAAATTCAAATGTACCACCATTGTAAATCGAACCTGAATATCCACCATCTGGGTTAGTTGAAGCATCAAAAACAGAAGATGTAATGATAAAATCTCCTTGGGAACCAGTCCTTTTTAAATAAATATCAACAATAGCAGTACTATATTTATCCCCAACTGTGGCTACCTGAACCGCAGGGCTTGCTACAGATCCACTTTGATAAGCATTTCCTCCAGTACCAGTACTTACACCTTCATAAATTTTATTAGTATTATTAAAACCACTAGGATAACTACCAAACCCAACTTGTGAATTTTCATATCCAAATTGAGCACCTATAGAGTCAACACTTAGGGAATAATTAATATCTCTTGCAGGAGAGGTTGTATTTCTAAAAGTAAAATATACTAAAGTATCTAAATAAGTATAATCAGTACCTACTCCAGTCAAACCAGACCAAACATCAGTTATGCTATAGAATGGAGATTCATCTAAGAAAATTTGACCATTAACTGAACTAGTGGTAAAAAGCACATAAGGACCAAGTCTTCCTTCTTCATCTCTATCGCCAAAATAAAGATTTAATCTTAAATCAAATGACGCTCCCGTATCTATAGCTCCCGAATTATCAATAGCGCTCATTGTAACCCCCTGAGCTTGAAGACCTAAATCAGTTATTTCAGTAGTAGAAACTATACTAGTAACTCTAGTGCTAATAGATTGAGCTACTTCTGCAAAATCAATTAAAATTTCCCCTCCTCTTTGATCACCCATTCTGGGTGGAGTAGGATAAGGAAGATTAGTACCTGCTGCAGATAATACTGGTCTGTAAAAATAATCTTCTGGTGTAGGATCTGTTGAATTATAAGGGGCAAATTTTATAGTATTAGAATTAAAATGTGTTGTAGCTTCACTAAAACTACTAATTCCAGGGAATTTACCAACAAAGTCTGGGTTGCTTGCTTTATTAAGTGAACCACTAAACATTACATAATCATTAGAACCTGCCGATAACGTTGGTATAGTCCCAGCTAAAGTTAATGATGGGAAAGTCCAATCCATTGAAGCTGTACTAGCTAATTTTATTTTAGGATGTCCAGCATTAATACTCATATCTATGCCAGAACCGGAATTACCTGGAATAGAAGGACTAAATACATTTCCTTGAAAAACTACAGTACCCAAATCTGAAACCGTTTTAGGTGCTGGTCTAAATAGTGCTGGTGGTATAGATATAATACCTAAATTTCCTACATTAGGATTTCCATTTGTGTTAGGATTACTTACACCAAAGGGTGTGGCAGCTATCTGGGATGGATTCCCAGAAACAAAAGGATTATTATAAACAGAAATTACTAAATAAGATTGAGCTCCACCTAAACCATTTTCTAAATTGGATAATACAAAAAATTTATTAGGATTATTTCTAGTTAGAGCTAATTCCGTAGATAAACTTTCATCAGAAAAATTTGTCAATTGTCCAAGAACAACTACTGGAGTTAAATTGCTAGTAGTGTTATAAAAAACTTTTGTATCAGTGGATGTTGGGGGAGTTGTTTGGCCCGCTGTATCAGCATCTGCTGCAGTATCATAAGGTCCTATTATATGGAAAAAAGATATTTGATCCCTACTTTGAGGACCATTTGCACCCAATTCAAAATTTTGATTAGTAAAATTAGCACCACCATAAGAAGAACCAGAATGGTAAATACCGGTATCATTAGTTATTCCAGTTATATCAGCTAAGGATGAACTATAAACAATTGAAGCTGTAATAAACCATGGTATATTAGGGGTATAATCAATTGTATAAGCAGAACTTGTAAATTCATTACCCCTAGAAAGATTTTGTATTCCTAAAATTTCATTTGTATTAATACTTGCTAACCCAGGATTAAAAAAGCCTAAGGGATCATCAGTAACACTATTAAAATTATTCCAAAAATATATATTTTGTTCCTGTACTTGTATATTAGGATTACTTAAAACATTTTGTTGGGTATTATCAGATGATTCAGTATTTACAATACCTGTAGTATTATAAGATGTTTTAGCTTCTAAAGACCAGTTAGCTGAACCACCATTTGTTGATCCTGTAATAGGATAATATTGAACTCCATCAACATTATTTAATATATTATTTCCAGATACTGTAGAAATTCTTAATAATGCATGTTCTGCATAAACTGTTCTCCCTACAATATCAAATTCTACTGCTTTTTCTCCATAAGGAATAGAAGCATCTCCTAGGATTAATCTTAAACTTGTAAGTTCAGATAAATAATCAATAATTTCTTCATTATTTAAATCTGTTTGGCTTAATTTTACAGCTATTACTTGAGAAGTTCCATCAAAAGCACCTCCTACAATTGTTTGATCTGAACAAATCCAAGCAAATCCAGGGGGTGGGTAATTTAATTGATTAAAGAATTGATTTCTTGTTACTACTCCTTCTAAATTATCAGATATTGAGAAAAATATAGGTTTATATAATATGGGAGTATCCGTAACATTTAAATAAGGAGCACAGTCTGGGTTTAATATTCCATCTTCTACTTCAATATATGAGCCTGTAAAAATTCCATTATAAAATTCTGATTGGTCACTATGTATAACACCCGTTCTAACTCCTTTATAAGAAGCACTTATAAATTGTGAACTGCTTCTATTAAATAATAAACTATCAATAACGGATCTATCTATGGAACCATAATCAAATGATTCGCTCCAACTTTGTGTTAGATTAAATCTATTATTAGGAGATTGAACATTAACTTCTGTTAAATCTTCAGGTCGTATGGTTAATATTAATTGGCCTGATCCACCTGCTTCTAAATCAGAACCATTTATGATTATCACATCTCCTGCCTCAGCTTTTTTAAGTGGGTTTGTAGATGTTGGAAGTTGGGCACCTATAGAAATATCAATGGGTCCATTAACTTCCCCTCCATCATTAGTAAAGACAAAAGAGCCAATCGTAATTGAATAATCACCATACAAGTCGGAACTTCCAGTAGCTTGAAAGAAATCAAAATCATCAGTCAAACTAGGTATGTTCATTGTATTAGTAGTTACCGCACCTCCAATATCACTACTTGTTAAGGCAAAATAAGAAAAATTATAGGATTGTAAGCCATTATATCTATTAAAAGAACCACCTGGTCCACCACTAAATTTATAAAGAGCCGAACCTGAAGTAGAATACTGAGGAAAATCAACTGACCCAGAACTATAATCTTTAGGTAAATTAACAACTGAACCAGAATAATCATGAAAAGAAGAAGATACCTGAGCTGGTCTTAATCTATTCCTTTCTAAAATATGTTGTTTAACTACAACCCCTGATGCTAAACTAGTTCTTGCTGGGGTGAAATCTTTAATCATTTTAAATAATGAATTATCAAAGAATTTAATTAATCTTATAAAATCCACTATATCATATCCCCTTATATATTTTTCAAAATAAGCATCTCTTAATCTATCTAAATTAGGATAACTATAATCAGAAGATGATATAAATCTAGGATCTCCTATATAATCACCTAGATTAAAATATCCTATTTGAGCATTAATATCATCATTAATTTGATTAGTAGGTGAAAAAGCAACTTCCAAATAGTCTACATTAGGTGTATAACTTTGACTTATATAAGAAGTTTGTTGAATTGATTCTAAAGCTGAAAGAGTATTACTACTAGTATTGGAAATAGTGGCCTCAGACGAAGTAAGTGTTTCAAAACCATAAGGTG